>JACLAB010002961.1_pt1 | contig 16699 bp, 11 predicted proteins | sample 8027921 | NCBI WGS metagenome assembly JACLAB01 (sample SAMN15725117, study PRJNA655200) | protist metagenome | isolation source: fluorescence activated cell sorting (FACS) single amplified genomes of... | place: USA: West Boothbay Harbor, Gulf of Maine | collected 2000-07-19 | reverse complement strand
CAAGAGAGAATATCGCACTTGAGCCGTCGCATCCCGGACTCACCCCTCGTTTCGTTGGATGTCAAATCTTACAACTTGACAGTCTTCACGAAAGTAAAGGAATGAGTCGGAGGTGGTTATTTAAGCTCAAGTGCGACGTCCTGGTCCTCGCGTCGCGGATGAAGTGAGGCTGACCCGCCGCGCACGGCTGCTGGAGGAAGTGAACAATCGGACTCAGTTTCCGCGTCTGTGTCTCTGTTGCTCTCGTATCGACAACACCTGATCCGCGGGAACCTTCTCCGCGCGTAGAGTCGAAGTTCCCTACGCGTGGAGAAGGTTCGCGACTGGAAGGGGATCAGGTGTTGCCGATGAAGTAGTAGAACCTCAACAGAAACACATGGTACCAACATCACCGAAACTGAGCCGTGTCTTCCTCCGGCAGCCGCGCGGCGAACGCAACCCCACGCGTCAAATCTCAAATCACCCCACTCACGGTACCCACGCGAACGTCGCGCGCTCCCTGTCGTCCACCGCCGCCTCCCTCGCGCTCAACTCCGCGGACACGTTGAGCACCACCACCGGACACGTACCTGTAAATAAAACACGATGTCAGTATATCGAATTGCCCATACGGAAATAAAAATAAACTTACCGCAGCGGTGGACGCAATAGTTGGTCACCGAACCCGTCACTAACTCGCGCAGTGTTCCCTTACCGTGGCGCGCCATGGCGACGCACGCGGCGTTGGTGGCGGCGGCGACCTCGCAGACGAGCTCGCCCACCTTGGCGCAGTCGGTATCGTACGCGGCGACTGGGAAGATACGAGTAAACAGTCAGCCGAGATAGGAGCCCGTGAAAAGCCAAAAAAAGCCAAAAAAAAAAAGAAGTAGTCCAGCGAGCTCACCTTCGAAGCAGGCGGCGTCCTCGGGGAGGCCGAACTGCACGAGCCGCGGGAGGTACTCGCGTCGCATCGTCGCCTCAGCCTCGTCCATCCACACCGCGGCGGCCTCGTCGTCCGCGGCGTTCGCCTGGGGAATGAACGATGGGGAGGAAGATATACCCGCAGTCAGCGCCACGGTCCACTGCGTGTTTTTGATTCCTCAGAGAGAGTTACTGAGCGGGACTGACTGAGCTTCACAGCCGAAGCGGATTTCTCGGACGGTGTGAGGGAAAGCGCCCTTCGTATCGGATGCGTTTAGGGTAAAGATGAAGAATTCGAGTGACTCACCTCGGAAGCTTCGTAGCCGAGCGCCGCTTCCCTGGCGCGTCGCCTCCAACCCCTTCGTGGCGCCACGTGAAGCAACAGGAAGGTATCGCCGTCCCTGTAGAGGTTATCGACGCACCACTTGAGCACCGCGTCGGTCTCGATCCCGCGCCCGCCGTCCACCGGGAGGAGCACGACCCTCTCGTTGCTCGTATCGGGGTTTTTATTTGGGTGCGCTGGGACGAAAGAAGGGGAGGTTGGTGCGGTGCGTAGGTGGTCCTGGAAATCACGCGCCGCGCCGCCGCCGCCGCCGACGGCGACGCCCGGGGGCGTGCCGGGGCTCGTGCGCGGCTTGGTCATGCCGGGGCGGCGATGCGCGTGCTGTGTGGAGTGAAAGAAGGGGAGGGTCCGAGTTGTCGTTGTCGAGCAGTCGAGTGAACTTGCTTGGAACGACCGAAATATTCTGTTGGTCGACAGGACGTAACCGCCCGAATGAAAAGGGTGTTCGGCTCATCAGAGGCGTCGCGCGCGCGAGCACGCGCGTGACCTCCCCCGCGGCATCGCCGCGCCGGCTCGGTGACCTCCCCTCGAGTCGGTGACTCCCTCCGACGCGCGTCGCGGCGCGTGCCGGCGCCGCGTGGATCCCTCCGCGCGCACCCAGATGCCCACGCGTTTTGCAACCCCGTCTCACGCGCTCGATGTTCGCGAGCACGTCTTCACCAGCCTGCTCCTCGTGTCCGACCTCGGATGGATCCTGCTGCTCCCGTTCGTCAACCCCGCGATGCTCATCGCGGTCGTCGTCTTCGTCGCGCGCGTCGTCGCGACCACCGATCGCACATCGCGCCCGCACGAGTCAACCTCCTGGACCGCGACGTTATTGTGGTGCGTCGGTAACTCATTCTGGATGGCTAACGACTTCGCGAACGATGCCCCGGGCGGCATACCACTCGGCATCGGGCACCCGTCACCGATCATCCTGAAGTGCGCACTGTACGCCGCTGGAACGACACTCGCGGCGGGGCTGGCGTACGTGGCATGGTACTTCATCCACCTGCGATACACCCCGGCATTCATCGAAGCAGCTGCGAATGATGCCCCATCGACAGACGGGGGAGAGAGCGGTCGATCGCCGCCGAGTACGAATGCATTCAAAGGACCCGCGTTCCTGCCGAACGTGTTGAACGTCAAGTCGCACGCCGAGTACGAGGGCATATCGACCGCGCTGTGGATCGCTAAAGACCTGTGCTGGTGGTCCGCGGTGGAGATTTTCCCAAACTCGATTTTCCTCGAAGCGGTGACGGTGCTCGTCGCGGCCGCGCTCATCGCGCACACCGTCGACGCGGCCGTGCTGACGTGGCACAACGGGGATCTGATCGGGTTCGTGAACCAGGCGACGCTGCTGTGCTGGGTGTGCAGCTTTGCGATTTGGTGCTTCGGCGAGGTTTTCTTCGAGGAGTACGAAGATGATATGCCCGGAGACTTTTCGTTTCTGACAAAGCCGCCGAGTCATCCGCTGAATCTGCGCTGGTGGGCGAGCTGGGTGCTCACCGCCGGGACGGTGTTCTTCTTCGGGTTCTGGGCGGTGTACGCGTGTTTGGTGTCCGCCGATGGGTCCAGAGAGGAAGCGAAAGAACCGCCGTCGCCCCCCGTCGAGACCGACCGGCTGTTACGGATGGCTCCAATACCGGAGGCTTAACGGGATTAGGTATCTCCACCGTACGATGTTAACGAGTCGTTAACGCACGCGGGTCCATTGTAATGTATAGTAGTCTACGATGATGTATCACGCCGCTGACTCTTACATGAACAGCTGCGACGCGATCGGCTGCTGTCCGTAAGCCGCCGCCCACGACGGCGGCGTAGTCCACTTGGAATCATTCCCATCGTTCGATCGAAGTGGAAACCTCTCGGTCCCGTCTACGCCGTGTATAACCCGCGCGACCGCTTCCGCCATCGCCTTCGCGTCCTCCGTGTTATCCCCCTCGGAGCACGTCGCGATGAGCGCCGTGCCGGTGACCCCGGCATCCCTCAGCGCCTTCACCAGCGACCACGGCGGCGTAGCCTTCTCGTTGGCAATCTCGTTCGTCTGATTATGATGAGGGATGTTCGCGGCGACGCATCGGTCGTCTGGGGCGCCGGATGCGGTGACGTGCCTGAACGACGTACCCCCGATCTGCCCCGGCGCGTTTGCATCCGTGGACGGCGCCGACGCCAGCACGATCACCTCTTTAAACCCCGATTCACGCGCCCATCTCGCGGTGTCCGCCGCGAAGGTTCTCTGCGATCCGAGCGCCACCTCCGCGCGCTGCTGCGCGAGGACGACGCCGGGCGCATCGTCGTCGTTCACGCGGTACACCTCCATGCTGAGCGCGATGTGCCCGCCGCCGGGACCTGCATCGTCGCCGAACGCATCGCGGCCGACGCACGGGAGCAGCGCGGGATGATCGAGGCACCCGACGCGCGACGCCCCAGCCAGCGACGCGACGAGCAGATCGGTCGCGAGCTGCCCGACGTTGCCGTGCGATACCACCGGCAGGATCAGCGTGTCCCCCGCGAAGGATACCGACGACGAAGCGCCCGAGACGGGATGGAACTCCATGGCTACCTGGTGTATCACGCGCACTACCCTCGCGCGCAGCCCTGTGTGGGAGCGAGAGCGAGGTGGACGAGATCTAAAGCAAAGGGTTTGCGTTTTCGCGCGAAAGTTTTACGAACGCGTTTTCGGAAGCTTCTGCGACGCGGTGGTGGCGTTTTCTTCGGCGTAGACGTACGTTTGTTAAGGTAGCTACTTGCGCGTTTCGTCGCGACTACTTCTCGGCGGCGATCATCTCCTCGGACACCTTGTGGATGGTGTCCACCAGGAACGCCACCTTTTCCGGGGACTCCCACCCCATCAGGCCCGACCCGAGGTTCGCGATGTACTTCTGCGGGCCGAACGCGCCGATCATCTCGCGCACCGCCGCCTCAATCGCCGCCTCGTCGCCGCCCTTCTCCGGATCCTTGTGCAGCAGGTCGGGGTTGAAGTTGCCCTGCACCTGCCCGGGCTCGCCGCCGCGCGCCGCCGCCTCCTTCGCCAGGCACGCGCGCGCCTCGTCGCCGGCCATCACCCTGTCCACGGTCATCACGTCGTACCCCGCCTTCTGCAGCGCCTCCAGCCCGTACGCGCCGGCGTCGCGCGCGAAACCGAGCAGAGGCACGTCCGGGTGCCTCGCCTTGATCTCGCGCGCGATGCGCTCGATGCAGGGGTACGCAAACTCGTGGAAGTCCGGCTCGTCGATGTGCTCGCACATCGCCTCGAACACCTGCACCATGTGCACGCCCGCGTTGATCTGCGCGTCCAGGTAGTCGATTACCACCGTGGTGAGTTTGTCCAAAATCTCGCGACTCGCCTCGGGGTGCTCCACCATCCAGCGCTTCCCGGCGTCGGTGTTCTTCTTGGACGAGCCGCCCACCATGTAGTAGAACAGCGTCCACGGCGCGGCAGAGAAACCGATCAGGGGCACGCCCAGGTTCTCCGCCTCGATCGCGCGGTTGATCTCCTTGACCGCCTCGATGACGTGCCCGAGCTTGTCCTGCACGTCCACCGTCTCAGGCAGGCGCGACAGATCCTCCGGGCCTGCCAGCGGGTGCGGCACCAAGATGCCCTTGCCACCGGGCATCTCCACGTCGATGTTCATCGCCTCGGCGATGACCAGGATGTCGGAGAACAGGATGCACGCGTCGATGTCGTACCGCCGCGCGGGCTGCAGCGTGCACTCAGCCACATCCTTGGGGTCCTTCAGGAGCTCGAGGAAGTTCTTGCCCGTCGTCTCCTTGTACGCCATGTACTCGGGCAGATGGCGCCCGGCCTGGCGGAAGAGCCACACGGGCGTGCGGTCCACCTTCTCGCCCTTCGCCGCGCGGATCATCGTGTCGTTCGCGGGCTTCGCGTTCGCGGAGGGCTTCGTCGCCGCCTCCGCGGTCTGAGCCGCGCGCAGGCTGTTCGCCGGACGTCGAGGGAAGGGAGGTGGTCGGGTCAGGAGTCGGAGCAGGAGACTCGGAACCGGCGCGGTTGTTTGCGAGGACGACAATCGGAAACATCGGAAGGGCCGCCGCGGTCGTACGCACCGGAGGGGCGAGCGCGCGGAGGCGCGGCGGGGCGCCGAGACGCGGGGCGCGACGGCCGCGGGGCTGAGCGTCGCGGACATCGACAGAGAGGCAGACATGGCTCACGCGAGGTCGCGGAGAGTTGGAGTGATGACCTGAACGCATCATCGCATGATATCGTATCGCAATTCTGGATCTCCATCTCCGTCCAATCAGCTTCGTCTCTCCTCGCCGGCACAGGCAAACAGTCAGATCAGACGGACGCTGCTTCGCCAAAACTGAGCGCTCGAGGAAAAAGCTTAGAGACGCCGACTCGTCTCGTGTTTCTCACTGTCGGCGTCGCGTGGTGCGACACCCCGCCAGCCGCGATGCCCGCCCCCAGCGGCCACGGGCAGCGGAACAAGCGACGCCGACAGAGGAGTCAACAAAAAAATGTTTGGATTAAAAGCGCTCCACCCGCGTTTACGTCACTCATCACTTCTTCCTCTTCTTCCCACCCTTCTGCGGCACCAGCCCCCCTCCTTCCGTCTTGTTCGCGACCTGCCTTAGCTCCTCCAGCAGCGCCGGCACCGTTCGTTCCTCCCCTTTCGCCACTCGAATCGCGTCGTCTATGAACGGGGACCCGTAAACCTTGGACGGATTACGAAAGCTCCAAGCCCACGTGGTTGGCCACATCTTACTCGGATCCCGCGCGAGTTGATTCAGCATCGATTTCCTGTCTCCGGTGACGTAGTTCTTGGCGCTGTACGCGCTTTCCGGGTCCGGTAAGGACATTGTACCGCGGCGTTCGGCGGAGAGGGACGCGGATGGGTCGTAAATAGTCTGCTTGAACCACGACACGAGCTGACCCCACGCGAAGTGCGGCTGGTACTTCTTCTTCATGACGTTGTCGATGTTACCTTTGAACACGGTGGGGAGCTTACGTCCACCGAGTTTACCTTTCTTGTCAGTAACGGCCGTTTCGTCCGGCGGCGCGGGAGCCGTTTCAGTGTCCGGCGTTTCAGTCAAAGGGAGAACGGTCTCGTCGTTCTCGGCGGCGCCGTTTTCTTGTGTACTGATAGACTCGACCGCCGCCGCCTCTTTCTTTTGAAGCTTATCCTTCGGCAGCGGGACCAGCTGCACGGGCGGTGACTGGAAGCCGTTGTACTGCTCCGGCGTGCACCAGTGTTTGGTCCGCGCGTATAGGAGCAAACAGTCAGCCATCGCGAAGTGCGTCTCACCCAACGATCGAATCTTTTTAGAGCACGCCTCCGTGGTTTGAGCGGCGGCGGCGGGAGTCATCGACGAATCCTTTGAATACCTGGCCAACGCGTCTAAGATGAATCGCAGGACGTCGCCCTCCTTCTGGCCCACGCCCGCGGGCATCTTCGCCTCACCTCCCGCCGCCTCCCGCCTCGAGCCCTTACCTCCGAAGAAGGTTAAGCCGTGCTTGACCCCAACCTTCTTCGCGAACGTATCCGCGGCTCTCGGAAGAACGCCTTCTTCGCCTAGTAAGTGTCGGACAATTTCTGTGTCGGACAAAGGTCGGAGAAAAGGCGCGCGGTTCTGCCCGGGCTGCCGCATGACGTACTTGATCTTATCCAGCGTCACCACGAGGTTGGACACGCGCGTGGCGACGACACCCGCGGCGGTGGCGGCGGCGAACCCGGCGTCGTAGGTGATGCCGTCGAGGGGCTTGGCGGTGAGCGCGGCTGTGAGCAAAACAACACGTCAGTCAAATTGCCAATTCACGATAATAAAAAGAAACAACTCACCGGGTAAGAGGGCTTTTTCCATCTCGACGTATTCGAGCGTCAGCGCTGCCCACTTGATGAGCCACGCCGGCGCCTCCACCCGGCCCCCGGTTTGCGGATCGCGTTCGCCCGGCATCGTCAGCGCGCAGCTCTTGATCCCAGCCGCGGTGAGTCTGGTCCGGTCTGAGGTCGTCAGGGGTTCGGAGCACGCCCTGAGGAGCAACGCGTTTCTGTCCAAAAAGTTGTGCCGCGTGTTCATCACCGCGGTGAACGCGCTCGAGCCGGCGTAGTCTAAAAACGCACCCTTGCACGTCGTGGATGAGCAGAGGCATATCGCGGCGCGGTATTCCTTCTCCGACTCGGTGACGCAGCTGTAGTTCCAGCACAGTTCCTCGCCGTGCGCGATGTGTCTAGTCGTGTACTGAGCGATTGACAGCTTCGTGAGGGGCTCGTGAGATGACCCTGACTGGTCCGCGACCGCGACGCCGACGGTCTGGCAGTTGGGCGCGCACGAGTGCGAGAGCCGCGACGCGAACGTGCACCTGTGCGCAGCCTCCACGAACAAAACGTCGTGGCCCCTGGCGTCCTCCGCGGGTCTCTCCAGCGTGATGTTGAAAAAATCGGGCAACTCTTTATTCGGCTCCCGTTTCTTGATGGCATCCTGGCGCTCGTACCAACGCCACGGCGAGTACAGCTCGCCGAGGTAGTCCTGGATGTACGTCCCGGGGGGTAAGCCCCCAGGTCGGACGCACACGATGCCGATGCCCTTGGGGTGCATGCGAAAGTGCCGCCGTTTATGCGACTTGAGCGAAGATTGGTTCGGCTTGCGAGGTTTTTTCCCGTACCCGCAAATCTGCAACGTGATGCCCTTCTCTGCCGCCTCCGCGATTTCCCGCTCGAGCGCCGCCGCAGCCTCTAACTTCTTAGCCTCGGCGTCCGCGCGTTCCTTCGCCAGTTGCGACATCTCCGCCTCCTCCCGGAGCTTCGCCGCCGCGTGCGCCACCTGTGAACAAAACATGACGTCAGTCGAATTGACCATACGATGATTAAAATAAACGTACCTCCTCCGCGGCGGCGGCTTTCTCCTCGTAAACCAACTTGGCCTCCTCAGCCTTGATCGCGTACGGGAACTTCTCATCCGCGGACATTTTCTTCCACCGATCGCCCATCATCCTACCCACGGCCGTTATGTTGCTCCGTAACTCAGGCTGGCTCTCTAACAGTATGGCCCGCTGTTCGTTGGAGAAGATGAAAAACGCCTGCATGGGTTGTTTAATCCCGGCGGCTTTAGCGGCGGCGTTTCTGGATTCTTTGCTCCCCTTGATGCCGAAGGTGGCGGCGCCGCCGCCCTCTTGGAGCTTGGTCTTAGAGCCCTTCGCGGGCTTCGGCGGGGGCACGGTGGGCAACTGCGCCTCGTCAACCTCTCGAATCGCGCGAAGGATCGAGTCGCATCCCTCCTTGATAGTCTCAAAGTCCCTCTCAAACGCCGAGGTTGGCGATTGGTCCGATGCGCCGTCCGTTATTATTTCCGGCTCGGAGGCATCGTACGGGTCCCTCGGTGAGTCACCAGCCTTCAGTTTCTCCAGCGCCAGCGCCAGGTCCCACCCGTCCGCGCCCATCGTGTGCACCGCGGGCATGAGCAACTTGGCAAAGAATCGATCCCGTTTCCGCCTGGCGTCGACGTCTACCCCTTTATACCCAGCCGCGCACGCCAACGCGGCGTCGATGGCGACCCTGGTGTAGCAGTCGCATCCCCACATCGGCCGTTCCTCCAGGTCAATACCGAGTTTCAACGGCGACCTGTTCTCCACCACCGGTTTCGCGTTTGGAACGTACGGATGCAGCGGAATGATCGGCGCCATCATCCCATTTGGAACAATCTTGTCCTTACACTGTTTGTCCGTATCAACGCCCGCATTCACTGACGCGTCACCGTTCGTCCCCTTACCGTCCTTCACGCACCGATCGCAGAACCAGTCACCGGTGGGCAAACCGGGCATCCCGAGGCACCGCCAGTGCCCGCCGCGAACGTCGTCATCCGGGCACCCGTCGCAGAGCACAAAGTCAGCTTCGCCGTCGGTTTTCCCGCACTTTAAACACGCGACGTCATCCGTCGCCGGGTTCGTATGAGCAATCAGACTACCCGGGTGAATCTCAGGAGGTAAGTCCGTCCACCCCTCGGGCATCGTGGTGTACAACTTGTCCACGACGTCGGAGGCGTCTGGTTCCGGTAGGTCCCGCGCGACGACAAAGCCGGGGCCGATTTGTTCGTAAGGGTTGACCTGTAAACAAAACACGACGTCAGTATCTAATTGCCCATACGAAAAAATAAAAATAAACGTACCTCCCACGGTTCTCGTCGCCATTGGTCTCCCACCTGGAGGTACGGTTCGGTTCGTTCCGCGCGTTCGAGGTCTTTGAGGACGTCCCTGGCGAAGCGGTCCGGGTCGCGTTGGATGGCTTTCCACAGCGAGTGGGGATCCAGGCCTGGGACGGTCCAGAGGGGCTTGGGTTTGGCGGCATCCGCAGATGGGATGACGGTCTTCGCGTCGGGCTCTTCGGGCGACTCTTTGAGGCTTTGATCCCCGACGGATGGAGGCTCCTCGGGGGGCACCTCGATTGGAGCGAGGGTGGGTGCCGGGGGTGATGGCGGCGAGGTAGGCGGCACGGTGGGCTCGACGTGGGTCACCGCCGCGCGCGTTTCCTCCTCCCGCATCTTCATCACGACCGCCTCTTTTTCCCTAACAACCTCGGTCATCGGCTCCGGCGGGGTGTCCTCCTTCGCGGGCGGCGGGGGCTTCTCATCCGGCGTATCCGTACGCATCGTCGGCGCCTCCGCGTACCCGTTCGCGTCCATGTGATCTTCCTCGTCGCGCATCGCGGCCACGGCGGCCGTGATCATCGCCTCGGGCACCAACGCCGCGGACGGGGCGTACGGGCTCAGGACCACATCCGATGATGGCACAGGCGGCGCGTTCACCTTGAGCGGCGCGATGGTCCGGGGGTATCCGTACCCACCGCCCGTGGTTTGGGTATCGGCATCCACCGAGGGACCCACGCGGGGCGCCTTGGGAGGATCCTCCCCGATGGGCGCGTCCTCGCAGTCCCGCTTCATGTCGCCCGCGAGCGCCCGAAGATTTGAAAACTTGCGCTCGTCGTCAAACACAGCTGTGTGTTGTTTAGAAAAACGTGCGCGTCTCGGAAGGAAATCCATCAGACTGGCGCGCACAGGGACGCACCATGGGAGCCGGAGAACTTCCGCCGGAGCCCACTTCTTCGGACTCGGGCTTCACCGTGATGCCCTCCGAATCCATGAGCAGCCTCTTCGGCACCCCGCCCAAGGCTTCGCCCGGCACGGGCGACGACCCGATGAGCGATTTCCCAGGGATCGACACAAATGGTGGTCCTCCGTCGGTGCACCAGTCGCCGGTGCCGTTCCACTCGAACGTCGCGTCCGTCGCGAACGACGGACCGACGTTCTCGGACACGAGCCCTACACGCCCGGACCAACCCACGCCACTCATGGACTCGTCGTCAATCTCCAAGTCCCCGCTGAGGGACTCCACGGGGAGCTTCGATAACCCCCTTTTCGTCGAGGGTTCCGGTGCCGCGGATGGGATTGAAAACACAGCTGTGCGCGAGACCGACGAGACGGACGCGGATACCTCCGTGAGCCACGCCAACCCTCTGTTCGAGGACGAGCGCGACACGACGGCCGTCGAGGACGTCATCGCTAACATCGAGGAAGGGGTGTTCAGGGTAGACTCGCCCATGACCACCCCTCAGCTCATCGGTGGCACGCCGCTCCTGGATTTATCCCAGTATTCGCTCAACCCCAAGGTGAAGATCATGGCAAAGTGCGAATACCTGAACCCCTCTGGTTCAATCAAGGACAGGATCGCGCAGCACATCATTGCTCAGGCGGAGTCGAGTGGTCAGCTAAAGCCCGGCATGACTGTCGTCGCTGCCACCAGCGGTAACACCGGCGCCGCCATCGCGATGGCTTCCGCCCTGAGAGGGTACGACTACATCGTCATCACCAACAAGAAGACTTCAAAGGAGAAGATTGACGCCATGAAGGCGTACGGCGGCGAGGTTCAGGTGTCGCCGTCGGGCGTGGCCCCGGATCACCCGGACCACTATCAGAACATCGAGAACCGGCTCGTCGCCGAGAACCCGGGCACCTACTACGGCGTGGATCAGTACAATAACCCGTACAACACGGAGGCGTACGAGGTGACGTTGGGGCCCGAGATTTGGCACCAGACCTCGGGCGAGGTGACGCACTTCATCGCGGGCGGGAGCACGGGCGGGACGGTGAGCGGCACCGGCCGGTATCTTAAGAGCCAGAACGATAAGGTCCGCGTGGTCATGGCGGATCCTCACGGATCTGTGTTTTGGGACCACATCGTGAACGAGGTCCCCGCCGATGACGTGAAGGTTTCTAAAAGTTGGGAGATGGAGGGAGTCGGGAAGGACTCGATTCCGGGAGCTTTCGACATCAACGTGATCGACGGCATCGTGCGGGGCAACGACGAGGATGCGTTCGCGATGTGCCGCGAGGTGGCTGCAAACGATGGATTACTTCTCGGTGGATCCGCGGGACTTAACCTGCACGCCGCTCGAGTCCTCTCCGGTGAGGTTGAAGACGGCGCCGTGATTGTCACCGTTTTCCCCGACAACGGGGTGAAGTACCTGTCGAAGATCTTCAATGACAGCTGGCTCGAGAGCAAGGGCTTGCAGGGCGCGGCGGAGGGCAACGGCGCGGTGTCAGAGGATGTGGCGACGAAGCCGCCCATGGAGTCCACGGTCACATGGAAAGCTGGCGTCGATCCTTACATCAAGCCCAAAACCCCGGAGCCGGATCTGGAGACGCGCGATGAGTCCTTAAAGGATGGTGTCTACAGAGTGGACTCGCCACTCGTCACCCCTCAGCTCATCGGCGGTACCCCGCTAATTGACCTGTCCCAATATTCGCTCAACCCCAAGGTGAAGATCATGTGCAAGGCCGAGTACCTGAACCCCTCTGGTTCAATCAAGGACAGGATCGCGCAGCACATCATTGCACAGGCGGAGTCTTCCGGGCAGCTCAAGCCCGGCATGACTGTCGTCGCCGCCACCAGCGGTAACACCGGCGCCGCCATCGCGATGGCTTCCGCCCTGAGAGGGTACAACTACATCGTCATCACCAACAAGAAGACTTCAAAGGAGAAGATTGACGCCATGAAGGCGTACGGCGGCGAGGTTCAGGTGTCGCCGTCGGGCGTGGCCCCGGATCACCCGGACCACTATCAGAACATCGAGAACCGGCTCGTCGCCGAGAACCCGGGCACCTACTACGGCGTGGATCAGTACAACAACCCGTACAACACGGAGGCGTACGAGGTGACGTTGGGGCCCGAGATTTGGCACCAGACCTCGGGCGAGGTGACGCACTTCATCGCGGGCGGGAGCACGGGCGGGACGGTGAGCGGCACCGGCCGGTATCTTAAGAGCCAGAACGATAAGGTCCGCGTGGTCATGGCGGATCCTCACGGATCTGTGTTTTGGGACCACATCGTGAACGAGGTCCCCGCCGATGACGTGAAGGTTTCTAAAAGTTGGGAGATGGAGGGAGTCGGGAAGGACTCGATTCCGGGAGCTTTCGACATCAACGTGATCGACGGCATCGTGCGGGGCAACGACGAGGATGCGTTCGCGATGTGCCGCGAGGTGGCTGCAAACGATGGATTACTTCTCGGTGGATCCGCGGGACTTAACCTGCACGCCGCTCGAGTCCTCTCCGGTGAGGTTGAAGACGGCGCCGTGATTGTCACCGTTTTCCCCGACAACGGGGTGAAGTACCTGTCGAAGATCTTCAATGACAGCTGGCTCGAGAGCAAGGGCTTGCAGGGCGCGGCGGAGGGCAACGGCGCGGTGTCAGAGGATGTGGCGACAAAGCCGCCCATGGAGTCCACTGTCACGTGGAAGTCAGAGTCGTGGAACCCGGAGCCGCCCGCGCCAACCGCCGCTCTCGACGAGACTCACATGACGCTCGAGACGGATTCCGCGCCGCCGACGCCGATCGCCGCTCCGACCCCGGACCCCGAGCCCGAGCCCGAGCCCGTGAAGGTAGCAAGCGACAGCGAAGGCCTGGCTGCCGAGCTTCGCGCGGAACTCGACGGCTACCGCGTCGCCGCCGGCGAGATGGCTGCCGAGATTTCCGAGAAGGATGAAAAAATCGCTTCGCTGGAGAAGGAGCTGAAAGCCGCGGCTGCCAAGTTCAAGGCGCACGACTCGAAGGTTCGCGCGGAGGAGCGTGACCGCGTGAGTGCCCGGCTCGACAAGGCGGAGGGTGCGCTCGAAAAAGAGCGCCGCGCCGCGGAGGAGGCCAAGGCGTCGCAGGCGCAAATGCAGACGCGGATGACACAAATGGAATCGTCGACGGCTGGGACCGACGCGCTGAAAGCCCGCGTCGAGACGCTGGAGGCTGCGGTCGCAGAAGCCAAGGCTGCGGAGACCGTCGCTGTTGAGCAGGCTGCCGCGCTCAAGGGTACCGTGGACGATATGGAGAAGAAATTGGCCGAGGCGGCTCGCTCGAAAGCCGAGGCTGAGGCCGCGAAGGTTGAAGAACCCGCGCCTGTCCAAACCGAAGAGTCCGCCGACGCGGACGCTCGCGTCGCCGCCGCGGAAAAGGTCTGCGAGAAGCTCATGGCCGATAACCAGGAGCTGGTCACTCGCGTTAACGCCCAGGCTGTCGAGCTGGACAGACTCAGGGGTGAATTCAAAGACGTGGACATCGCGCCGACTTCGCAGGAGATGAACGGCGACGCGGCTCCGCACGTGGAGGAGTGGGAGCAACGACGCGGCCGGGGGATATGGGGTTTCATATCCGGCGCCGACAGGTTCGTCCCGCCCCCGCCAAAGGAACCGGAGGAACAGACCCAAAACGCCCAGCCCGAGGAGTGAGGGTCGCTCTGAGATCGGGCTGGACCTTGTTACCTATTAGACTATCCGAAAGTTGGACCGCCGAAAGTTGGACGTTGTAATTCGATTGTATGCGTTGACACTCTACACGACCCACGTATCTAAAGCACGCCGAAGAATGGGTTGTTCAGTGCGCCGCTGATCTCGCCGCCCGCCAGGTTGAACAGTAGCTTATCCACCTGGTCCCTCGGCAACGTCAGAGACTCGCCGTCGTTGACGAAGCCGCACTTTTCGAGAAACGCGCCGCCGCCGACGCCCGCGACTCGTTTCAGAAACGCCGCGTTGTCGAGCTTGATCTTCCGGAACTTTTCCTGCTCCGGGTCCTTCATCACGTTGCCGAGGTACAGCAGCAAGGTCTTGAAGCAGGTGGTGACGCCGTCGTTGTTGCTCTCGCCGTGGGTCTTCTTGATGTCCACCAGAATTTTGCGAAGCGCGTCGATTTTTTCCACGGGTTTGACCACCAAACCAGCCTCCGCCTTCTTCTTCGCCGCCTCCGCGGCCGCCGCCGCCTTTTTCTCCTCCCGTTCGCGTTCCTTAGCTCGCTCCTCTTCCGTGAGCTCAGCCGGGAGGCCGAGTTTGAGCCTGCGGGCGATGCGATCCTCCTCGAGCTTCTCCTTGATTCGCGCCTTGGCCCTCGCGACTTCCTCTTTTTCGATTCTCCGGGCTTCGATGTTGCGCTTGAGCTGCAACTCTTCCTCCTGGCGCTTGGCGACGAGGAGCTCCTTACCGCTGCGGATGCGTTCTTGCTCGCGAAGGCGCTCCATCTCTCGTTCTTCCTTTTCCTTCTTCGCCGCCATGCTCTTTCGAAGCTCCTCGGCTTTGACTCGCGCCTCCTCCTTCGTGAGCTTCACTTTAATCTTGGACTTTGCGATGAGCAGGGGCGTATCGATGTCGGCGTCGTTCTCGTGTTCGACGATCCAGTTGACCGCCTGCTCCACGTTATCGGTCCCCGTGTGGTACAGCGCGCGAGTCGCGCGGTTTACGTTGAAGCCCATGCCCTCCAGCTCGGCGAGGCATTTCGCGTCAACCTCGGGCGCGATCTTTTCCTCGTTGGGATCTTCAGAGTCGACGTCCATCGCGTCGTCAGTCGTCTCCGTCTTACTCTTCTTGACCTCGATGCCGAGCTCAGCCTTCATGTCGGAGTCGAGCTTCTTCATCTCTCTCTCCGAGTCGATCGCGGCGGCGGTCTCGTTCGTCTTGTCCACGAACGTCGCGTGGCCGGTTCGCTTGGTGTGGATGTCCTTCTCCGTCTCCGATCTGCACGGCTTTCCGCACTCGACGCACTGCAGGTTGAGCACCGCGTCGGTGGACTCGACAAAGTCGGCGTGGCCGGTGGCTTCGCCGTGCGACTGCGCCTCGGCCACGCTGCGGAGCTGTACCCCGCACACGTTGCATTTCAAGGACAGCGCTTGAGTCGACATGATACGTGGTGCGTCGACGTGCCCTTTCCAATGAGATCTGAGATCCTCGTGTTTTTGCCTGAAACGTCAGCGAGGCGAGTGGATAAAAAGGGTAATCTCGAGGCCCGGAGCTGACCACAAGCGGTCGCACGCACGGGACGACGCCGGCGATCATCGAACGTCGCCGCATCGTCTCCATCGCATCCAGCTTCTAACCGTCCGGGGTACGATGTCCGCATCGTTGAGCGCGCGACCCATCGCGGGACCCATCGCTCGGCCGCCCACAGCTCTCATCACACGCAGTGGGCACCGCACCGTTACCCTAACCCCGGCATCCCATCGCTCGGTCGCGCGGAGGGTCGTGACGTGCGACGCGTCTCTGGACGACGTCCGCCCCGGCGACCTCCTCCGCCTCGACTTCGGCGAGGCGGAGGACGCGAAGGAAACCCGCCGGCTCATCGCGCGCGACTGGCTCCTCGAGGTGACCCGCGTGACGAACGACGACGACCATTCCGTCGTGCACGGCCTCTGCCGCGGTCGCGCGTTCACCGTGGACGCCGCCACCATGCGAATGACCCCGGCGCCCGAACCATCGCAGCCGGACCTCGCATCCGAACCGTGGGTCAAGCGCGCGTACCCGGAGTGGTACAACCTGCTCCAAGACCTCGCCGACGAAGGGCGCTACCCCGCCCCGAGCGCATCATCAATCGCGAACGCCATCCCAAACGAAGGCGTCGCCGTCGATGTCACCAAGCTCACGAGCTACGACGAGCTCAAGGCGACGGTAGCGTCCGATGCATCGTTCTGGCGCGATGGAACCCCGCCCAACGCGCCGCGCATGACCGTCGAGCAGCACGCCACGCTCAACGCCGGCGAACTGCTCGCGACACTCGCCGGTGAACGCGGCGTCGCCATGTGCCAGCTGTGGGCGGGTTGGGAAGATGAAACCGACGCGCCGCACGACGTTCAGCCGGTGGATGCGCCGTTCGTGACGCGCGCGCTTCGCGACGCCGCGCTCGATGCGCTCGACGCGCCGAGCACCGTCGGCATCACGTGCACCCCGATCGCGGGCATGGACCCCGCCAAAGGACTCACCGCGCTCGTGCACTCGGCTAATTCGCCGTTTCCGGAGCGAGCTTTGCATTTAAAATCATTCGGAGCGCAGGCGGCGTTGGTCGCGGGGTCGCCCTATTACCAGATGCTGGTCGGGGTCATCTTAGGGTACGACACGCGGCACGTCGAGTCGCACGTGGCGGAGAAGGGAGGCGTGCTGACCACGGCGATCACGGCCGAGGTTGCGAAGGATCTCGCGTCGTTGGCGCCGGGATCGG
>JACLAB010007415.1_pt1 | contig 16700 bp, 9 predicted proteins | sample 8027921 | NCBI WGS metagenome assembly JACLAB01 (sample SAMN15725117, study PRJNA655200) | protist metagenome | isolation source: fluorescence activated cell sorting (FACS) single amplified genomes of... | place: USA: West Boothbay Harbor, Gulf of Maine | collected 2000-07-19 | reverse complement strand
ACGGTGAAGGGAGGTTTTATGACGCTATGGAGCGATACCGCGCGGGTGTGCGAGGGTATGAGTGCGCTGGGGAATACGAGAGGGCGCGCGATGCGAGACGCGCGCTCGCGGCGGCGTGGACCGAAGTCGGCGCGGCTCGCAAGGCGCGTGGAGATATCGAAGGCGCAATTCGCACGTACGGCGAGATTATCGATGAGATAAGTGATCAGGATGCATTTGCAGCGTCAGCGACGTTTTACAATTTGGGCGTTGCGCTCGTGGAGGTTGGGCGATTGGACGAAGCCGAATCCGCCTACGAGCGAGCGATTGCTTCGGATCCTACGCTCGCTTTGGCGTATTGCAATCTTGGCGTTGTGTACAAGATGAAGAATCGTTTGGACGACGCAGTTGAGGCGTACGAGAAGTGTTTGCGGTACGCGCCCGATTTTGAGCTGTGTTTGAAAAATTTGTCGCTTGTGTTGACAGATCAAGGAACGGCGATAAAGTCGCAGAATTTACCAGGCGCGATTGCGACGTATGAACGAGCGCTGTCGTACGACACTTTAAACGTCGAGGCATATTACAACCTCGGTGTGGCACTCGCAGAGGCTGAAGAATTCGATCGCGCGCTAATTGCGTACGAAAATGCGGGAAGATTACGACCGCAGTGTGCGGAGATTTGGAACAACGCAGGCGTCTTGTACAAGGAGCGCGGCAACGACGCGCGAGCGATGGAATATTACCATCGCGCGATTGCGTGCAACCCGAATTTCGCGCAGCCGCTGAATAACTTAGGGGTATTGTACACCATGGCTGGTCAGGCTCAGCTTGCTCTCGAGGCATTGCAGCGTGCTGTGACTGTGGCACCGACGTACGCCGTCGCGCACAATAATTTGGGTGTCTTGCTTCGCGACACTGGCGACATTGAACACGCTTTCACATCGTACCGCGATTGCGTACGTCATTCCCCGAACGACAGGCATGCGGAACAAAATTATTTGCTTGCGCTGAACTACGTACGCTCGGGTGAAGATACCGAAGTGTGTGAAGCACACTCGGCATGGGGAAATCGGTTCGCAAAGCTCGCGGGACCGCCGCTGAAACCGCGACATGCAATCAAGTCCGATAGCGGCGCAGGAACTCCAGGACGTCGTCGTTTGGTTGTTGGATACGTATCGCCCGATATGTATACGCACTCTGTGAGTTACTTTGCGCACGCGCCATTGCGTTCGCACGACAAGTCAAGCGTAAAGTGCATCGTCTACAATGTGTCAAAATTCAACGACGCGCAAACAAAACGTTTGCAAAAGTCCACGCTTGAGAGCGGCGGTGAATGGCGAGATTGCGCCACATTGAACGAAAGAGAACTCGCCGAATGTATCAGGGGCGATTCAGTGGACATTCTGATTGAATTGACTGGGCACACGGCGAATAACCGTCTCGAGACGCTCGCGCTCGAACCAGCGCCGGTGCAAATTACGTGGATTGGGTACCCAAACAGCACGGGCGTTCGCTCCATTGGATACAGAATCACCGACGAATTGTGCGATCCATTGAACACAACACAAACGTTTACGGAGCAACTCATACGCATGCCTGCACCGTATTCATTCTTGTGTTACACGCCAAACCCGGAGGCGCCAGAGCGCGTGGCGGAGGCCCCGTGTTTGAGTCAAGGACACGTCACGTTTGGATGCTTTAATACATTGGCCAAGGTCACCGCAGACGTTCGCGCGTGCTGGGCGCGCGTCTTACTCGCCACGCCCATGAGCCGGTTGATCTTTAAATCGAAAGCGTTTGCGTGTGAAGTCATTCGCAACCGCTTCTTGTGTCAAATGGCTCAACTTGGCGTCGAGTCGTGGAGAATCGATTGCTTGCCTTTGGAATCGGCGACGATGTCGCATTTAGCCATGTACGATCGCGTCGATATCGCACTCGATACGTTTCCGTACGGTGGCACGACGACGACGTGCGAAGCGGTGCATATGGGCGTACCCGTGGTGACGCTGTCGGGGTCGTGTCACGCGCAAAACGTGGGTAAATCATTGATGACGACGATTGGACTGAAAGAGTGCATTGCGAGCGACGAGAATGAATACGTTCGCATCGCGTCAACGCTCGCCAGCGATGTCCAAAGAATTTCCGAGATTCGAACGACATTGCGTCGGGATATGCTACGCTCGCCGCTATGCGACGCCGAAGGATTCACGCGCGCACTCGAGGACATTTACCGAAACCTTTGGCAGCGATGGTGCGACGACAAGGCGCGAGAAGACTACGAAAGTGACGATGACGACAACGAAGAAGACCTTGACAACGCCGTGGAAAACTCTAAGGGTAACGACGATGATTGTTGCTCTGCAGACGAAAACACCCGTAGCGGATCGCCGAGTAATCGCTCCAAGGATGACTCAAATAACGACACAGACGAAGTTTGGAATCAAACGGAAAGCGCCGAAAGCGGCGACGTGACGAGCAAATTGATCGACACATTAGAAATATGAATTGATACGTAGCACAGTTGCACATTGAATAATAATATTAGCTCATCTTCATTGACAGACATTTAAGCTCTAGCGTTGCTCTAAAGGTGGAAGGAATTGAAAAAATTTAGATCGAGAAAGCACCGTCTTCGACCGCCGGGCCGGCGCCGCCGCCCGGCACGCGCTTCTTCAAATCTCTCTTCGGGATTTCAGTGATGACGGCTTGCGTCGTGAGCACCATACCTGCAATGGAGCACGAGTTCATCACGCCAGAACGAGTCACCTTCTTGGGGTCAATGACACCCATTTCGATGAGATCGCCGTACGTGTCGTTCATCGCGTTGTACCCAAAGTTCCATACATTGTTCATAATGCGATCGCACACCACATCACCCTCCACGCCGGCGTTGTTGCCGATGAGACGGCAAGGAGCCAAAAGCGCCTTTTGCACAATATCGGCACCCAAACGCTCCTCCGGATCGGTGAGCGTCACCTTGAACTCATCAATCAACTTGCTCAAGTGCACCAAAGCGGCGCCACCACCCGGCACGATACCTTCCTCAACGGCGGCAAAAGTAGCGTTCTTCGCATCTTCGATACGAAGCTTGCGTTCTTCTAATTCGGTCTCAGTCGCAGCACCAACCTTGATGACGGCGACACCACCCGCGAGCTTAGCGATGCGTTCGGAAATTTTTTGAGTGTCGTACACGGAATCCGTTTCCGCGAGTTCTTGCTTGAGCTGCGCCACGCGAAGGTCAATGTCCTCCTTGGAGGCACCGTCAGCAATCAACGTGGTGGTGTTTTGCGCGATGGAGACCTTTCTGGCGTAGCCAAGGCAATCCATGTTGGCGCGAGACACGCTCAAGCCGAGGTCCTTGGCGATGTATTGCGCGCCAGTGACAATGGCAATGTCTTGGAGCAACGCCTTGCGGCGCTCACCAAAGCCCGGCGCCTTGATGGCGACAACCTTGAGGACGCCACGAACCTTGTTCACGACCAACGTCGCGAGGGCTTCGCCGACAATGTCTTCGGCGATGATGAGCAGCGGCGGGGAGCCATTTTGGGACACTTCTTCCAAAATCGGCACGAGGTCCTTGACTTGCTCAATCTTTTCATCGCAAATCAACACGCGGCAGCCTTCGTATTCAACCATCAAACGCTCAGTGTCGTTGACGAATTGCGGGGAAATGTAACCGCGGTCGATTTCCATACCCTCTTCGACTTCAACAATGGTTTCCAAACCGCTGCCGTTTTCAATCGAAAGCACGCCATCCGGGCCAACCTTTTCAATAGCGTCGGCAATCATGTCGCCGATTTCGTCATTGTTACCCGCGGAAATGGAGGCGACGGCACGAATGTCAGCCGGACCCTTGATCGGAATCGCGAGCTCATCGAGCTTCTTGGTGCACCAAAGAGAAGTCTTATCGATACCACGCTTGACGTTCACCGGGTTAGCGCCGGCGGCGACGGATTGCAAGCCAAACTTGATCATTTCCCGCGCGAGCACCGACGCCGTCGTGGTGCCGTCGCCCGCCGAGTCATTCGTACGACCGGCAACCTCCTTGATCAACTGCGCACCGGCGTTTTCCACCGGATCGAGAAGCTCAATCGCGCGCGCAATAGTCACACCATCGTTAATCACCTGCGGCATGCCAAACTTTTCCTCGAGCACGACGTTACGTCCACGCGGACCGAGCGTCACGCCCACGGCGTCGGCGAGCTTGTCGATACCCTTTTGAAGCTTACGTCTCGATTCCAAATCAAACGTAATCTTCTTCGCTTCAGCGCGCACGTGCGCGCATCTTCGGCTACGCCCAGTGGTATTCGTCGTCGTAGGACGAGGCGCAAGCGCCCGACCCGTCGTCTGTGTATTTCAATCAAGCGAAGACGTACGCGCGTATAGGTTAGTCTCTCGGCGCGTCGCGTCTTCGCGTCGGAACCTCGCGCGCGTCGCGTCGACGACGACGACGACGGATGATGAAGACGACGACGCGCGACGATGATGGGTGGATGGGTGGGGTGGGACGACGTGCGCGCGTGGACGACGCGGGATGCGTCGCGCGCAGTGAGGGGTGGTTATGGATACCTATGACGATTGGTGTATCGCGCATCGCGTTCGTGGGTGTGATGCGCGCGAGGACGCACCGCGCGGTGGCGATGGGCGGTGGGCGATGGGAGGGGTCCCGGCGGCTGGTGCCCTACGACCTACGACCTATTTATTCTAGGCCCGAGGCGCGAGGACTGTCGGGACTCTCGGGACGATGGTGGTGGGTGTGCGATCACCGTCGTCGCCCTATCGCCGTATCGTCGCCCTATCACCGTCGTCGGCCTATCACCGTGTCGTCGTCGTCGTCGTCGTCGACGCGCGACCGCGACCGCGACGCTCTCTCGCGCGTTCGACACACGCGTCGTAAAAAATTCGCATCATAACGTACCGTTCGTGAAGTCAACGCGCCGTACATGCTCGTCGTCGTGCGTCGCGCGTCGTCGTGTGTCGCGCCCCATCGTCATCGTCGTCGAATCCATCTTCTTCATCCACCCGAGGCGGGCCTCGCGCCCCGCCACCGTGGCCCGCGAACGAACCCTTGGTCGATGTCGATCGACACCGGATGTCGATCGACCGTATCGATCGCGATCGATCGATAGAGGCCGCGATCGCGATCGACGTACTGTGATAGTAATAGGTTGGCATGTACTAGTACCGGTACAAGTAGTACTAAAGAGCAAAGAGCGGTAAGAGTACGTACGTGAGGGTATTCGATGACACACGACATCGAGCGAGGCCTCATCGTGGGACGTGTATAGAGAAAGAGAGAGGGAAACCCACGCACAGCGCACCCACCGTGGGGGTCCGCGGGTCCGTCGTCCCCATTGGCGGTGCACGCGATCGGGTGCATCGCGACACAGGTGGCGCCTCGTCGTCCATCATCATCATCATCATCGGTCGTCATCCGTCATCGGTCGTCGGGATGGCGCGCGGACGCGGTGGTGGACGCGGTGGTGGTGGTGGCGGCGCGCGCGGACGCGGACGCGGACGCGGGGCGAGCGTGCTCCCGACATGGGCGCGCGGCGGCGGCGGTGCGGGGTGGTGCACGTGCACGTCTGACCGATGTGCGAAGACGCACGCGGACGATGATGGCGGCGATGATGGTGACGGTGATGGCGGTGGGACGACGACGACGATGACGACGATGACGGCGTTTCCGGTGCCGCTGGCGATGTGGGACTTGGCGCAGTGCGATCCGAAGCGGTGTTCGGGGCGTAAACTCGCGCGGTTGGGGTGCTTGCGCGAGCTCAGGGTGCAGCAGCGCTGGGCTGGGGTGGCGCTCACGCCGGATGCGAAAGAGTGCGTGTCGCCGAAAGATTACGCGGTGTTGCGCACGCATGGGCTCGCGGTGGTGGATTGTTCGTGGAATAAGCTTGATGAGGTGCCTTTTTCGAGGTTACATAGCGCCGCGCCGAGGTTGTTGCCGTGGCTGGTGGCGGCGAACCCGGTGAATTACGGCAAGCCGTGCAAGCTGACGTGCGCCGAGGCGTTGGCGGGAGGGTTGTATATTGCGGGATATCGCGACGCCGCGGAGGCGTTGATGAATAAGTTTAAGTGGGGTCATGGGTTTATTTCGCTTAATCGAGAGTTGTTAGAGTCGTACATGACGTGTACGACGAGTGAAGAGGTGATTGAAACGCAGAATAAATGGCTCACGCTCGGCGGTCCCGCGGGAGCGCCGACGCGAAATCGAGACATGATGCCTCCGAGCGAGAGCGAAAGCGATTCGAATGACGACGATAGCGACGATAGCGACGATAGCGACGATGACTTGCCACCGTTGCCACAAAACCATAATCACACGAGGTTCGGTATCGAAAGGTCGGGGAATAATTTCCGAAACGCGCTCGCCGCCGAATCGTCGTCTGAAGACGAAGACGAAGACGAAGACGAAGACGCCGATGGGTTGGCGGATAAAATCGCGGACACGAGTCTTTAGTAGTTTGTGTGTGTTTCCTAGCGTTATAGAAGTTTGTACAGTACATTTCATATCTCAGTATGTCATCGAAAATCTACGCCTAGTACCACCAGCGAAATCGACTGTCAATCGGCGCGCGTACTTCGGCGTACTCTTCGTCGTCTGTTTCTTGTACATCTGTCGAATTATCACAAGACACTTCATCATACAATACATCCGTGCGTGAATACGTCGTGTCCGCATCTTGAGTATCCATCACGTGGTCGTCATGGTCGTCATGGTCGTCGCCTTCATCGCGCGACGTCGCGACGGGTTCCAAGATTTCCTCTTTCATTTCTTCTTTAATCATTGCTTGCGCTGCAGCTAATCGTTGTTGCTCCTTCTTACGTGCCATGTAATTTCGATTATACTGTTGTTTCACCCATTTACGACGCTGTACGATATCCGCCAAAGTCCATGCGTCGATATCGATAGCCTCTGGTCGTCGGGGCGACGCTCCGCGGCGCCGGCGTTTGCGCGCCGGCGCCGCCACTTTAGGTGTGATGACGACCGCGGTGTGCGACACCGGCGGCGGTTTGTGCTGCACTGTAGCCGGTGTCGCTGTTGCTATCGCTTTTGCACGCAGCGCACGATCGATGGATATGACGTCTTGATCAATCTCCCCGCATTTGAGTTCAAGATGGAAATGTGGCCCGCGATGGCTTGGATGTTTAAACGTCGAACGCGTGGCGAGCTGCGAAGGAAGCGTGAGCGAATAAGATGGGGAAAGAATCACGCATGCGACGCACCTCGACGATTTCTCCTTCTTCGTTGAACTTTGCGAGCGGTTCGCGCGTGAACCCGGGGAATATTCTACGGTCACAAGTGAATGGCATGACGAGGAATGAAGCGCGTTACAAATCGAGCGTCGTCATCGCTCTCTAAGGTTCAACTACTCGAAATACGCCGCGGCGCTAGACCAAGTCTGCGACGTTCATGGGTAACTCATCGATTTGCGTGGAATAAAACTGCTCAATATCACGTAACGCGCGAACCTCTTGGTCGGCGATCAAGTTGATGGCGACGCCCTTACGGCCGAAACGTCCGCTGCGTCCGATGCGGTGAATGTAGTTTTCGCGATTGGATGGCAAGTCATAATTAATCACGAGCGACACTTGCTGGACATCGATACCTCTCGCCCAGACATCGGTGGTGATTAATACGCGCGTTGCACCGCCACGGAACTCAGTCATGACAACTTCACGCTCTTTTTGTGGCATTTCTCCGTGCATGGCGGAGACGGTGAAATTGTTTTGTCGCATCTTCTCCGTGAGCCAATCAACTTTTTTCCTGGTGTTGCAGAAAATGACTGCTTGCGTGACGGTTAAGGTGTCGTATAAATCGCACAGCGTGTCGAATTTCCAATCTTCGCGCTCGACGGCGACAAAGAACTGCTTGATGCCTTCGAGCGTCAACTCGTCGCGCTTGACCAAGATGCGAATCGGATCTGTCATAAACTTGCTCGTCATTTCGAGAATCTCCGTCGGCAACGTGGCGCTGACTAAAACCACTTGCGTCTCGGGAGGTAAATATCTGTACACATCATAGATTTGCTCCTTAAATCCTTTGTTCAACATCTCATCCGCTTCGTCCAAGACAAGAATTTTAATCCCTCGCGTGCGTAAATTTCTACGCTTAATCATGTCGTACACGCGCCCGGGCGTGCCGCTCACGATGTGGCAGCCGTGGTCGAGTTTTCTAATATCATCCCCAATCGAACGACCACCAATACATGCGTGCACTTGAACATTCATAAAATTCCCCAACGACAGCGCCGTCTTCTCCGTTTGCACCGCCAACTCACGCGTCGGTGACAACACCAAGCACTGCACCTCTCGGCTCGTCGTGTCGAGCATTTGACACAACGCCAAAGAAATCATCGACGTCTTCCCCGTCCCCGACTGCGCTTGCGCAATGACATCACGACCAGATATAATCGGCACAATTGCGCGCTGTTGAATCGCCGATGGCTTCTCAAACCCGTACGAATATAACCCGCGAAGTAAATCCTCGCGAATCCCCATGCCATCAAACGTAGACACCGACGTCACCCCTCGAGACGTCTCAAACGATATCTTCTCATCCTCATCGTAATCCACCTTGGTGTCACGATCACGACCGCGACTATGACCACCACCGTCGCCATCACCGCCTCCACCTCTGTGTCCTTCGTCGCTACTCCGTCGTCCCATGTTGACACCGACGCGCAGCCAATCAATCAATCAATCAATCAATCACCGATGTGCGCCGGCGAATGCGTCGTCTCGCGTCTCGCGTCTCGCGTCTCGCGTCTCGCGTCTCGCGTCGTCGTCCACCGAATGACAGATGTCACGAAACCCACTTCACACGCGAATACACACACCCGTCGACGATGCGTCAACGTGTGACGACGATCTTCACCAGTACAGTGTCCCCGAGCGCGGCGCCGTCACCGCATGGCCAAAACGGAACTGTTCCGGAAACGTCACACGCGACCGCGAGCGGCGACGGTGCTGTGCGCGCGCGTTCGTGCGTGCGCGTTCGTGTGCGCGTGCGTGACGGTCGACCGCGGCGGTGATCCGCGCGGGCGCGGGCGCGGGCGCTCGAGTGCACGCGCGCCGTCGAGTGGTTTTTTGATTGATTGATTGCATTTGATTCGGCGAAGGACTGTGTGTGGGGACAAATCATGAGTGCGCCGGTGTGGGAGGGCGTGTATTGCGTGTCGGTGGTGATTGTGATGTTTATCGCGCTGTTGAAGAACGTCGCCGGGCCGGATGTGTTGATGCTCGGCGCGCTGGCGTTTGAGCTCGCGGCGGGCGTCGTGGACGCTGAGTCTGGGTTGAAAGGCTTTTCTAATAAAGGATTACTCACCGTGGCGTGCTTGTTCGTGGTGGCGGCGGGGATATCGAACACTGGAGCGCTTGATTATTACATGAGTAAGGCGCTCGGGCAGCCGAGAAGCGCGGCGGATGCGCAGTTGAGGTTGATGGTTCCAATCGCGTGCGTGAGCGCGTTTCTGAATAACACACCCGTGGTGGCTATTATGATTCCAATCGTGCAAAAGTGGGCGAGAAAGTGTAAAATTTCCCCCGCGCAATTGTTTATTCCGTTATCGTTTGCGAGTATTCTAGGTGGGACGTGTACTTTGATCGGGACGTCGACGAATTTGGTCGTCGATGGCATGCGTCGAGAGCGGTACCCGGATGAACGCGCGTTGGGGTTGTTTGAGCTGAGTAAGTTTGGCGTGCCCGTGCTGTTGAGCGGTATGGCGTACATGCTGGTCGCGGCGCCGGTATTGTTACCAGGGGGACGGAGACGTGGTAAGGATGGCGAAGATGATGACTTTGCGGCGAGCATGGATGTGGATAATTTAACCGTCGGCGCCGTCATCCCGCGCGGGTCTCCGGTGGTCGATTCCAAGGTGGCGATTTTGCGCGGGTTGAATGGCTTGTATTTGGTGAGCGTGCAGCGCGGAGACATGCTTATGCGTGCGGTGCGCCCAGATTTCTTGCTCGAAGTGGGGGATATATTGATTTTCACCGGATTGGTTGACCGCATCGGTGAGGTGTGCGAAAAGCACGGATTGGTGCCGCTCACGCACGACGTGGAGGAGAAGATGTTACGCGAAGGTTTGTCGTCGGATGCCCCGGCGAAGCGTACTAGTGGAGCGACACCTACAAAGAAACCGGCGCTTGCGCATTCTTCGAGCGTGGAATGGGCTGGGGATGATTTGAATAGCATGGCAACGTATCCACCGCGCGCGGCAACGCCAACGCCCGCGTCGCAGCAAGAATCGCAAGACGACAGATCTATCACCGGATTAGGTTGGGTGCACCGTAAAAACTACGAACGTTCGCGTACAAGTATAGATATGCGATCGTACGAAAAGGTATTGAGGCGATTTAACTCGAATATCGTCGGCGAAGAGGTACCAGAGTCTGGTACAAATTCCCCAAACGCCGCGCGATCGAGGACGAAACGCTCGAGTACTGATGGACTTTTCAAAAGTTCAATCACCTCCGAGCCATCGTCTCCGGACGCATTGGCGAAAAACGAGGACGTCGCACTTTCGCTTTCACAAGACAAGAAGAATCGGCACGCGGTGATTCGCGCGCGCATTCGCTCGACATCACCGCTCGTCGGAACGTCGTCCACAGAATGCAGGTTTGCGGAAAAGTATTTGGCATCCATCATGGCGGTGCAGCGCGCGTCAACCACGTCTGAGAAGATCAATATCGGCGGCGGCATGCTTGGAAAGATTATTTTCCAGGCGAACGATTTGCTCATCTTACACGCCGCTGCGAATTCGCCGCTGCTTGAACAAAAGCGCGAACGAGAGGCTGCCAAGGCGAAAAAGGCGAGTGGCGGCGGCGCTTCGGGACAAGCGGTTCCCAGAATGCGCTCAAGCGCATCTTTTAAAAACCTTGCCGAGAGCACATCAGGGAAGAATCTTTCAGCCTACGCGGAGCCAGAGTTTACTTGCGAGAATGACTTGGAGGTGCTGCTCGCTGACACTTCTTCTGATGAAAATTTCACCGAATTCGCCATTCCCATGCGCGTTGTAGGCAACGGTGCGCTGGATGGTAAAACCATTCGAGCCGTGGACTTGACGAATGTTCCCGGTTTATTTATGACGGCTATACAAGAAGGCGGTACTGGTGAGATGAAAGTGCCTGATTTAGAAACAGTTTTACACGCTGAAGACGTACTTTGGTTCGCGGGGGACATGACGGGGATGCAAACCCTTCGCCGCATTCCTGGCTTGGTGCCGCAAGAAACGCAAGTGGACAAGCTCGAGGTGCGAAAATCTGATCGGCGATTGGTGCAGGCTGTTGTGTCACAGGGGAGTACATTGCTTGGAAAGTGCGTGAGAGATACACACTTTAGAACGCGATACGACGCAGTTATCATCGCCGTCCAAAGAAGTGGCGGGCGCATTCAAGCGCGCATTGGGGACATTGTTCTCGAAGCTGGAGATGTTCTATTGCTTGATACGTCAACAAGCTTTTTACTCGATCACAAACGTGATCCTGCGTTTGCGTTGGTGTCCGAAATCGAGGATTCTGCGCCGCCGCAGTTTGACAAACTCATACCATCTGTAGGTACGGCGGTTGTGATGATTGCCGTCTTTGTCAGTGGTGCGGTTGATTTATTTGTCGCAGCGCTGCTAGCTTCTGGCGTCATGCTCGCCACGGGGTGCTTGACCCAAGAAGCTGCGCGTGCGGCGGTGAAATGGGACGTCATCGTCACCATTGCTGCCGCGTTTGGGATTTCAGCCGCGATGGAACAAAGCGGCGTGGCAAACTCAATCGCGTCTACGCTCGTGAACATCGGCAACGCTGCAGGTACGGGTAAACCAGGCATTTTGGTCGCCGTTTACATCGCCACTGTGGTTTTGTGTAACGTCGTCGGTAATAACGCCGCGGCAGCACTGATGTTTCCCATCGCCGCCGGCTCGGCTGAACAGCAAGGCATCGACAACGTGCAGATGAGCTTTCTGCTCATGCTCGCGGCGTCGGCAAGCTTCATGTCGCCATTTGGATACCAAACGAACTTGATGGTATACGGCCCAGGTGGTTATGTGTTTGCAAACTTTCTCAAATTCGGCGCCCCTATGCAAGTGGTACAATTAATAGTCTCAGTATCCGTCGTCTTGCTCGACGACTTGTGGTGGATTGGCTGGGTTGTCGGCTTTGGTGTGGTTTTCGGAATTTATTTTGCTCGACTTCTCGCGCCGAAGATACGCAAACGGTTCGGCAAAGACGATAGTTTGTCTGGTGGTGATGTCATCACTTCGGAGGTGGCGATGCATCGCGCATTATAAACGTACAGTAGAATAGAAAGACACAAGACACAGACACGCGTTTTGGATAACTAATACCAACTTTTCATGCGCGCACACCACTTGCCTCACAATTCGTCGCGTCTCTCGCGTTCGACAGATCGAGCTGAAAACACAAACGCCTGAGCATACGAGAGTTTGTCTAATTGAACCATGTCGTCCACCGACGGCGCGCTCATCTTGCACCGCGTCGCGTTGAACGCCTCCTTCATAGCCATCGGGTTCGCGCTTCGACACCTGAAAGTTCTCACCATCGACGACGGACGCACGGTGTTTCGATTTGCCACACACGTGACCCTTCCTGCGTTATTGTTATACGTCATGACTCGCGCCGCGGCGTCGACGTCGGGAGCGGTAAACGTGATGAGCGCGGTCGTCCCGGCGACGTCGCTGCTCGTTGGACTCGCGACGTCGTTTGGAGCGTACGCGGTGTATAGAAAGTCCCCGGCGCGCGTTCGCGGGTTAAATGTAGGGTGCGCTACGGGTGTAAACCTCGGAATGTTTGCTTATCCATTTGTAGAGGCAATCTGGGGTGCTGGTGGTTTGGCCTTGTGCGCGATGTGGGACGCGCCCAACGCCGTCGTCGTCTTTGGCGCGGCTAAGGCTATTTTCGCCGCCGAGCAGAAGAATGGCGATGCTTCGCGCGCGGTGCATGATGATGGTGGTATTTACGACGGCGAGTGGCTTGATAAGAAGAAGCACGGATATGGAGTGTATCGATATCCGTCGGGATCGACGTACGAGGGACAATGGAAAAACAACGTCAAGGATGGTTTAGGAGTATATACATTCGGCAAAGGTGGGTCGTATGCCGGGGAGTTCAAGCGTGGAGCATTCGAAGGTACGGGTATTCGTGTGCTACGCACGGGTGCGGTGAAAGCTGGGTTGTGGGAAAACAATGAATTCGTTGAAGCGACAACGGTGAAGGACTGCGAAGGAACAATCGCGGCGACAAACGCCGCGCAAGCGACGGCAAGAAAAGCCGCCGAGGCGAGTAACTTGACCGCCAAAGCGTTGTTGGTGAAAGTCGCGACGTTTCCTCCAGTAATAGCCGTGTCCCTTGCGAGCTTGATGAACTTTATGGGCATTGCGCTACCGAATACCGCCGCGCAGCTCGTCGTGCCGCTCGCCAATGCAAACAATCCGCTCGTGCTGCTCACGCTTGGGGTGTTGTTCAAGCCGTCAATGGATCGTATGCAACTGCAGGCAGTGACAAAATTCATTACCGTCAAGTACGCATTAGGTTTGATGTGTGCAGCTTTAGCTACGATTAGTATTCCCCAGAGTTTCACGCTGGCGCGAGGCGTCATCGCCGCGCTCTGTGTCATGCCCGTACCATCGATCGTAATGCAATACTCCGCCGATCACGAAAACGACGGTGCATTGGCGGCGTCTATTGTCATGGGTTCACAGGCGATGTCTATTGCGCTCATTTGCGCATTTGCCGTCGTAGCGCCGCACATTGCGACCATCGACCGCACCGTGTTTTCGGGTGCGCTCGCGGCAAGCGCTACCGGCGTGGCGCTCCTTGGCGCGCTCAGTGTCAAAGCTTTAGCGCCTTCACGAGGCGAAACCAAAACTAGAAATCAGCCTGCGAGTACCAGTGCGAGCGCATGCTGGCGCAGTTCGAGATCAAGAAGAGTCGTCGCGAGATGCGAAACGCCGCGTTCCGTATGCGCACTGACTCAATCGTCAACGTTTGTGTCCGCGGCGAGGACGGTCATGGGTCGCCGAGCGCGCGTCGTTCGCGGTGGCGCTCGCGCGGGATGTTTGTTAAGTGTACGATCATTAGCGGTGTTTTAAATATAAAAGTTTGTTCTTTCTTTTAAAAAGTTGTTGATTTGTTTGTTACGCGCAAAAGTTCATCATCATCGCAAGGCGGGGTCACGATGTTCACGGTTCAGCCACCATGCTTTCCGCTTCTTCACGGATCGTACTGTACAACGCGGTGGACAAGTAGCGCTCGCCGAAAGATGGGAACACGGTGCCGATGAGCTTGCCGGCGTTTTCAGGGCGCTTGGCGAGCTGGATGGCGGCAGCCGCGGCTGCGCCAGACGAAATACCAACCATCAAACCTTCTTTCAACGCGAGCTCCTTAGCCATGCTGATGGCGTCATCGCTCGGGATTTGGATGATCTCATCAATGATGTCAACATCTAAAATACCCGGAATGAAACCCGCACCAATGCCTTGAATCTTGTGCGGACCCGGACCACCGCCCGAGAGCACCGGCGACTCAGTCGGTTCCACGGCGACAATCTTCACGTTTGGGTTCTTGCTCTTCAAGTATCGGCCAGTGCCGGTAATAGTCCCGCCAGTACCGACGCCGGCAACGAAAATGTCGATTTGCCCAGCGGTGTCTTCCCAGATCTCCGGGCCCGTGGTTTCAAAGTGCACCTTCGGGTTGGCTGGGTTTTCAAATTGTTGCAACACGTACGAGTCGGCTGACTTGGCGGCGATTTCTTCAGCCTTTTGCACCGCGCCCTTCATACCTTTAGCCGGATCAGTGAGCACCAAGTTTGCCCCGAACGCCTTTAACAAAATACGGCGTTCAAGAGACATCGATGCAGGCATAGTAAGCGTTAACTTGTACCCTTTCGCGGCGGCAATAAACGCCAACCCGATACCCGTGTTCCCCGACGTCGGCTCGACGAGCATCGTCTTCCCCGGGGTAATCTTCCCTTCCTCTTCCGCCGCTGCAATCATGCTCCACCCGATGCGATCCTTCACCGAGCAGCACGGTTCCATAATTTCAAGCTTCGCCGCAATCTCCGCCCCGCATCCTTCGCTCACCTTGTTCAAGTACACCATCGGCGTGCACCCCACGAGCTGCGTCACATTGTCCGCGATGTTCACGTTGGATGCCGCGCGTGTTCGCGTCATCGTCCTCGAGCTCGATCGTCGGCACACACGCGTCGTCATATTCGTCGTCGTCGTCGTCGTCATATTCGTCGACATCATCGTCATCATCGTCCTCGGCAAGTCACAATCCAAGGCAAGTCACAATCCAACTGGGCAATCACAATTCCACGCCAAAGTGGTCGACCAAAGTGTACGCGACGGTGCGCGTGAATCGGTATCCAAAACACGTCGTCGTCGTCGTCGTCGTCGATCAATCAATAATCGAACAACTGTCTCGTGCGTTCGTTCCACACGCGTGTGTGGCGTGCGTCGTCGTGTGCGGGCGATCGCGATCGACGAAATCCAATCGGAAAAGTGTCGGGACAACGACGCTAACCCTAACCCAAGGTCGCGGTCGCGCGCGCGAATGTGCCAAATGTCACATGTCAAGGTGGTTGGATTACAATGTAGCTCACATGGCTGATGTTCTGCGCGACACACGCGTGTGTGCGTCGGTGACGAGCACGTGCAGACGGTGATGAGGCATGGAGCCGTGAATTGGGGCGCGGATGAGGTATTCGGCGGAGCGGGCGGAGCGGGACGGGCGCGAAGCGCGAAGCGCGGATCTGGCGTCTTCAGAGTGACATTCTGACGTCAATACGCGGTGTGCGGCTCGCGTGGTGTTGATTTCACGCTCGGTGTCCCATTTTGAGGCGGCGATGAGCAATGCGTCGAGCAATGCGGGTGGCGCGTCGGGGAATTTTTTGTGCAAGCTTTCGGCGCGCGCGGTGGCGCGTTCGGCGAGTTGCACCGCGAAGACGGCGCGCTCGTAATCTTCTACCGTGAGTGCGTCGTGGTCTTCGCCGCGGGTGAATAACGCCGAGCACGTATCTGTGGCAATTTTCACCGCATCGACCGTGGTGGCGTTTGCGCGCGTCGTATACGCATCTGTAGACGCGTAAATGCCAAGGATGGCGGCGCACGCGCATCGCGTCAGTTGCGCAAAGAGCGCCGCCGCCGCGACAGTCTCGAGATGATGCAGCGCTCGCTCACCCTCGACCACGGGGTCAAAAGTCAACGCTTGCTTACTCGCCGCACACCTCGGAGTGTTGCGCCAGAGTTCTATCCACGTATTTCCCTTGTGACGCATGCGCGCGGATAACCGCCCGCGAGGCGCGAATTCGTCTGTTGAAACCGTCGCCGCGTCTGGCGTCCAATCTTTGGGCGAGTGCCAGCGCACAAAGTCTTGGAATTTCGCCCCTGGATTGGAAGCCTTGAATGAAGACATGTCAGAACACAACTCGATGCTCTGCATATGCTGACGAGCGGCGCGTCCTTCATCGTCATCCCCCAAGGCACGCATGGACGCTTCGCGTTCGGCGAGCGCGTCCTCGGTGTACATTGGCGCGTCTTGAGTGAACGGAGCGCGCATGAACGCGTGAGGCGGTTTCGATAGACGAAGTGTCAATATCTCACGAACGCCCTCGGGTTCGATTCCTTCGTCGTTTGCTTCGTCGTCTGTGTCGTCGTCGAGCGCGAGTACGAGCGTGGCGTACGCTACGAGTAAGAGTT
>JACLAB010004000.1_pt1 | contig 16702 bp, 13 predicted proteins | sample 8027921 | NCBI WGS metagenome assembly JACLAB01 (sample SAMN15725117, study PRJNA655200) | protist metagenome | isolation source: fluorescence activated cell sorting (FACS) single amplified genomes of... | place: USA: West Boothbay Harbor, Gulf of Maine | collected 2000-07-19 | reverse complement strand
ACCGAGAGAATGGGAGTTTGCACTCCAAGTGGCAGTTGAAGAAGCGCGACGATTGCAAAAATGCGGTTTAACTCAAGGCGAGCTTTCGATGTTTAAAGCAGCCATGATGAGAGATTCGGAGCAACTCGCGCAACAAGCCGGGTGCGTTCCGTCGTTGGAAAATCTCGACTTTGTCATGGAACACGACGCTCTCGGGCACGTCGTCATGGACCAAGTCGTAGGACACGAGAGTTTACTTTTGTTGGACGAATATATTACGTTGGAGAGCGTCAACGAAGCAGCTACGGAACTTTTGGGATTTATCGCGGAGTACGGATGCGACAGCGAAACTCGAGATCCTCGATCGGGCTTGACGACTGCGATTGTCGCGTGCGTTCCAACTACGACGACTGACGTGGAGACGGATCAAGAAGTTCGATTTGACATCACTCCCGAGGACGTGATGCGAGTATTGTCCGCGGACTACGGCGAAATCGAACCATTGGAGGATGTGGACGTGCCGGACAGCTTAATTCCGGACGCCGAGTTGGAAGCTATGATTCAAGAAAGAAAACCAGTAATAGAGTCTGCGACGCTCGACGAAGTTACCGGAGTGTACCAAAGACGCTTGAGTAACAACGTTCGCGTGAATTACAAACAGCTCGACGCGGAACCGGGAAGTGGATTTTTACGATTAGTCGTTCCCGGAGGTCGATCTCACGAACCGTTGGATGCCGGTCCCGATGGTATTGGTTCCGCCGCGCTTGGTTTGCGAACGTTGCAAGAAGCCGGTACGGTTGGCGCTTGGGACCGAAAGCAAATCGAGCTATTAACGATGCAAAATCTGTTGGTGTTTGACGTCGAGCCTGAAATGGAGTATCTCTATTTGGACGGCGCGTTTGCTGTCGATGGCGGGTTGCGGACGATTTTGGAAATTATTCATCTTTTAATTGAAAAACCAAACTGGGAAGAAACCGCGTTGGAGCGAGTGAAAGATATCTACAGAATGTTTGAACTCAACACGACGAAGAATTTGGAACTAACGACGCACGATGCAATCAACAAAGCCATGTACGGTGACCGCCGATTCATGGATCCCTCGCGAGCAGAGTTATCTGCGTTGACTTTAGATGGTGTCGCGAAAGCAGTCGAAATGCAATTTAGCAACGGTCCGATTGAAGTGAACATCGTCGGTGACTTGATTCCCGAAGAGGTCGACGAGTTGATTACGCAAGTATTAGGCACGATTTCTAAAACGAAAGAGAACAAGAACGTACCTGTCATGACCGATCCGATACCATTGAGCTTGAAGAATGTTCCCAAAGACGATCCGGTACGCGAGCAACGACAATGGCTCCGAGATTCCGACGACAGAGCGTGCGCAGTCATGGCTGGTCCCGGGCCTTCCATGTGGGCGCCCATGCGCATCCCGGAGAGAGATTCCGCGCGAGTAGAGGAAGAGGGTGGTTTTGCTTTTATCGACGATATTGATCCGGTCAACGTGTTAGCTCAAGCGAATGGAAACCCATACGCTTTGCAAAGCGCGCGGAGAAAGAATCCTTTGGCGACGTACATAGCGGGTATGCTACTTTCTGAAGTAGTCGGTGGGCGGCTCTTTACCACGGTGAGAGACGCTTTAGGCTTGACGTACGACTGCAACTTTACGTTATCGTTCGGATTACAAAATTCAGACGCCACTACATATAGATTATTAGTCACATCTACGCCAGCAAAAATTGATGAAGCATTAGCCGCGGGTGTTCGCGTTTTGCGCGGATTTCAGCATCAAAGAGTTTCGCAACGCGAATTGGACCGCGCGAGAAACACGCTCTTGGCTCGACACGAAACCGATTTGAAATCGAACCATTACTGGGCAGATTTGATGCAATGCTCCTCTTTAGAAAACTTGGCAGAACACAAAACACTTGATTGCATCATGGACTTACCTCTGATGTACGAGGCGTGCACGGTTGACGATTTGCACGAGGTGTACGATTGTTTAGGTCTCGGCGAAGGAGAAATTTTCACCGCCATCACGGTTGCCGGTGAAAACGAATCCGTCGCTGAAAAGAGAAGAGAAATCCAACAAGACAGCGTTGCGTCCTCGTCATCGAACAGCGGCTTCAAAAGTATTGGTGAAGATGTTATGGCTGCGGCTGCGGCCAAACTCGGCGTTGCTCTCGGTGGTGGCGTGAACATCGCCGAAGTGTTGAGCAAGCTGAAAATGGATCAAGATAGACGAGAAGAAAATTAATACAAAAAGAATTATACTTGAGCGGCGCGGCATTTTGAACGAATATATATATTAAAAGCAGATCTTGGTAATAATAATAATGTACGTAGTAAAGAGTATTATAAAATTACAATTGCGTGTGTGTGTGTATTTGTGTGTGTGTGCGTAAATTCGCTCTTCTCTCTAATTCTCTTTTGCTGCGTCGTCGCTCGACCCTCCTCCAGCCGACGGTTTCGTACTCTTCACCTTTGAAAGTAATCTGTTCACCGCTTCCGGACCATCTTTTTGCACGAACGATTGCAATTCCTTCAATTGCGGACCGAGTTCTTTGCGCACGGCTTGGAAATCACCCTTCATAATCAAATCACCCGTCTTATCGATGGACGGACTCAACTTTCTAAATATCGGAGCGATGCCGCTCTTGTACAAAGTCACCGCGCCTTTGAAACGCGGGGAGATCAAGTAGTAAATCAAACACAATTTTACAAATCTGTATTTCGGGATTCTGTTTTAACATTGTAATAGTAATAAGAAGAAGAGAGTGTTATTCGCGTTTTTGTCAGTACGTATTATTTTAACCATTCTACGTATCCTTCGTTAATGTGTTGTGTAGAGAAAGAGAGTTCCCCTTCTTTCTTTCTCTCTTTCTCTCACAATTTTAAAAATTGGATCTCTCCCTTGAACTCTTTTTCTCTTTCTTTCTAACGATCGATCGATGCGCGCGAACCGCCGACAAAAGAGCGCTCTGAACGAAAAGATTATGATGATGATTTTGATGCTTCTGTGTCTTCTTCTCTGTCTTCCATCAAAGACAGAGAGAGATGAAGAGAATTAAAAAAAAATTGCGCGACGACGACGATTCGAGAGAACGAGAGACGTTTAAAGAGACTAAAACTTACAAGAAGACGAAGCCTAAAGACTCTCCCATTAAGACGGAGATGTAGACAATCCAATAGGTCAACCACAAGCAGTCGTCGTCCGGTCTTTTACGATCGATGGCTTTCATCGAAGCGTACATCGGGTACACCACCGCGGCGTAGAATGAGACTAACGTGAACAGAAAGTTGATCATTTCTTCTTCTTCTTCTTCTTCTTCTGTGTTGTTGTTGTTTATTATGAAGAACGTGCCTCGGGTGCGCGTTCTGAAGTGATTATTTCTGAAGAGAGAAAAGAGAGAAAAGAACTCTCTCTCGGTTCTCTCGTTTTTCGTTTTTTTTTTCGAGACACCCGGTCAAATTAAATTTCATCACAGCAGCCAAGAAGAAAAGAGAGAAGAAAGAGAAAAAAGGAGCAAATGTCTCTCCATTCGATTTCTCTCTTTTTGTGGATCGTTTCGACACAAACAACTTTAACAACAACAACAACAACAACAACAACAAAAAGAAGAAGAAGAAGAAGAAGACAAAGGAACACACATATAAACATATATAATAATTACACAGAATACTCTTAAAAGAATGTCGGGTTTAGCGTGTCTGAAAAAGTCACAAACCGAAGACGAAGACGCGCAAGAGTTGAAATTAGGACCCGATTTTAGCGACGCGCAGTGCTTGTCGATTTCAGAAGTGAGACTGGTGATGGAAGCGATGATATACGATTACAACAACAGAAACGAGGACGCGTCGTCGACGAACACGCAGGTGTTTGAAAAGACTCTGAAGTACGTGCAAAGATTTGGCGGGAACGTCAGTCAAGAAGCCGTGCAATTGATTCGAGACATGTTGACGAAACAGAACGGATTGCACACCTTCGAAGCGGCGGTGGTGTCGAACTTGCGCCCGGTGGATTACGACGAGGCAAAGACGCTCGTGCCGTCTTTGGAAGCGGAAGGGAGAGCGAGCGAGGAGCAGATTCAAAGAATGCTGGATGAAATGGCAAACGTTAGACGTTTTGAATAATATATATTATATACTACTACTACTCTACGCAAAATCAAAATCTTTTCCTCCTCTCTTTCCTCAGAAGGTCCAAAAACAGCACCAAAAACCAAAACAACACACAACACACACAGAAGAAGAAGAAGAAGAGAGGAGATCTCTCTTCACGTTCATTAGTAGATCTTCACACTTCATTCTTTTCATTCTTACTCTGGCTCTCTTTCTGTCATCGTCGTCGAGGTATTTTCACGCGAAGGACAGAATACAATCTCTGTTATCATTCACGAATAGTAATACTACGGTTTTACGACGATCGCGTAACAAAAACGCTCCTCTTCAAAAGAATACTAACTAAAATACTACTACGAGAATGACGCGAGCGGAAGATTTAGCTTCGGCGCAAAACTCTTTCAAAGAGTTTAAAAAAGCATTCGAACGCGCGACGACGACGACGACGACGGGCGATGAGAACGCTATTATGCAACAAGAACAACAACAACAAACGAGTGGGGCGTTGAACTTGTTAGAAAACTTGAAAGTGGCGCTGACGCATCTCACCGCGTTACCTCCGCTGTTCGAACAAACGAAGAGTAAGAAAGAAGAGCTGTTATTAGCTCGGGAACTTTTGGAAATGTCTGTTATTTTGTGCGCTCGAAGAGACGACGAGATGTCGTTTGAGAGGAATTTCGCGCAACTCAGATCGTATTACGAAGACGTCCGAGAGGAACTTCCGCCGTCGAAAAACGAATCAATCTGTTGGGGATTGAACTTGTTGAGATTGTTGATGCAGAATAGAATCGGTTCTTTCCACGCGGAGTTAGAACTGACCAGTTCCGAGTTACTCGCAAACGCGTGCGTGAAGTATTCCATCGAATTAGAACAAAGATTGATGGACGGGGCGTACAATAAGATCGTGGAGGAATCAGTAAACGGGGAAATTCCCGACGAGAGCTTCAAACCGTTTGCAAACAGAATGTCCAAAACGGCGAGAGATGAGATTGTAAACTGCATCGAAAAGAGCGCCTCGGAAATAACGTTGAAAAATTTAGCGAGGCTTCTCATTTTAGACCACGATAAGAACGAGGCGATGAAGTACGCAATGGAGAGAGGATGGATGCTCGATGACGGGGCCATAGAAGAAACGTTCGTGTTTTCGGACGAACAGGCGGTACCATCGAGCAAAGACATTCCCTCGAACGAAATGATCTCGCGCGCGCTTCTTTACAGTCGCGAGCTGGAGAGAATAGTTTAAAGAAGAGCGCCGAGAAGCGAGAGGAGAAGGACGACGAGGAGAAAAGCAGAGGTTTTTAGCAAAAGATGTAGAAACATAATGTAGACGTAGTGTATTCAGTGGCGATGATGGTAAAATCGTGATGAGTTCTTTTATGATCAAAAGTTACTGGTTACAAAAAAGAATCATAAAATATTCTCTCTCTCTATCCTCTCTCTCATCAATTCAATTTTCATCGATATCCAACGCGTTGTCAAAAGCATCCATGATATCGCCCGGCGTTACTAAATGTCGATCGATTAAAGCTTTAGCGTGCCATATTGTGTTCTCTTGAGAATATCCTAACAAAGAACCGACGGCAATTCGTTTCGCCCAGTCTTGTTCGTTGAACGCGGCTTGCGTTCGTAATTTGGACAACTTTTCCGCGCGTTCTTTTGCGCCAGCCCCGGATTTACGATACATGATGAGAGATACAGATTTAACCAAATTCTCATCCACGCTTAAATTTGACGAGAGAAATCCAACGTCGTCAGGATTTTCGAGCGCTATCCTGTGTAAAGTTTGTAAGACGTACGGCGCGTCGATCGTTTGGAGTTGAGAAGGTTCCCACAACGCGTTCAAATTCATTACCTTATTTCCAGCGTTTGCGCCGTTATTATCACCACTACTATCACTTCCAAACAGATTCCCAAAGAGTTTCCAACCTCCGTTCGAGGAATTACCATTTCCGACGGTGCTTGAAGAAGAGGAAGATGATGAAGGTGAAGATGGACTCCCCGGGGAACCGCTCGAATCGCTGCCGCCGCCACCACCGCTAAACTCCGCCGCGCGTTTCCTCTCCAAATAATCACGAAGATTTTGATCGTGCATGTTCTCTTCTTTCGCGTTGTAAAACAAGTGCCCAGCTGGTGCCAGCTCGGAGGAATGACTCACTTGGATCATGACGACGTCTCTGTACTTTTCCTCAAACGCGAGAAGCTCTCCGGCGAGTTGCGTCGCCGCTTCCAACCCTTCGACGATGCACCGTCTCGTAGACGCGCTTTTCCCGTCTCTCCACGGCGACGCGTCGTTCATCACCGCAGCTTTCAACAGATCGTATGAAACGACCGATCTGCATCCGACCACTTTCGAGGCGCGTTGTAAGTTTTTCATCTTTTCGAAATTTTTACTCTTCAACTTGCTCGACTTTAACTCTAGTCTAAACTTGTCTCCCAGTTGCTTCATCCACGCGTCGTTCGTAAAGCAAGAGTCCTCTTGGACGTCTAACTCTGCTTCCATGTTGTTCGATTGTTTTCTCGTGTCTAAAGTTATGGTCACGTTTTTCCCTTCAATTTCGCCCTTCAACGTAATCACCGCGTTGGTGTTCTCGTCCTCTTCAGCCGCCGGCGCCGCTCCCGCCGTGGACTCTCTCACGACGAACCATCGCTCGCTCTGGTCTTCTTCCTCGTCGTCTTCTTCGTTCGTTTGTGCAGCGGTGGAAACCGCGCTATTTCTAATCGTGCTGCTGCTACTTTCTTGCGAAACAGAAGAAGAAGAAGAAGAAGAAGAAGAAGAAGAAGACTGTTCTTGTTCTTGTTCTTGTTGCTGCGTTTTCCCACTACTCCCACTGACGGTGGTGATCAACAACAAATCTCCAGGAATAGCCGATCGTAAAACCGAGGCGACGCGTTCGTTCGGCGCTCGTTCTAGATCCGAAATCCTCGGTGGGGGTAAATTCACCGATTCGTCCACCCGTTCACTACTTTTACTATTACTATTACTGTTATTACTACTGTTATTAGATATCGAGTTTGACGGTCCCGTTAAAATCGATTTCGTTGTTTTCACTTTAAAATTTTTCTTCTTGTTGTTTATGTTGTTGCTGTTCAAAAACGACGCGAACGACGAAGACGATCGCCGAAAAGAACTCTGATGAACACTAAACGTAGTTTTAGTTTTAGTCGCAGTCGTCGTCGTCGTCGTCGCAACAGTTGTTGGTTTGACCATCGCGAGAGAAGAAGACAAAGACATCATCTTCTTTTGGAATTAATAAAGAGAGTTAGTTGTTTGTTGTGATGCGACAGAACTCATTTCACACAAGCAAGGAAAGACAAAAATATCAAAAAATGGACTCCTCAACAACAAGCAAGAAAGCTGCTTTTCTTCGGACAAACAGAACAGAACAGACAGAAGAAGAAGAAGAAGAGAGAGATTTGAGCCGCCAAAAAACAAACAACGTCAAAGAAACGAACACAACACATCCGCGTTAAAACACACATCAACAATGGGAGAAGAATCGAGAACGAAGAAAACGCGAACGAAAAGGCCAAACCAACCAAATAGCAAGCAATTGAAGGAAAAAGTAAAGAAAATCAAAGCGGAGAGGAAACCAGGAATAACGTTCGCGCAGAAGAAAAAACAAAAGAAAGAAGAAGATGCAAAGAAAAAAGGGGGGAAATACAACACGGAGTTTGGAAAGGAAGGGATGGTGCTGAAGAATAAAGGAGCGAAGTTAGGACCGATGGAGATTCGATACAGAGCTTTGGCGAAATTATTGCGACAGATTGAACAGTTGGAAGAGAAAGAGAAGTTGGACGCGCAACAGACGAAGAAGGTGAAACGGAAAGCGTTCATCGAAGAAGAGATGAGACAGTTGATAAAAGCCGCAAAGGGCGAAGACAATGATGATGATGATGATGACGATGATGATGATGATGATGATGATGATGATGATGATGATGATGATGAATTCGACGAAGACGAGGAGTTTTCGGATGAGGAAGAAGACGAAGAGGATGAAGAAGAAGAAGAAGAAGACGCATAGCAGAGATAATTAGATTTTGTACGCTACAGTAGAACACGAACTACATCACCATTATTATTACTATTACTATTACTACTACTACTACTACTACTACTACTACTACAAAATATATCTATTTCCTCCTATTACTATGCAGTTAACAACACTACGGCGCGAAACCTCCCATAGTTTTCAGCGCGTCGTACATTCCGGCGTTGAAGCTTTCCTCGCTAAATTGCAAACTTTTCCTCTTGCCGTTTTCAATCATTTCTCTCAACTTTTCGTCGTTCATGCCGAAGGCGCCTTCCAACGCTGCCGCATACGACGTCGCATCGGAGGCTAAAAATCCGTCCACGCCGTGCTGTATGATGTCCATTTTGGGCCCACCTGAGTTGTTCGCGATTGGAATGGCTCCAAACGCCATGTATTCGACGATGCAAATGCCAAAATGTTCATCCGTCATGGCGTGTAAACCGACGATGGAGTGTTGTAAAAGTTCCTTTAACGTCGCGTTATCGACATCGTGATAAAACTCCACGGAATCGTCGATGCCCATTTCTTTGACCATCGCTTTCAACGCGTTGTATCTTCGCAAATCGTTCTTGTCTCGCAATCCTCCGACGAGTTTCAAAACAGCTTTTTCGCACGCCGGATGTTTATTCGTCTTGACGTTTGTCTTCATCAGTTTCCAACTTTCCAAGAGAAGTTTGTGGTTTTTTTCCGGACGAAACTGACCAACCGCAATAGCCGAGAAATGTGGCACTTTATACTCTCCCAAAACCAAACGCTTCGCTTTCTTTACGTACGGCGTGTTGTTTTCTTGTCGACTCCTTTTCACTTCTTTGTCGCCGTCGTCGTCGCCGTCGCCGGCGGCATCCGGAAGCGATGAAGGCGGAGGCCTCTTTTTCAACTGAATCAGTTTCGTCGTCGTTGCTAGCACCGTGGTAGTAGTAATACTCTCTTCTTTTACTTTTAATTCTACCGACGATACGTCGCACGGTGGATACACCACAATTGCTTCGCCTTCGTTCACTCGTCTCGGCGCGAGTTTCTTTTTCGTCCTTCTCACCCTCCTCTTCGCGAACGCGCCCCAAAGTCGATCGATGTGGTTTTTCGTCCACGTTGAATTGACAACGATGACGTCCGCAAAGTTACCTCCGCAGTACCCGTACAACGACATTAGAATCGTGTAATAGACAATCTTAATCTGTTTCAAAACTGGAATTTTTGCGAAGAACGCGCGGTTGTTATACATCAAACTTCCTTTTTGGACGCGTTCGCGCATGTCGCTACTGATTGTCGGATAGTGCACGTACGAAACAATTTTCGTGCTCTCGCCGCAAAAGAAACGAATAAACGGGTACGCCCATGCCGCTCCAATTGTATCCACGAACACATCCGGCGCGAACCCGGATATCGCTTCTACGGCGACGACGACGATACCAAACATTTGCCCGAGAATCGTCGCCACCGGATACCATTTGCTTTGCGATAACGTTCGAAAGTACACCCTTTTGAACTCTATTGTACCTCGTCGTCGATTCTTATTGTTGTCACTATTATTATCATCGTCATCATCATCATCAATATCTATATCTAAACCGAATCTCTCTTTCGCTCGTTCCAACAGTTTTTTCTTCCTCTTCCCATCATCACATTTATCTCCGGTATAAATCACCACCCTCGCGGTTGGATACTTCTCTCTCATCAGTTTCACGAATTGCCACAAAACCTTCTCCCCTCCACCACCATCCGAGGTGAACGGATGGAAAAATCCAATCGATTTCGGTCGAAACATCGTCGACGTCGAGGAGACGTTTTTGGAAATCGAATCTAATCTTTGCACTCTTACGTTTAGAAACGTCAAAGACATTAAGAGCAAAACGACCGCGTACGAGAGTTTTATCGCGTTTAATATGTATAAGAAGAGGACATCTATCTCGAAACCACCATTTTCAAAAGAGGAGGAAAAGAAGGAAAAGAAGGAGCTCATCATCATAAAGTGATTATTGTAAACTGTAGTGTGTGTTCACCTTATAGTTGTTGTGAGTTGTGGTGTAATTGAGGGAATTTTTTGAGACAAATAATTTTTCCCCTCATTTTTTTTTTGTATTCCCCTAATAAACCATACTACTACTAATACTAATAATAAACCGCCCGCAAAAGGACAACAACAACAACAACATCGAGAGTGAGACACAAAGGGCGTATTAAATGCTTGCAACTTCGACGTATAAATCATCATCTTGCTGTGCCTTTACAAAACTCTCTTATCACTACTTCAGACGACGACAAAACAACTGCAAATCATCATCATTGAATAACCACCACCACAATAAAAGACAACAACAACAACAACAAAGAAAAAGGGATATACAAATAATGGCATCGGCGCAACAAGTCCGAGGGATTGAACTCGCCTCCTCATCGCAAAGAACAGATTTAACCGTGGTTTTAGTGTGTCCACAAATTCCCGGGAATACCGGGACGATTGCGCGCACGTGCGCGGCGACGCAAGTGCCTTTACATTTGGTGGGACCGTTAGGTTTTGAGCTCGACGACGCAAAGTTGAAACGCGCGGGTTTGGATTATTGGCAAAGCGTTTGCGTAAAAGTGCACGACTCGTACGACGCATTTTATACGTATTGGCAAGAGATTGAAGCGTCGAAAAGAGGAAGATTAGTCGCGTTTTCAAAGTTTGGAGGGAAGTCGCATTGCGCGCGAGGCGCGTATAAACCGGGAGACTGGTTGCTCTTCGGGAGCGAAGTCAGCGGTTTACCAGAGAACGCGCACAAACACTGCGAAGCGACGGGAGGGATTCGGAGAATACCCATCGACGAAGAGCACGTGCGGAGTTTGAATTTATCAGTTTCCGTCGGTGTGGGAGTCTACGAAGCGCTGCGACAAATAGACGAGAAAGGGATGGAAGTAGACGTGGAGTATCGCCCTCAATACGGGAAGGAAGATTAATACATTTACGAGTAGAATAATAATACTAATAACAATAACGATGATGATTACGAACCTAGCTTGAACGCGTCTGCGATTAAGGAATACGCCAGCCCTAACTTGAAGCAATTCACAAACTCCAACTTCCTCCCAGGTCTGCTCGTTTTATAATACCACCTCGTGATCGTCTCGTAAACGAACACGCACAACGCGCCGGCGACGACGTCGTTGATGCCCAACGCGCCAAACGATAAAGTAATCACCGAAGCTAAATAAAAACCAACAAAGATAAAGATAGTTTTCCATAAAAGCATCCGATACGATCGTCGTTGGAAATATAAATCCAAGCGTTGCGGTAAAGAGGTCAACACCGACGCTATTCGGGTTTCGCTTTCGCACTTGATTGTCTTTTTGTTGTGACTCCTTTTGTTGTGACTCCTCTTTTTTTTCTTACTAGTACTACTACTACTACTACTTTTCGTTGATGATGATGCTTTTCCTCCTGCGTTGTTGAACAACAGTCTCCTCGAAGAGAAGACAAAGGAACCACCACCACCTTCCCCGTCGTCGAGCGTATGCTTTTGAAGAGACAAAAGTCGAGGCAGCGATGATGAATATGATGCACTCGTTGTCGTTGTTGTCGTTAAAGAAGTCGTCGTTGAATACAAAGCATTTCGTTTTTGTCGTCGTTTTATTATTACGCTCGTCGTCGTCCTCGACAACAACGATGCGAGTTTCGGGATTCTTGAAGCAGATGATGCTCCTGAAGAGGAGGCTTTCGTTTGCGTGATGAATACTACAGAAGAGACGGTCATTTCTGAAACGTAACGCGTTTGTGAGGATGTGTTTTCTCTCTCAAAATGAGGAAATATGTCTTCTCACTCATTTTTTTCTCTTTCTCACAAACACACGAAATTCCCTCATTTTTTTTCACTCAATCACGAGTAATGAATTGGGACATGGTCTCCCCTTCAACTTCAATTTCTGCTGTTAGTAGTGTCTCTCCTCTCGCGACGACGAGGAGGAGCAATAACACAACCCCTACCATCCGCACCTCCTCAAAGTCCTCTTCCTCAAAATCCTCTTCACATTTGTTTTCTTTTTCTTCGTCTGTTCGAGGGAAGAGAAACAAATTATTAAGAGCAATAACAACAACAACAACAACAACAAAAGAACGCCAAGTCGTAACGACATCCAGTCAACAATTTGTATCACCATTGTTTGAGTTGGCGGCGAAGAAAACGCCGGCAACTGTGGTGGTTGCCGCGAAACCAGTCGCTATGTGCGCGGCGATAGCGGCGAGTTTATCGGCGGCAAGTCCAGTGGCGTTTCCGGTGTTTACCGCGGCGGCAATTTTACCCGTCACTTTGGCGTACATTAACCCGGTGTATTCTTTCAGCGTCGGGTACGGTCTCTCGGTCGCGGCGAGCGCGGGAATATTGTTGAAATCAGCAAGCATCAGTGGAATTCTTTTACCGCAACTGTGTCAGCTGCACATATTGGGAGGTTTACTCTACGGTTTACGATTGGGCATCTTCTTAGCCATTCGCTCGAAGACGTGGAAGGACTGGGGGAAGAAGGCGAAGGCGTCGCCCGAGGCGCAGAACAGCAAGTCCTTTTTGCAAAAAACGATGGTCATCGTAGGGTGTGGGTTTATTTACGCCTTGATGGCTTCTCCCATGCTTTTCCACTATCAACACGCGAACGTGGTCGCGCACCACGAGATTTTGAAGGCTGGCGTTGTCATGCAATACGTCGGGTTGGTGTTAGAAGCGGTTGCGGATCAATGGAAATATTTCCATTATCAAAAGAACGAAGGCAAGTTTTGCCAAACAGGCCCTTACGCGTTTTGCAGACACCCGAACTATTTGGGCGAAATTCTCTTTTGGCTCGGGTTATACGTCGCCGGCGTGCCTGCTATGTTGACGAAATGGTCCACGTTTATTCCGGCTTCCATCGGATGCGCGTTCATTTTGTTTTTGATGACCATGGCGAGTAAACGAGGCGATAAGAACGCTCTGGAGAAGTACGGCGACGCGCCTGGGTATAAAGAGTACAGAGAGAAGAGCTGCTCGCTCGTCCCTTGGTTTTAGAATGTCAGTAGTAAAAGTGTTCAGCGCGTTGAGGAGCGCGTACAGTTTCATAACACGGCACGTTGTGATACGTATGTTGTTGTTTCAGTATTAATATAATAATATCTTTCTAATTATATTTTGCCTTTCGCTTTCATTTCCGCTTCCAACTCAGCAACCGCCGCCAAATCGTCAGCGCTCAAGTTATCCAAATCAATCTGTCCTTTAAACGATTCCTTCTCTGCTTTCGTCGTCACTTCGTCGTATTTCTCCGGGAACGCCACTTTCGCTATGGTGCCAAAGACGAAAATAGTCCCGACGATGATCCCCCAGGCTGGGAGAATAAACGACGCGACGTTGATGAACATCTGATCGAATTCCGAGGTGTCCACGCCTGGGATACCACCACCACCACCTTTCGCGAGATTAGAAATGACTTCGTAATGATCATCCATGAGCGAAGCTCTCGCGACGACGACGTTGTTGTTGTTCTTTTTATTATTAGTATTCTTGGTGTTCCTGTTCCCGATGGCTTTTAATGATGATGACGATGATGTGAAAGAAGAAGAGGAAGAAGAGTTCTTCTTCGCGACGACAGCAGACCGAGACGAAGCAGTAGTAGTCATCATCGTCATCATCGTCGACGAGGCTTGGGCAATCATTTTATTAAAGGCGTAAGTAAAGTGTGTGTGTGCGTGTGTGTGTGTGTTGTGCTTGAGTGTTATCTCAAGTTGTGAGAGAATTTTATCTCGTTTTCGAGATATTTTGATTTGAGATTTTGATCTTTTTTCGATGTCGCGTATTTAGTTTGTAACTCTCTTGTTAAATAGATAATAATGTGAACATGTAAACGCTTTCTCTATTTCTCTCTTTCTCTCTTTTGAGGAATACGTTATTTATTATATTCAAGCGTCTGCTAATTCCTCCTCGTCTTCTTCTTCGGCGTCCATGTCGTCCTCCTCATCGTCTTCCTCCATGTTTTCTTCGTCAACATTCTCGTTCTCCTCGTCGTCGTCGTCAATAACGATGGGAACCGCCGGAGGATCTTGTTCTTCTACTTCTTCTTCTTTTTCTTTCTGTTCTTGCTGTTGCTCTTCCAGCATTTTCGCGTTGAGGGCGGCGTAATCGACCGCACCACCGCGACGACGACGTTTACCTCCGACTTCCTGCACCTCCGCCGGCGGTGGTGCTGCCGCTTCAGCCGCTTCAGTAGGCGCGCCTCCTTCTTCAGCTTCGACGTCGCCGTTTTCTTCGAGCTCTTGCAATCGCAAAAGTTCTCGTTCTCTCTCCTCTTGTCTTCTGCGCAACTGTTCGGTCTCTCGTTCTAAGCGTTCTAAACGCACCAGCTCTCTTTGCTCTCGCTTTTTCGCGACTTCTTTCTCCAAAATACGCGCGTTTAACTTTTCGTCGAAACAATCGGTGTTGTGCGTGGCGAACAACGCTTTGCAATGTGATGCAACCGAGCGACCAAACGCAGAGACAGCTTTGCCTTGAATCCGATAACCGCCTTCTAAGACTGATATAACTCTTCCTCCGGCGTGTTTGTTCGCAATTTCGCACAATTCGTTCGTCAGCCACTCGTAATCTAACTCTTTGACGCCTAAATTGACTGGTCCTTGAATGGCATCTTTAGAGTGCGCGTCGAAACCAGCGGAGATGAACACTAAGTCTGGTTTGAATTCATCCAGAGCGGGTAAAACTTTCGCTCGCCAAACGCGTCTCCACGAACTCCCTCGTTCGGCGCGTTTACCTTCTCCAATCATACCAACATCAACGATTCTCGGTGGCGGCTTTTCAAACGTCGCCGTTTCCATTTCCGCCAACACTTTTTGATCGTCCTTGACGACGCCATCAGCGGCTTCGTCTTCCGCGGAGGAGTACCCGGAAACGTATCCAGTATCTGTGTTGTCGTTTTCCGTGCTAGTGTTATTATTATTGTCTTCGTTTTCAAAATTGATATCGTTTTGTTCTTGTCTTTGTTTCGTATCTTTCGTCGGTCCCGTTCCGGGGTAAAAATTTGACATTCTTCCGTAGCCGTGCACGGACGCGAAGAAAATCTCATCCTTATCGGTGTCCGGATCCATCCACGGTTTACACGTGTTCGTCGTTATCTCTCCGCTGCTCCAAGGCGTTGAGATTTTAACTTTTGGCGCGCTCGGTGCCGTATTCGCGACGAGCGCTTCGGTACCGTTGCCGTGATGGACGTCGAAATCAATGATCGCAACTTTCTTGATGCCTTTGTGTCTGTGCACGCACCTCGCGTATGCTGCCGCAACGGCAACGTTATTAATCAAACAGAAACCGTGCGACCCTTGTCCAATTGGATCGCCAGGAAGGCCAACTGGTCCTAATGGTCCCGCGTGGTGTCCCGGCGGTCTCACCGCGCAAAAGACGCGTTGACACTTTTCATGCTCTTCACCGATGACAACCGCATCGACAGCCTTGATTGCCGCTCCAGCGGCACAGAGCGCCGCGTGAAATGAGTGCGAACACACCGTGGTATCGCCATCGATGGTTCCAATCGCGCTGGAGTGTACCGTTACGTCTGGGAGAGATTCACAAATTGTTTGCACCTTTTTGATGTAATTGTACTCGTGGCATCGTAAAACGTCCACCATTTGCGCCGGCGACTCCGTCGTGTCTATGCTCAGGGTTGAAGACTCGGAGAAATCTGCCGCGCGCAGAGTACCATTCACTGGGTTCATGATGCACGTCAATCTTTGAACGTTTTCTGGAGGGACATCAAATGAACATCCTCTCTTAATGGCCGGACACGAGTGGTGTAACAAACACGCGTCCGGGGCGATAATCAAGCCATTCACACCAGGCGGCGTCGTTTCTTTCTTACCTTTTTTACCGTTCAACAAAGAAACCAAATCGTCGCACCCTCTTCTTTTGGCGATACACTTCGCGCTTTCTTCTTTCGCATTGACAATGTCCGCGTCCGCGTTCCTTTTTATCAAAACTTTCACGCACTCCGCGCTATTATTCCTCACCGCGTGAATCAACGCCGTATTCCCATCGTTATCGGTATCGTTGAGCATGCTGGAATCGTTTTCCAACAAAAGTTCCACAACATCCGCGCGATTATAATTAGCCGCCCAAATCAACGCCGTCCTCCCCGATCGATCTTTCTGATTCAAATACGCCTTCAAATCGTCCTCCTCGTTTGGCGCTTCGTAGTTTTGAATCAAATACGCGCAAATCTCTTTACTCCCGTGTTGCGCGGCAATACTCATCGCCGTTCTGTGGTAATCATCCTCCACATCGTGTCGAGTCAAATGCGGTAGCAATACCTTTACCATCTCGAGACTTGCCTCGCGAAACATGGCGAACGACGCCATCGTACACGCGATGTGCACGGGCGGAGACCCTTCCAAAGTTGCAAACGGATCCGCGCCTTTCTCTAACAACATCTCCACCATTAGATTTTGACCGCTTAAAATCGCGCAGTGCAACGCCGTTTGCCCGTCCTCGTCTCGACGATTTAGCGCGTGCTTCAAGTTAGCGTTGAATTGCTCCTCCGCGGCAGCGTCATCACCCTCGTCGTTCCCAGCGTTGTTCTCGTTTTTGTCATCA
>JACLAB010010785.1_pt1 | contig 16704 bp, 9 predicted proteins | sample 8027921 | NCBI WGS metagenome assembly JACLAB01 (sample SAMN15725117, study PRJNA655200) | protist metagenome | isolation source: fluorescence activated cell sorting (FACS) single amplified genomes of... | place: USA: West Boothbay Harbor, Gulf of Maine | collected 2000-07-19 | reverse complement strand
TCAGTGAGTTTCGGTTTGGAGACGCGGGTCCAAGCATAAAGACGGCTCGAACCTTCTCGGGGAGCGACGGCGAGATGATTGTCGAGTGGGATCTTGACTGGCAGACGGAGGGTTTCTCGTTATTGATTTCAGCCATGTTTGGCAAGCCCGGCGTCCAGGTACCGATTCCGATTCGAGTACGCGTGCAAGATGTCCGCATCGCCGGTCATCTTCGGCTCATGTTTACGTGGATACGAACGCAGGGTGGGCCCTACGTGCGATCGTGTCGAAACTCTTTCGTCGGTTTACCATTGTACTCATTTTCATTGAAGACGCTCGGCGCCGTCAACTTGAGCGAAATCGGCTCCATCGAGCGTTCGCTGAGGAAAGTGCTCGACGAGTACTTTAGAACTTCCCTTTGCGAACCGAACGGGTACTTTTGGGACGTCAAAGAGTGGTGGAACTCTTTCGAGGAGACGGAGGAGGTGATAGATCCGAAAGAATTGGTCACTCAAGAGCTCATGAAGGATATCGAGCGCATTTGGAGGAGACAAAGAGACGACACGACGGTTGAAATCGGGGTGATGCCACGCTTCGTCGAGCTCGATTCGAGCGGGAAGAACAGTTCCGTCAAAGTTAAGTATTTGGATGGAAATGTCAGCCGGATGTTCGTCGCGATGGAGTACGGTCGACGAAGAATCGTGTCGAAATCACACGTTATGAGCACGCACACAGAAGCCGAGCTCAACTCGGTGACTTGGCCGACGTGGGATACCAGCGCGTTTGCAAAGCTGGATACGAGCGACGACGTCGTCGATGACCAACTCAATATTTATTTAATGTCTGAGCGCGTCAGTAACTCTGCAAAAAAAGCAGCCACCAAGCTGCTCAGAATACATAGAAAAATAGTCGGCGTGGGCAAGATTTCCAACTTGTCCAAGTACGTGGGCGGCGACATTCACGAAGTTGAAGTCTCACTTCTGGATGCGAAAACGCTTTATCCGGTGGGTATCATGCGCACTCGTTTGCGTGTGAACATCAGAGATCCAGACGTGATAATCAAGTCAGAGAGCACGAGCTACGAAACGAGACTCAAGCGAATGTACGTCACGCTCGGAAAATTACCGCAAGAGGTAGAGAGCGTCACCAAATCAGTGTCTGGATCGTTCAAAGTCGCCCGTTCGCGTCTCTTCTCGTGCGTCTGCAGACGTGCGCGCAATGACGCCCGCCAGTCCGCAGACGTCGCTCCGGAACAGTTTGACGCATTCGACACACCCTCGCCTCAGCGCCAGTTGTCGAAAAGAGCCTCGCTCAATGCCGAAAGCTCCAAATTGTTACGAATCGAATCCACACCGCGATCGACCGCCGACGACGCGTTTTACAGAGACATCGACATCCTCGATGACGACGGCGAAGACGACGACGACGACGACGACGACGACGACGAGTGATACAGATGATACGGAATAGATGTTGGTTGTTAATACACATTTCGAGCGCTGCCGCTCAATGAACGAACGAACGATCCCTCGACCCGCGTTACGCCACCGACCACGCGCGCCCTCGCTTCTAAAAAACTACCGCAGGCAAAACCCTCACGCGCCTTGTCGTCTAACCGCCGGCGCGATGTGTTCGAGCGCCTCCATCGACACGACAGAGTTACCACGCACAACAATCATTCCCATCGGCGTCTTTTCGCTCGTCGTATCGTTCACCGCGTCGTCGAGCACCAGGTTGAGAAACTGATCGAACCCTCTCAACACGCCAATCACGTCGCGGTTTCCGTTGAGCCGCAAACGCAACTTTTTATCCATGTACCTACAAAGGGAAACGATTCACAAAAAAAGTTCGCGTTTCGCGTCAGTCCATCGTTCGTCTTCACGCGTCGCGCGCCACCCGTGCCGTCGTCCGTCAACGCGACGCGCGACGCCGCCGTAAAACAAAAATTCAAGTGGATCCGAAATCAAAAACGCATTTCTTCAGCCGCGTCGACGCCGTACGACGTCGGTCGAACCCACGCGTCGGCGCTGAATGCGAAATAAAAACGAAAAACGTTCGGTGCACGCACTGCTTGAGCTCCGGGATCGCGACGCCGCCCATGATGAGCGCGCGCGAGTCGCTGAATGAGGATGGAAAGTGAATTCACTGCAGAATAGGGCAAAATAGCAACGCCGAGCGCCGCGCGCTACGCAAATGTTACATGTGTAGGGAACGCCTGGTCGTTCTCGTCCCTCGCGACCTCGAACGTGACTACGTCCTCCGGGGACTTGGCGACGTGTGTTTCTTAGTCTTGTTCGTCGCCGGCGCCTCGAGCGGGTTCTCGGGCCAGAAATGCTTGGGATAACGCCCCGCGAGTTCCTTGCGAACGTCGACGTAGGCGTTGGACCAGAAGGATGCAATGTCGCGAGTGATTTGTACCGGCCTATTGGCGGGCGAGAGCAAGTGTAGTTCGCAGGCGACGCCGCCGACGGTGGGATTTCGGTCGATGCCGAAGAGTTCTTGGAGTCTGGCGGCAACGATGGGAGTTTCGCCGTCGTAATTGACGGGACATTTGGTACCGGATGGTAAGACGACGTGGGTCGGGCAGGATGACTCGATGAGTTGCGTCTGCTCGTACGTGGCGAGCGATTTGATGAGCGAGACGACGTCGATTTTGGATAAATCGCTCTTCGACGTCGCCCCGCCGATCCAGGGCGCTAACCACTCCTCAGCAGTGGCCAAGAGGGCGGTTTCACTGAAATCTGGAAAGGATGGATCAACGCCCGATCGACGCACGAATTCGGCGCGTCTGAGCCAAGAGGACCCGTTCTTCGAAACGCCAAAGGCGTTGACAAGACCCATTTCTCTGATTCCTTGAAGCATCGCTGGAACAGTCGATTCGGGATCTTCCACGGGGACTGGGCTCTCTTTCAGCACCAAGTCACCGACGATCAAACGCTTGCGCGCGAACACGGACTTTGACGCGCTCGCCCAAAATATCTCGTCGCCTTCTCTTGACAATCCCGCCCTGTACAGCGGGCCGCTCGGCTGTTCAAAACACGCTCTATCGATGGAAGCCGCCATTCTGATGCGGTCATTTCGCGCGCCGACCGCATTTCCGCTATCTCCGGCGAGCTCGACGACGACGAGCGTCTCGTTTGTCTTGTCGTTCAACTGTAAAAGCGCGTCGTCTTTGTGTTCCGATCCCACGCTCGCGGCGCCACCGCCAGAGAGCTGGAAAGCGCCGCCTCTACTTTTCCTCGCCGCCACGCGATCGGGATAGGCCATCGCCAAGAGTAAACCTATTTCACTCTCACCCGCACCGCACAGAAAGGTCCAGACGACGCCAGAAGGATCGCCTTCGCCGACGCCTTGTGCGAAATCATCTGGGTGATTTTTTGCCACACGGCGCAAATTTTCTAGCAACTGTTGTACAACCTTCTTTGCTTCCGCCACCGCGCGCTCGTCGACGTACCAATTGGCGCCAGCCGCGCCTCGAGTGGCTGCGCTCACGGCTGCGTTCACTCCCGTGCGCTTGCCGCGAGGAGCGCCTTTGATTTTCTTGCCACTCTTTGGAAGTTTGGTGCCGATGGGCACGCGCGTGGGCGTCGACGAGCTTGTCGGCGAAGCTTGTGCGCTTTCTTCGACGCTCCCCAGAGGATCTTGCCCCCAGAGCGCTCGTAATCTACAATGAATATCTAACGGCGCGTCTCGCCCCGAAATCAAATCGCGGTCACCGATGACCGCGGCGAGTTGGCACGCTAAGCGGGCGCTCTCCGCGCCTCGCGACGCGCCGAAAAGTAACATTCGAGCGAGTCTCGGATGGACGGGAAGTTCGCACATGAGTTTTCCCATGTCTGTCGGCGACAAACGCACATCCTCTAAAGCTCCCAGTCCCCTGAGTAATTTTTGTGCCGCTAAGAGTGGACCTTTTGGCGGTGGATCTAACCACGCCATGTCCGCTCCATCGCCTACGCCCCACGACGCCAAGTCCAACGCGACGGGCGTCAAATCTGCCTGCAAAATCTCCGGCGTCGTATCAGGCGAAAGCTTTTCATTCAAAGACTCGCTCCACATGCGATAGCACGTTCCAGGCGCGATGCGCCCGGCTCGGCCGCGGCGCTGATCCGCCGAAGCCTTGGATATGCGCGTTGTCTCCAATCTCGTCATGCCTTTGCGCGCATCAAATTTCGGCTCCTTGCACAGTCCCGAGTCCACCACAATCTTCACCCCGCTAATCGTCAGCGAAGACTCTGCTATGGGCGTGCTCACGACGACGCGTCTGGTGCCAGGCTTCGAAGGCGCGAGCGCGAGCGCTTGGTCTTCTTGCGATAGCGCGCCGTATAGCGGGAGCGCGTCGACGCCTTTTGGAAGTTCACTTTTCAACTCCTTGATAACCCTGTTGATTTCCGCCGCGCCCGGAAGGAAGCACAGTATATCACCATCGGGGCACGCTCGCACCGCATCCTTCACAGTCTTGACTACCTCGCGCTCGAGTTCGCCCCATCCAAGTCCTGGCGTACCGCAATAAATAGTCTCCACCGGATACGATTTACCTTCGCTCACAATAATCGGCACCTCACCGCCACCGTCGTCCCTGAGCAAATCTGCCACCCTCTCGCCCACATTGCCCAACGTCGCGCTCATCACTAAAAGCCGCAAATCCGGTCGAATCGTCTGCTGCACTTCTCGACACAGTGCGAGCGCGATGTCGGCGTCCAAATTCCTCTCGTGAAATTCGTCGAAAACAATCGCCGCCACATCCTTGAGCTCCGGATCCGCGCGCAGTCTCCGCACGAGCACGCCTTCGGTGACAACCTCTATCCTCGTCTCCCGACCGATGACTCGATCGAATCGCACCTGGTACCCCACCGTCTCCCCCACGCGTTCGCCGAGCGTAGCCGCCATCCGACTCGCCGCCGCCTTCGCCGCCAACCTCCTCGGCTCCAACACCACGATGGATCTCCGAATCACATCCCTATCGTACCCATTCGGTTTGTCCAAAGCCATCACGAGCGGCAACACGGTCGTCTTCCCCGCCCCCGGGGGTGCCTGAAGAACGCAGTTCGTCGTCGTCTGAAAAGCGAAAGCGCGCGCGCGCGCGCGGTCGTTTCTTCCGTCAGTCACCTCGTTCAACGCGAATCCCACCGCCCCCTTCGCTCGACGCGTCGCTTCCACACCGAACCAAAATCACGCATCCATCGCGCGTCACCGACGCACCTCGAGCGCGCGCGAAACGTCACCGACGACTTCACGAATGGGTAACTTTTCATAAGCCTCTCGCAGCAGTCGCACTCTTCGGTCGTCGCCGCCGCCGTCGCCGTCCTCGCGCGTCGATCCCACCGAAAGCGTCGATCGTCGAGAGCGTCGCCAAAGCCGTCGTCGATCACCGAACGGGTGGTGCGCCCACGCCTCGCCGCGCGTGACGGTCGACATGGTTGTTTGTGACGACGCATCGCTTCACACCGCGACGCGACGCATTCATCCATGGGTAAGGAGGTCACCCGCGTCGGTCAGTACGCGCTCAAGCGCACGCTCGGTAAAGGGGCGTTCGGATGGGTGAAACTCGGGGTGCAGGATAAGACTGGGCTCAAGGTGGCGATCAAGGTGCGTTTCGCGTTCGCGTTTCTCGTTGGACTCGATTGCGATTGGGATTGGATTCGCTCGCTCGCGACGACGTTCGACGTTCGACGTTCGACGTTCGACGGTTCGCGTGCACCGGTGGAAACGACGACGACGGATGGATGGATGGATGAACACGCGTGATGTGCGTCGCATCGACTGACGCGTGGACGAAACGAACGACGCGCGATGGACGATAGATTCTCGATAGGGAAAATTTACAGTTGAAGGATGAGCAAGCGCAAGTCAAGGCGGAGGTGAAAGCGATGGCGGATCTCACGCACCCGTGCGTGGTGGATCTCAAAGAGGTTTTGTGTAACGAATCGAGCGTGTTCATGGTGATGCAGTACTGCCCTGGGGGGGAGCTGTACGACATTGTCAGACAAAAGGGGCCGTATTCGGAGGAGGAGGCGCGACGGCATTTTCAGCGGTTGATTCAAGGCGTGGATTTTTGTCATCGGAAACGGATTTATCATCGCGATCTCAAGCCGGAAAACTTGTTTTTGGATGAAAACGGGGACTTGTGCATCGGGGATTTCGGGCTCGCGGCGCTCAGGGCGGATGAGGACGAGACGAATTTGAGGACAATTTGCGGAACGCCGCACTTTGCCGCTCCCGAAGTCATGGGCGGTTCGCGGCGGCTAGTCGGTAACAAAAACTTCAAGACGATCAACACGAAAACGCGAAGACACGGCTACGACGGCGCCGCCGCAGACGTCTGGAGTTGCGGTTGTATTCTGTACTTTTTACTCACGGGAAAGTTTCCTTTCGATGGGAAGAATTTCGTACAGTTGCAACTCATGGTGCAAAAGACGGAGCCGTACTTTCCTTCAAGCGCCATCTCCAAGCCCGTCGAGCGGTTAATAAAAGGCATGCTCATCAAAGAACCAGAGAGGAGAATGACGGTGCCGCAAATCATGAAGAGCGGGTGGTTCAAGACGGATTTCCACCCGGTGGAGGAACCGAAACACGTGTCTAGATTTTTCGACGAGGAGGATCCAGAGCTCGAAGAGTTTCTCGCTCCGGATGACGATTTGGTCGTCAAGGAATCCATGGATGCGTCCACGAGAGATTTGAGCGCGTACGAAGGGTCGAAGCTGCGTCCAATTAAACAGTTGAATGCGTTCGAGCTCATCAACATTGCCGCGTTCGACGTGGCGAGCATTTTCGACGAGGATGAAAACACAGTGTCCAACGCCACGCGTTTCATCAGCGGTAAACCAATCGACGACGTGCAAAACGCCATCATCGCCGCGGCTAAAAAAGTCGGAAGTACTTCTCGGCGTCGAACGGCGGCGCGCGTGATTTTCAACAATAATCAAAACGGGCAAGTGGTGACAATGCGAACCTATCAAGTCGTGCCGGGGATTTGTGTGTATGATTTTTCGCGTGACGAAGGCGGTCGCGACAAGTTTCACGTTTGGTTCGACGGCGTCAAGAGCGATCCCCAAGTGGCAGAATGCATCAAGCCGTAAAGGCGGACCGCCGAACGACGTGTATCAAAACCAAGTACTTATATCTTTAGCTCGAGTTTCGATAGTAATAAAATAACAAAGCTGATTTTCGCGCAGAAACAAGGAAGGAAGGAACCAACTAACCTTCGCGCAAGAGAGAAATGAACTCTTCTACACCGATGACGTCGATGCGAGGGTTCGCAGCCGCGCGTTCGCGTTCAGCCGGCGTGTTATACCCCCAATCGACTAAATACAACTCCCAATCGTCGAGATCGGCCGCTTTGCACACCTTTTCGAGCGTGCTGAGCTTATCCTCGACGAAAATCTTTCTCGGCTTTCCCTCGCCGCCGAGCGTGCGAAGCACATCCGTCTTTGGAATGCCGCTCACCGTCGTGCTGAACATGTCCTCTTCCGGAATCGTGATCCCACCCATCCGATCCAAAATCGCCAACGCAAATCGACCCTGTTTCGTCGTGACAATCTTAACCGCGGCGTCTCCTCTCCCTTGCGCCGCTAATACCGCCTCGCTCACCCCCGGATACAACGCGTTTGGTTCGAGCCAACCGTCGAAATCGCTCGCAATCCAATCATCCCGAATCCTCCCGAACGCCTCCACCATCGTCGCCCGATCGAGACCCCACATCGTCATCAACCCTCCCGACATTCCATCCCAGTCGTTTAAAATATCCTCGACGCCGTATCCGGGTAATTTCTCCAAGAGCGCTCTCGCGAGCGTGGTGTTTTCGTACCCCGTCTCAACCACCGGTCGCACGCGTCTCAGCTCATCCAACACCCGAGGTTTCTCCGCCTCCGCCCCGGGCGCGCCGAAGACCTCGGGCCAGAGTTCCAATCCGTGTTTCCACGCGCTCAGGCTCGATTCACCGACGGAATCGCAGACGACACCGTCGAAGTCGAGCGCGAAGATTGTCGAGTCACAGGCAGCGTCGCGAGTGACATCGATCGCTCGCGTCTTTGTCGTCTTCATCGTCGCTCGCGCGCGTCGCGTCGTGTGCGCGCGGAAAACAGTGACGCGCGGGGCGTGGTTCGTCGATGCGCGCATCGCGGCGTGCGTCGTCGACGTCGAACGGCGGCGTGTGAAGTGCGTGAAGTTTATCCAGTTGAGAGGGGCCCTGAACTTTTCAGCAAACTCGAGAGGAAACAAAAAAAAGTGTCGCATTTGCGACTGCGATGCCGCCGACGTACACCAGGCTATTTGTTACGGATGTGTTAACAATGTGCTACGAGCGCGTGCGCATCTCCTCCGAGTCGCATGGTGTCTTTTGTGACTCGAATCGGAAGCCGTACGCGCGGGACTACTAACAGCAGCGCTTTCGTTCCAACAACGATTCGGCTTGCTTTTGTTTCTTTGCCTTTTCCTCTTGGCGGAGACGCTCGCGCTCGAGGAGCACGTCGAGAGACGTGGTGGGATCGTGCGCCGGTCGAGACGTGGGATCGGACGACAACGCAGACGCGTCGTTTTGTTGAGACCACATGGTGTGGTATTTGCCGCCGCGTTTGAGTAAATCGTCGTGGGAACCGTATTCAATCACTCGACCGTTGTCCAAGACGGCAATGTTGTCGCAGTTTCTTGCGGTGGAGAGCCTGTGCGCGACGACGATTGTGGTTTTGCCCTTCATGAGGACTTCGAGCATTCGGAGAATGTCTTTCTCTGTTGTAGTGTCCAACGCGCTCGTCGCCTCGTCCATGAGCACGACGGGGGATCCCTTGAGCAAAGCGCGAGCGATGGCGACTCGTTGTTTCTCCCCACCGCTGAGCTTTAATCCACGTTCACCGACGATGGTGTCGTACCCTTTGGGCATGCGGTTGATGGGGCCATCGATGGCGGCGAGACGTGCCGCCTCGCGAACCTCTTCATTCGTTGCGCTCATCCGCCCATAGTTGATGTTGTAGTGAATGGTGTCGTTGAACAACACCGTGTCCTGAGGAACCACAGCGACGGATGCGCGAAGAGACTGTAAGGAAACCTGTGTCGCGTCCTGACCGCCGATGAAAATACCCGAATCCGCGTCTTCGTTCTTCTTGGCGTCGTACAGACGGAAGAGCAACCGCAACAGCGTGCTCTTACCGCTTCCGCTCGCGCCCACCAAGGCGAGCGAGCCACCCGCGGGAACGGACACGGACAATCCGTCTATGATGTTTCTATCGTCGTCGTAGCCAAAGCTAACGTTTCTAAACTCGACCGAAAGACCCTCTTTCGGAACGACCAATGCGGGGGCGTTGTCGATTTCTCGCACGGCACTCTTCTCGTCCAATAGATGGAACATCGACGTCATGTCGATGAGCGACTGACGCGCCTCGCGGTACACCGACCCGAGAAAGTTGAGCGGGACGGAGAGTTGGAAGAGCAAACCTTGAACCATGACTAAATCTCCGACAGTCAGATTGCCCGCCGCGACGCCTTGCGCTGCGAGAAGCATCGCCGCCGAGAGCGAAGCGGAGAAAATCGCATTCTGACCAAAGTTAAGTAAGCCCAGCGAAGATGCAATCTTCAAATTGGCTTGCTCCACCCCTTTGAGACTCTCGTCGTATCGCTTCACCTCGTGCTCTTCGTTGTTGAAGTACTTGACAGTCTCAAAGTTTAACAGCGAATCAATTGCCTTGGTGTTACCTTCGTTTTCCAACGCGTTCATCTGTCTTCTAAACTTTGTTCTCCACTGCGTGCACGCAATTGTAAACGCCGTGTACGTCGCAATCGTCCCGCCCGTGAGCATGGCGAACTCGGTCCCGCACTTGGTCGCCAGAATGCCGCTCACGAGCGCAATCTCAAACGCAGTGGGAAACACGTTGAACACCATGCTGTTCAACAAAAAGCTAATACCTCTCGTACCGCGATCAATGGTGCGATTGAGCGCCCCCGTCTGCCTATCCAAGTGATACTTAATGTCTAACGCGTGCAAATGCGCGAAAACCCTCCTCGCCACGGCTCGAATCGCACCTTGAGACACTTTCGCGAATGTCGCGTTTCTCAACTCGTTCGCTGCACTCGCCGATGCCCTCAACGCCCCGTATCCCACCAGCATCACCGCTGGCGTCGCCACGATCGTCGTCATGGGCAACGTCGCCATCGCTGCCGCCCCAGTCGTAGCCAACCCAGCTTGCGCGCTCAACCCATCGATCGCATACTTGAACGCGAACGGCACGCTCACGTTTGCCGCCTTGGACGCAACCAACAAACCCAAAGCGCCCGCCACTCTCGTCTTCGCCTCTGGTCGCTCATCGCTCCACATGTATCCCCCGAGCGTGCGAAGAATGTTAAAATCAATGTCATCCGCCGCGTTCGCCGCCGCGATGACCCGATCCTTCGCTTCAGCGTCACTAGACTTGTTCTTCGGTCGCTCGGCCTCCGGCTTTGCGTCCGCTTCGCCTTCCACCGCGGTCGCAGCGAACCCACGCCCGCGGTCGACGACGACGCGCGCGCGATCCCTCATCCGCTCGAACGACGGTCTAACCTTTGTCGCTTTCGTTCGCGCGTCGACGCCGCGAAACCCCGCGCTGCGCGCACGCGCCGTCGCGGTCGTCCATCCAGTCGTCTCTGCCGCCGAAGCCAAAGCTCCCGAAACGCCCACACTCCCGCGTCGCTCGACGATCCCACTCGCGCGGGCGAGCGACGTCACGGACACCGATCCTCCCCGCATCGCGATCGACCTCGGAAACGCCGTCGTCGGCGCCGTCGTCGTCCGCGCGGTCGCGCGACGCACTGTCGCGGAACGCTCCTTGCCAGCTCGGGTCCTAATCAACATAGTACTGTTTACCCATACATCCAGACACGACACCGAGGCGATTCGCATTTTATGGACGACAAATCCCGACGCGAACGCGAACGCGAACGCGCGCGCATCGCGTCCCGGGTCGCTCGTCTCTCGCGAATCGCTCATCGCGTCCGTGAGTCGTTGAATAGTGGATACGAATCGCACGGAACGCACGCGCTCCCGCGCGAGAGAGAGTGCGCGCCGTCATTCGTTCGTTTGATTTTCGTAGAATTGAGAATTGATTGAGTCTAGCCTGGAGAGGACAGTCAACGCGCCGTGATCAACGCGCGCGCTGTGAAAGTCGTAGAAATGGCGCGCGGGAGGTTGACGGAAGACGTCGCGCTCGCGTCGACGGGTGCGCATCCCGCGCACGAGGCGGTGGTTCGCGCGGTCGGTACCGTCGGGAGGTCGTCGCGAGGACGAAAGAAACTGGAACCAAAGGGAACGCACTGCGGCAAGTGCGCCAAGGCGTTTGAAGAGGATACGCGAAGGCATCGGTCGAGTTTACCGGGCGACGAAAACTTGGATGATATTTGTGCGGCGTGTTACCAAAAGGCGTACCGGGTGAAACACCAGAATAGCACCGAGTACGGGCCCTGCGGGAAGTGCGGCGCCGAAAAGACGACTGGGTACTGGGCGAGGTCGCAAGTGCCGCCAACAAAGGGGACGAGGATTTGTCAAAAATGTTACGACGATGAGAAACGATCGAGAGATAACGCGCGACGGACGGCGACGATGCGATGCGCGCGGTGCGATAAGGTGGGAACCGGGAGCGAAAAGACTTTTTGGTATCGAGGCGAGCGAGAGCCGTACTTGAAAAAACATGTCTGCAAGCAGTGCCACCTTTTGGATTACCGCGACAGGCTCAACGAGGATCCGAACGTGTTTTGCGCTGTGTGTCAGCGAACAGAGCTTCGCTCGCGCAACTGGCGGAAGAGAAAAAGCGGCGGGCACATTTGCGATGGGTGCTACAAGCGCGAAAGACTGGAAACGATGAATCGCGACCCGTCAGTCGCGTGCTCCCTCTGCGATTCGCAAGTTAGCGCCGGTCCAGAGTGGAGAAGGATCGACGGCAAGTACGTGTGCCGCGCGTGTTTGAAAAAGAGGCAAGTGGCGGCGAGAAAAGCGAAGACGAACTCCAAAAAGAAAGCCGCGTGACGCCCGACGCGAGCGTCGCGGCGAGTTGTTAGTTTTGTAACCGTGGCTAACGCCAAATGATGATGAAGATGATGAAATGTACGACGCTCGAACGACGTCTCGATTGTAATCTGAAACGTCCAGCATTGACGCCAACCTGCAAGCTCTATTGTCAACCCACACATCGCCTCCTTCACTCGACGTTATTCATCACACTGAGGACGCGCGCTTGTGCAACATTGTCCTGTATGACGCGCCCATACAATTTTATCACGAAGTTAACAACGCGAACGCGCGCGCACAACCGCTCGCGCCCGTAAGAAATTCAACCGCGATGCAACCCATCGCTTCGTATCATCGCATCAATCATTCAGTCGTGTCGATTTGCCAAATCTGACGTCCAGATGTGATACATTTTTGTTGACCAACCAACCAACACACCAACCAACACACGCGCCGTCGCCGTCAGATCCCGCCGCGCGCGCGCCATGTCGCGACGTGGAAACGCGGGGAAGTGTCGAGGACGACGACGCGAACGACCGAACCTCTCGCACTGGAGCGCCGAGGCGATCGAACGCGCCGTGCAGGTACGGAACGGATGAAGGCTTAGAGCGTGACGCGCAGCGGTTAACGAAGAGTTCGACGAATGAATGAACGACTGATGACGTCGACGTCGATGAAAACGCGGCGTAGGAAAACCTCGTGCACGTCGGGGAGTTTCGTGTGAATGAGTTTCGTCGCCACGAGGCGTACGTGCACGTAGATGGGGTGGTGTTTGATGTGAAGATTGATGGTTTCGCGAGGCAGGCGCGAGCGGTGCACGGAGACGTCGTGGCGTGCCTGGTGGACGACGAACGCGAGTGGGAACGGTTGATGGGGGAGGAAGGATGCGTGACGGGAGAAGGAGAAGAAGAAGAAGAAGACGCTGATGATGATGATAATGCCGGGGAGCCTGGGGAGGGAAATGGGAGAACCGTGGAGGATTTGTCAGAGGCGTGTCGTCGTGGGTTGCGGCCGACGGGCATCGTCGTGGGCGTGCTTCAGCCGTCTGAGAAGAGATCGAAGATGGTCGGGAAGCTTGAGGTGCGGGGAACGGATCCCGGGAGTGGATCGCCGATGATGTCGTTTACTCCAGTGGATCCGCATCTTCCGAGGTCTCGAGTGACAACGTTTAATTTGCCGAGGGAAGTCAAAGCGTTGCTCGCCGAGGCGGAGGACGAGGACGAAGCGCGGAAAGCTCTTGAGGACGTCTTCGTGAGCGTTAAAGTGCGAAAATGGTCGAAAGGTGAGACGTCGCCGATGGTGGACGTCATTGATATCGTAGGCCGGGGGTCTATCGATTCGGACTTGGATACCATGACGCAAGTCATCCTCGCCGAATACAACATTGAAAGCGGTGATTTCAGCGAAGAGGCCAAGGCGTGCTTGCCAGAGGTGGATACTGGCGAGCATTGGAAAATCCCGAGTTCTGAGTTCGATGTGAGAGCAGACTTCAGGAAGAAACTTATCTTCACCATCGACCCGCCGACGGCGAGAGATCTGGATGACGCGCTGAGTGTGGAGGTTCTAGCCGACGGTACGCTCAACGTTGGCGTTCACATCGCCGACGTGTCTCACTTTGTTCGACCAAACACAGCGTTGGATACAGAAGCGCGGAAACGCGGGACCACGACGTATCTCGTGCATACCATCTTCCCGATGCTACCGAGAATGTTGTGTGAAAACCTGTGCTCGCTGAATCCAGGCGTCGATCGCTTGAGTTTTAGCATCGAATGGAAGATGAGTGGCGACGGGAAAGTTTCTTCGTATTCATTCAAACGAGGCGTGATACGAAGCGCCGCAAAACTGTCTTACATTCACGTGCAAAATGTGATTGAAGCAAAGGATGACGTGGCAAAGGCAAAGCTGGCGTTGAAAGGCGTGCAAATTTCCGACGGGCACACGCCAGAGGCGGTTATCGAGAGCATCAAACTACTCAACGCCGCGGCGCAGTCGATGAGGAAACGGCGTTTCGACAGTGGCGCTGTTCGTTTAGATCAGCCAAAGGTTTCATTTGATCTCGACGACGAGCTCGAACCCATCGGCGCGGAGCCGTACGAAATCAGAGATAGCAACCGTCTAGTGGAGGAATACATGCTCTTGGCGAACATGTACACGGCGGAGTACATCTCATCAATTTTTCCATCCCACGCGTTACTTCGGTGCCACCCGCCACCGAACGAGCGAAAGCTCATCGAACTCTCAAAGTTTGCCGATGAAAACGAGTTGGACATTGACATATCGTCTTCGAAGAAGCTGCACGAAAGCTTACGAGCAATCAAGATTTCGTCTCAAGACGTCTTTGAAATCGTGCAACTTCTCGCGACGAAACCGATGCAACTCGCGAAATACTTTTGCACCGGTGCCATGCACGAAGATCTTTGGAATCACTACGCACTGGCTGTTCCTTACTATACGCACTTCACGTCACCCATACGGCGGTACCCAGACATCATCGTACATCGTCTACTCGCCGCAGCAATTGAATATGACACGTCACGCGGAGAAGTAGAAGGGAGCATCGAGGAGGTCGTAGAAAAACACGAATTACTCGACCCAGACACTTGCAACGTCGTGGCTGAGCACTGCAACTCGCGAAAGCTAGCGGCGAAATACGCGCAGAAACGAAGCCAGCATCTCTTCCTTTGCAAGTATCTCCAGAAGAATACCATCATCACGACGGCCATTGTGAGGCAGTTGGGCATGCAATACGTTGTGGCGTATCTACCGCTCTTTGGATTTGAGATCAAGCTTTTTCTCGACAAGCAACGGCACGTCAAAGTCAAGCAAGAAGGGTACATCAAAGGACAATCGTTAACAAAGGCGTTAGACTTGACGCTTGACCTTCGTAAGGAGACGGTCGACGCGTTGAAACACGACGCCGCATCACGGGCAAACCTCGAGCGCGCCGAGTACAAGAAGGTGCTCAAACACACTCGAGGTTTGCACGGTAGGTGTCTCAACACGAGTGAGGAAGAGGAACGCGCGATTGAAGAGATAAACGACAAACTGGAACGACATTTGATCGAGTTACCGGCGAAGATGCGCGTGCTTGACAAGGTACCGGTGCTCTTGTGCGTCAAGCGCGAGAGCAACGTCAAGTTCGAAATTTTCGGACAAGCACTGTTTAGGAACCCTTACTACGACGATAGATGATTGATTACTGTAGGCGAATAGATTATTTTAGATACGGTACATTATTCGGATGAAGATTAAAACTTATTTCTCAGAACGACGCTCTAAGCCTCCTGGTAAATGTCGAGTAGCGAAGCTGCGCCGCGCCCGTGCGCCGGCGTTCACTTTTAAAGCGCCAACCTCTAAACAAAAATCAGGCAGCGTCGTCGCCTTCAGTATCAGGCACGTTTGTACGTTTGCTTTTTTAAAATTCTTCATCGGTCCCATCTTCTGAGTTTGATCCACTCGAAGCTGGGAACTCCATGACACACGGCGGCGTCACCGGACGGCAATCCTTAAGGTTTGCGAAAGAGAAGGCTTGCGACGACTTGTACGTGCGCGAATCTTGCAGACTTGGAAGACTGACAGAATGCTTCATAAGGTCGTTGCGCTCGTATGTAAAGTACGCGACGACTCCCTCAACGTCAAACTCTTGTCGAGTGCATTGCACGCGAGTGTAGCCCGGCAAGAAGGAACTGTTCGCGAGAATATCCGCGGCGGCATCAGCGGCGTTCAGTCCGTCAACAGAAACAGCGAACACAAGCTTACCCGGAGTAAAGACGGACGCAACCTTGCGAACATACGAAAACGGATCGAGACCTTGGATGTCGACGTTCGAGAGCTCGCAGGAGGCGTAGGAGAACCCATCCTCGGGAGTTATGTGGATAGTGCTGAACTCGCCTTCGTAAAGACCGTTCATAGAGTAGCCACACGGCTCAAACACATAGTCGTCGATATCAAACTGCTCGAATATGGAGCGAATGCCGCTGTCCGTGGTCGTTTGCGCAGAGCTGACAAACTTTTCGGTGCGGTAAAAGTGCTCCTCGCAGTGCCCGCGGTTGAGATGTGTCATGCACACCTCGAGAGACGCCTTTGGCGCCGTGTCCCGCAAAGGACAGACGTCACCAGAGACATAAACGTGCCACTGCACACCCTTCAGCTTAGATCCAAGAATGTACGAAGAACCTCCGTACGGACCGAGGCTTCCAAAGTGTTGTTCAAGGAACTCGACTTCGTCGTCGAAAGACGCGTGAAGCTTTGGCTGGCGCTCCGGCTTGTCAAAAGACGATCGAGTAAACTTCACTCGACGCGGCTTCATCCCGATAGATGCCGCGTGCCTGAGAATATCAGGCACACCGGCGAGAAGATGAGTGGTTCCGCACGTCTTGAGTACGAGCTTGGTCGGCAAGACAAACAAGGACGACTCGCTCAACACATACGCGTCGAACTTGTCGTTACTTCTCTTTGAGACGATTTCACACTGCGCCGCAGTCATGCACTCATCGAGCTGCGCGCGCGTCAGCACCCGCAAGCCTTGAACATTGGATTCGTTGTGGTGGAAATCAATCTCGATTCGCTTTTCAGCCCCCTCAAAGTGGGGCGCCGGATACACTTCTCCGGTTGTCATTTTTCTTCTTCCTCCTCTTCTTTCACTCTCTCTCTCTTTTGGTTCTAGGTTAATCTACAATAAAACACAAACAACACTGTTGTTCAACTGTTAGATTAACCGTGTCAGGACGGCGAGCGCGCGCAGTCTTGGTACACACTAC
>JACLAB010014286.1_pt1 | contig 16706 bp, 26 predicted proteins | sample 8027921 | NCBI WGS metagenome assembly JACLAB01 (sample SAMN15725117, study PRJNA655200) | protist metagenome | isolation source: fluorescence activated cell sorting (FACS) single amplified genomes of... | place: USA: West Boothbay Harbor, Gulf of Maine | collected 2000-07-19 | reverse complement strand
GTCCCTTATCATAGACTTAAACCTTTCCTTTGTTTTTTCATAGTTAAAAAATTCTGAAGCAGATACAATTTCATCCGAATCACGATATTTCTCATAATTAGAAAGTGCAGAGATAATATTAGAAGCTATCTCACTATCATTATTTCCAACGTAATTTACAGGAGGTTTTCTCAAGTTTGTAGGAAGTCTAGTTGCCTGACAAGGATATGAAACTAATGGCATACCACATGCATGTGCTTGTGCAGAAATCCTAGACCAATTTTCAACTTGTGCCATATGGACAAATATTTTTGATGATCTAAAAAATAAAGATAGAGTTTCTTTGTCAAAAGTGAAAGGATAATTATAATTCATCTCAAGCAAATTAAATCTTTTTCTTTCATCATGAGAAAACATTTTCTCATAATCTTCTAATAAATTTTCTGGTTCTCTTCCAGGAGTCCCGGTAGGTGGATTACATGCTACCAATAATACTCTATAGTAATATCCATTATCATACAGTGCTCTAATAACATTTAAAAACGCAGAGATTCTTTTAAAATTTATGGTTCTAGGAGTGTATAAAATATCCCAATGTTTATTATTATATGGAGTTCTACAATAATCTGACGGTATAAAGTTTGATGCCCCCATATCAATGACTGGTGCCCCAGAAGTAGACATGAATTGTTTGCCGATTAAATTTACATCAAATCTACCATCATGAGCAGATGGTTGCCAATTATGATGAAGACCAATAACCCATTTATCTCTAAGAAAATCAAATGAACCTATATTAGAAGATTCTTCTTTTGTGAATGAAACAAACCCTTTTGTCTTTCCCGGAAATTTTATAATACAAGGCATTTTTAATTCTTCTCCAAAACAACATAATAAGTTTGATCGACTACTTCTCTAGAAACTATCTTATAATTATACTTTTTAGAATTTGACTCATAAAAAGTATCCCACTCTTTGGAATTTTTTACATTAATGTGCAGTTCATTAAACTTTGGTTTAGAAAATTGATCCAACCAGGCTTCACACATTGCATTGGCATGAAATACATATTTCTTTGCAACTCTAATTTCTTCTTTTAAAGTTTCTTCTTCCCATTCAATAGGAATATGTTCCATTCCATCTAAATGTTGAACGACATCAAAAGAATTATCAGCAAAATTTAGTTGATGAGATGACATACATTCAACATTATAATTTTCTTTTTTGTATCCATCAACCAATACTGTTGAAATATCTACTCCAAAATATTCAATATTTAATGATTTCCAATAATCCATTACTGCACCACATCCCAAACCAACTTCTAAAAAACTCATTTTTTCAGTAATACATTCTCTCCACTTTTCATGAAGATCCATTTTTCTAGTTGTTAGTTCCTTTACCTGTCTACCAAAGGAAGCATTGTCTCTCCCATTGCCAAATTTTTTATGAATGAAATCATATTTTTTTTGTTCGAAAGAAAATAGTTTATCGTCAATCATACATCTATACTAGCAAAATTAAATAGGTTTATATGTTTTGGTTTCCATTTCAATTCTTTTTTTATTTTTTCAGTATTGACAGAATACCTCAAGTCTTGACCATGACGATTATCAACATGAGAAATATTAATATCTTTATTATACCACGAAAAAACTTGGTCTACCACTTCCAAATTGGACATACAATTATTAGAAGAAATATTCCAAACAGAATTAAAAGTATCTGAAAAGCATACTTTATATATCCCATCCACATTATCCTTTACATAAGTCCAATCTCTAATATAGGATCCATCACCATGAATAGGCACAGGAGTATCTTCTTCTATACACTCAATAATTTTTGGTATCAATTTCTCAGGATATTGCCTATCACCATAATTATTAGAACTTCTACATATTTGATATTGAATACCATAAGTTCTAGCATAAGATGTTACCATCATTTCTGCAGAAGCTTTAGATGCTGAATATGGATTGGAAGGACTTAACTTGCTATCCTCATCAAATGATCCATCTAAAATATCTCCATAAACTTCATCAGTGCTTATATGAACAAATAACGGTCTATTATATGTCTTACCTCTCACCAAATTTAAAAGATTTTGTGTGCCAAGAACATTTGTTTTTGTGAAAATATCAGGTTGTACAATTGAATTATCAACATGACTCTCTGCCGCAAAGTTAACAATAAAATCTGCAGAAGGAAGATGTTTTAAATTACAAATATCTTCTTTAATAAGTTTATACTTTTTATGATTATCCCAAGAAAGATTTTCATTTGCGGCATAAGTCATAGAATCAATATCAATTACCCTATGACCTTCAGACAAACACTTTTCAACAAAGTGACTTCCTATAAATCCCCTACCACCAGTAACTATAAATTTCATAAAGTTTTACACCCAGAAAATAAATTAAATTTACGAAGATCTAGATATCCATTCTCTTCAATTTGATCAGGAACATTCAATGGATAATTTTGAAGAAGGCATAGTCCATGAGCAGCTTCCTGAGGGGTCATATACATGTTCCACCCCATATCTGTAATATTATCATCTTTGTAGAAAGTTTTCCATCCTCTACCCTCATATCTAGATCTCCTAAACCAATCAACAAATTTTTTATCCTCGGTAAGAACCATACCACCCTTACCAATCTTCAAAGTCTTTTTAATATGAAAAGATAAACACATGTATGTTCCAGGAATATACATGTTAGAAGTCAATCTCTTTGCAGAGTCATAAATTGGATATGGTTTTAATTGATATATACCACTCCAATCATTTTCACTCTCATCAAAAATTACATTACCACCTGCCTGCATAATTGACTGAGGAACAGATAGATAAGTTTTTGGGGGAATAATTACATCTTGAATATTATGATATTTGCACGCAAGAAATAATGCATTAGTGCAACTATCTACTGAAAGTGCATATGGAGCTCCAGTATAATCTGCTATGCACTCCTCAAACATAGTCACAATTTCATATGGATTATGTTTAATTTTATATACACCATTATCTCTCATAGAAAGATAAAAATAATTTTCATGTGTTTTATGAACTACAAAACCACAAGACAAAAATGTTTTTAGACTTATATTATTATCATGTTTAACTTTAGCAGTAATATTTGAATGTGTTTTTACATATTCTTTAAGCATGAACTTACCCAAACCCCTACCCTTATATTCAGGTAAGACTGCTAAACGAATATCTCCATCAACATCTCCAATGAATCCAACAGGAATATCAGAATCTATGCAAATCTGATAATTATGATTGTTTTTAGTCATGTAATTTATTTGTTCTTCATCTGTGGGAACAGTTGAATCAACAAATCCATTTATATTATCTGGATGATATCTTAGTTTTCGAATAAAAAACCAATATTCTTTTTTATTATCAACTAATTTCATTGATCTTTATACCACTCATAAGTTGTTTTAATTCCATCTTTGAGAGAAATTTTTGGTTTCCACCCAAGAGATTTAATCTTATCTACATTAAGAACTTTCCTTGGAGTTCCATTAGGTTTGGAAGTGTCCCATATTGTTTGACCTGGATATCCAACAACATCGGAAACAACATCAGCAAGTTCCTTAATAGTAATATCTTCTCCCGTTCCAACATTAATTGATTCCGAGGAATCGTAATCTTTCATACATGTAAAACAAGCTTCGGCAAGATCATCAACATGAAGAAATTCTCTCCTTGCCGAACCATCACCCCATAGTTTTACATCTGGCCACCAAGGACCTCCCATATCAATAGTATAACCATTAGTTGTTGCATCATGATATTTTGCAATCATAGCAGGAAGAACATGAGAAGTTTCTAAATCAAAATTATCATTAGGACCATATAGATTTGTAGGCATTAAAGAGATTGCATTAAATTCATACTGTTGACGATATGCCTGACACATCTTAATACCAGCAATCTTAGCAATAGCATAAGCATCATTAGTTGGTTCCAAAGGACCTGTCATCAGGTATTCTTCTTTGATTGGTTGTTCGCACATCTTTGGATAGATGCAGGAAGATCCAAGAAACAGAAGTTTTTTAACACCAAACTTACGTGCAGTATGAATGATGTTCGACTGAATCATCAGATTATCATAAATGAAGTGTCCAGGATAATCTTTATTTGCACCAATACCACCAACCTTTGCAGCTGCAAGATAAACATATTCAGGTTCATTGATTTCAAAAAACCTCTCAACATCAACTTGACGACGAAGATCAAAATGTTTTGATGGTGTTGATAAAATATTCGTATACCCTTTCATATGAAGCATACGAACAATTGCAGATCCTACCAATCCGGTATGTCCTGCAACATAAATTCGACTCTGACTATTCATGATTACACATATCCTCAACCAATTCTTTGAAAGAAATTTTAGGATTCCATCCCAACCTTTCCTTTGCCTTGGTGGCATCACCTAATAAAGTTTCTACTTCAGCAGGTCGGAAATATTTAGAGTCAATTCTGATAACCTCTTTTCCAGTAAATATATCATATCCGATTTCATCCAATCCTTCACCTCTCCAGGTAATTTGCATTCCGAAATAGGGTGCTGATTCCTCAACAAACTGACGAACTGAATATTGTTTACCAGTAGCAATCACAAAGTCTTCGGGTTCTTCTTGTTGAAGCATTAACCACATTGCTTCAACATAATCTGTAGCATGTCCCCAATCACGAAGTGCATCAAGATTTCCTAGATATAAACACTCTTGCTTACCTTCAGAGATTGCTTTTAATGCTCTTGTAATCTTACGAGTTACAAAAGTTTCACCACGTCTTGGAGATTCATGATTAAAAAGAATACCACTACAGGCATACATTCCGTATGATTCACGATAGTTCTTTACTATCCAGTACCCATAGAGTTTTGCAACACCATAAGGAGAACGTGGATAGAAAGGTGTGGTCTCTGTCTGTGGAGTCTCTTGCACCTTACCATAAAGTTCACTGGTGGATGCTTGATAGATACGAACCCTATCTTCCATCTCAAGCAAACGGACTGCCTCAAGCACTCTCAGGGTGCCTATGGCATCTGTCTGACCAGTATACTCGGGCATCTCAAACGAAACCTTTACATGACTCTGTGCCCCAAGATTATAAATCTCATCTGGTTGAACCTGCTGAATAACCCTCACTAAATTTGTAGAGTCTGTTAAGTCTCCATAATGCAATTTTAATTGATCATAAATGTGATCAATTCTATGTGTATTAATTAAAGAAGCCCGACGGACAATACCATGAACCTCATACCCCTTTTCAAGAAGAAGTTCTGCTAAGTATGAACCATCTTGTCCTGTAATACCAGTGATTAAAGCAACTTTCATAAACTATAATATCGTAATTACATTATACCAAAAAAGGAGAGTTTATGCAACTCTCCTCATAAGGTCTTGCCATGCACGCCACTTGCTCTTTGACCAGAAGCAAGAAACTGGACGGTAGTAACTTCCACCCGCACCAACGGCATTTGAGAGATGCCGTAAACTCATAAGAGGGTCATAATGACTCCACCAGGTCTAGTTTTCAGACGATACCGAGTCTCTAACATAACAAGGAACACCATCTGGATCTAACCATTTAGTGTATTCATAATCCTCCATAGCAGTCATCAATTGCAATTCATTATCACAAAGATACATATCACGATAACGACCGGTATATGAATCTGATTTTTGAATGCGACAATCTGGTTTACCATTGATTTCCAAAGTGCCAACTTGGATATAACGATAAGGAGACCGCTCAAGAAGAACGGTTGGTTTTTGTACAACATTCATCAGGCAACCTCAACAGAAATTTTTAGATCAGAATACAAACAGTCCATCATGATTTCATAATCATCAAGTGGATCACCAGAAAAAAATACTCCATTAGATTCATAGTATTTACGAACCTTCTTAAATAATTTTGGACTTTTTACATCTAAGAAAATTTCACCTTTTGCAGCATTACGAAGAGTTTCTAGATCTTTACTCTTGAATTTTTCAGTCAGTGCCATTGTCCGTTTTGATTACCTGTATATTATAAGGTGTTGTGATTATGTAGTCAAGTAAAAGTAGGTTCCTATCGCCGCTGCTCCTGAACCTACTGAAGGGGAGCACCGCAGTTGATTTCTCAACTCATATATTATACTACCTCTAGTTCCCTCTGTCAAATGGTGCCCAATGCTGCCAGTTGTATTTGTGGACTGCCCACATTCCTATGATAGGAACAAACACAAGACACCATGCCAAAAATCCACAACCCCATGGATTGTTTAATACTGTTCCGCAGAACCTAGCAAAATGTAACATTACTCTTGTAAAATTGAAAGGATAAAAAGAAATAAACCGAATAAAGAATAAAATACTATGAAGGCAATGACCATGTTTTCCATAGTTCTAAAAAGTAACGATCAACTTGATATAAGTCTTTAGCAGGTGGAATTTCATTAATATTTTCAGACCAGTCAATACAAAGTGTTCTCATCTCATGTGTAATTTTATTTGGTGCAAACATTCTACCAAATGAAGACATGGCAAACGCATGTCTCATCTTAATGCGCTGTTCCATTTCCGTCATATTTGTCACTTTCATAGTAGACATTTTCACCTTTTCTGTGCCCGAAATAAATGGTGGCACATAGAAATGGTATCGTTCCCCAGAGTAAGACATCTGCTAAAGTCATATGACATTTCCTGGTGATAAAGATTGAAAAATTTTAGAGCAAGTATCAATAGCAACATGTGCTCCATATACCCCAGAGAAAATATATAAGATACCTAACTTAGAACAGTACAGTTCCAGTTCCTGACATTTTCTTATATCCGTGGTACTGTAATCAATAATAATATCACCCTCCTCAAGTAAAGGTAGCAACTCATCAAGTGTGTCTTCTGTCTTTTGCTCTGGAAGTGTAATCTGAAAGATGCCAGGAACTTTTCCGGCACTAGTGTATCTAAGACCATCAGATTTAACTGCCTGAACAAGATACTCTAATGAAGTTACACATCCACTAATATATCCTGCTTCATATTGTCCACAGGCATTCTCATAACTACTGCTACTGTAACCCCAAACTTCAATTCCCTTTTCAATCATACGACGGGACATACCTTCACCAGTACGACCTAAACCAATCATTCCAACTTTCATAAAATTCTCCTACAATTTAATCTGTAACCATGGTAATAGTGGAGGAATAACTCCAATCAATCTGAGAAGGCCCTCAGCAAATAAGCATAAGACAACCCACCCAACACACATGCTGATAATACCTGCGTTTCTATTGTGTCTCCGAATAGCATCGTCAATCATCTCCTGACACTCTTTTTGAGTGACGTATTGTTCTGATTTTATTTCATCCATCCGATGGTTCATTTTTCATCATTTTATCAATAGGATCTGGCGATCCACCAACTATAGCACATGCTCTCTGATAGAAAAAGTTGTTGGTATTCCCAGATGACTCAAAAGTCTCTTTGACTTTCACCCAGTTATTATAGGTGTGCTCGTCCATGGTTTTTAGATTGAAATACATATTAGCTATAATAGTTACTAATTCGTATCTGTCAACTTATTTTGATTTCCTAATATTACCTAGTCTCAAAATTTATTTTACGAACTTTGCGTTGCTTTCTTTGTTCGTGCCATAAGATATCTTCTGATGAAAGAACTCCTTTTTTATTTTTAGTCTGATAAGAGTTTACCATAACAACATTTGATAAGTCAACTGCTGAAATCTTATCACCACGAATGGTTGCCATATTCGGACAACCACAAGAAACTGTCTTACTTGGATGTCCTTCCAATTCCTTTCCACAGGAACGACACCTAATCTTTATATTTTCCATTGTATAATTCTTTATACGTCTTCAGTTTTCAGTTATTTATAATTTTTCTTCTAACATATACTCTACTGTATTGGCAACATCATTCATTGCATCTCGCAATTCCTCACGTTGTCCGGCATGTTGTTCTACTTTAGTAACACCATTTTTAAATTCTTCACAGAGAGTCCATCTCCATTGACTCATACTCTTAGAGTACCAAAGATTAATTTTCATTTGTAGAAAAGTCGTCTACGCGACTATTTAGTTCTCCCATCTTACGAATCAATTGCGTGTGTTCATTTTCTATTTCCTCAATACGACACTGTAGTATCTCAATCATATCATAGATGTTATCGCAGTCTGCAATTTTTTGTTCCGACTTTTTTATTTTCTTTTTCATGAAAAAGGGGGACTACTGTCCCCCACTATACTTATATTATTCGATACTGTCAACAGCAGCAAGTGCTTTCTGTCTCAGATCCTCAGGCAGTGGAACATAACCAAGACCATCAGACATTGCTTGTGCTTTCTCACTCAACATATAACGAAGAGTTTCTTTCACACCAGTCTTAGACTCAGGGTATGCTAGGATCCAAGTAAGGGAGACAATAGGATATGCGTTGACACCAGCAGGGTTAGCATCAGCACCACGAAGTTGATCGTCCAGGACGATCTGTGATAGACCTGCTGCAGATGTTTCAGCATTTGCTTTGACATAGTTACCTGCCTTGTTTTGTAGTGATACTTGTTGAAACTTATCACCATTCACATAACCATAGTTAAGATAACCAATGGCACCAGGAACTTGTTTAACTTGTGCGGCAACACCAGAGTTACCTTTACCACCAACACCAGCAGGCCACTTTACTGCCTTACCTGTTCCGACATTCTCTTTCCATTCAGAAGAGAATGCTGATAGTGAGTTAGTGAAACCTTTTGTGGTGCCACTACCATCAGAACGGAATACAGGAACGATAGTTTGACTATCACATCCAAAGGTAGACCAGTTAGTAATCTTACCAAGATATACATCAGCAAGTTGTGTCTGTGTCATTTTAACATCACAACCAGGCATGTTGTAAGCAGGAACAATAGCACCACCAGTCATAGGAATGTGGACCATTGGAATCTTCTGCTTCTCATCACTTACAGCACCATCACTGGCACCGAAGTCAACTGTGCCAGCCATATACTGACGGACACCAGATCCACTACCAACTGCTTGATAGTTTACTTGGTTGCCAGTTTCACTTGCCATGGTTTGAAACCATGCTTGATATAACGGAGCAGGGAATGTAGCACCTGCTCCATCTAATCTAAATGTGGTTGATGTACCACCACATGCCACCATCAGTGGAGCAATAGAGATTGTTGCGAGTGCTTTGAGTTTCATAAATTTACGATATTAGTTAACCATAAAAAAAGGACTCTCGTCAGAGTCCCCGAACATCTAGATGTTTATTTTATATGGAAGATCAGAAGGAATACTTCAGACCCAACTTGGTTCCGTAACCACGGTCGATGTCAGAATCACCTGAACCGACGAAGGAGACTTCACCATAAGCACCCAGTGCGTCGGTCAGTGCAAGACCGAGACCTGCCTTACCAGAAGGAACAGTGTCACTTTCAGCACCATCAGGGGAGACTACAGTGGCACCTCCTTGAACATAGTAGGATGCAGACTCACCCAATTCACCTTCATATCCTACGTGAAGGTCTGTGGCAGTTCCACCATAATCAGATCCTGTCCAACCGGAGTTAGCTTCGACGTTGACGTAGGGTCCGGCTAGGGCAGCAGCAGGGGCAAGAGCAATTGCAGCAGCAACTGCAGCGATAGTCGTTTTGAACATTTGTTTTCCTCGTTTTTTTTACTTGCGGAATGGTTACCCGCAGATGTTAAGAACCTCGACTGGTTCTGTTGTAAATCGTTACTTGAGTAACAGAGTATATATACTCATTTTGTTTTTCGGGTATTCGGATAACCCGAAAGCGGAATACCAGAATCGAACTGGTGACGAAAGGTTGGAAACCTTTAGTTTTGCCTCTAAACTAATTCCGCAGATGAGAGATTGCTCTCCCAACGCATCTTCCTTCACACAAGAGATAGTATAAGACAAGATTTGATTCTTGTCAAGTGGGTTTAGTCAGGCTCGAACTGACGACTTGCAGGTTAAAAGCCCGATACTCTACCAACTGAGTTATAAACCCAAATCTACTTATTAAAAGTAGAAAGCCTTCGACAAGATTTGAACCAACACTCTTCGCATTACAAGTGCGCTGCATTACCATTATGCTACAAGGGCAAAGCGGAGAGGGTGGGATTCGAACCCACGGAGGCTTTCACCTCGGCAGTTTTCAAGACTGCTACCTTAATCCACTCGGTCACCTCTCCCTATGTTTCTTGACTTGTAAGTTGGAAGTTGAGAATCACAATTGTGACATACAAACCTGAGGTTGTCAAGTCTGTTGTCATTATTGATGCCATTGATATGGTCAAGGACAAAACTCATAGGTTTACCTTGCCACTCAGGGGGCATACCACAGACAGAACATTGATAAGGAAGCATCTTATTTTTTATGATACGTTCCTTGAGTCTGTGTCTTGGATAGGTGCTCTCTGCTACGAAGACTTCTTCGTCGGTCTTAGGAGGACCGAATGCATTTCTTGGATTATGTGCTTTTGCCATAACACTGGTTCAGGATACCAGAGTTATTTATACACATAAACCACTCGACCACCTCTCCAGGTTTAAGAGAAGGGCAGATTCGAACTGCCATTTGCCAAAGGACTAACTTAAACGTTTCGTCTCGGACGGGAGGTAATCCGTCTCTGCCACCTTGAATTCTAGGCGACCACCATCCTAACAGGTGCTTCTCTTATGCGACAATCATACCAGAGAAGGTGATGATTGTCAATGGAGAATAACGGACTCGAACCGTTGACATCCTACTTGCAAAGCAGGCGCTCTACCAGACTGAGCTAATTCCCCAATCGGGGTGGCAGGGATCGAACCTGCGACCCTCGCTTCCCAAAAACGATGCGCTACCGCTGCGCTACACCCCGAAGATGAGACAATCATACCAGAAAGGTGATGATTGTCAACTCCCCCACTTGGACTCGAACCAAGAACATCCGGATTAACAGTCCAGCGCAACTACCAATTGTGCTACAGGGGATCAGGCAGGCAAGGAGGGACTCGAACCCCCGACCAACGCATTAGAAGTGCGTGGCTCTGTCCATCTGAGCTACTTGCCCTTGCTGACCTTCATATTATAATGCCTTCTGGTCTGTGCGTCAACCCTCTTCTACGACTTCCGTCTCAGACACTTCTGCTTCTGGTTCAGGTTCTGGCAGTTTGACACCGGTTGCTTCCAAATACTCAATAGCACCTTGAGTCTTTAGCATTAAATCTCTGGTTCTTGTAGATTGTGTTTGGATTCCTTCCAACTTTTGCGACAGTGTTACTCTTTGTTCGATTAATTGTGAAAGGTGATTTTGCTGCTCGTTCATTTCAAATCATTAATGTTTCACATTATTTATAACTAAATAATTACAAACAAATTGCATCGAAAAATGAAAAAATCACTGCTGTTTTTTGGTATGATGTTTTTGATGGCACCTTCAGCACATGCCGATATTACAAGTAGATTGTCTTCAAGCGTTCAATTAACCGTTGATGCAGCAGCATCACAAGCAACAAGAATTGGAAGTTCATACTCCGTAAGTGGTAGTAATGTTTCAGCAACTCTTGGTGGTCTTACAGCACCCGCAAGTGCCACCTCTGCAGCAACAATGAATGCTGGTACATACACACAAACAACCGATGGTGCAGCAGTCACCTTCACAGAGGCATTTACACAAGGTGATGCTGTTAATGTGATCAACTCAGGAACATCAGTTTCTTCAGGTGTTGTAGGTTCTCTTCCTGCTTATGGAGAAGTTACTACAACTGCTGGTGGTGTAGCAGGAACTCTTGCAGGTTCTATTGATTCTGCAGGTACTATCGGACCTCAAACCTTTCTCAGTTTTTGCATAATCGGAAGTTCACTATCATATACTTTCTTAATACCATCTCCCAACATTTTTTCCATTGCAAAGATACCATCAACAAGAACAGAAGCATTTTCAATAGATGCCGACTGATCAGAACCATAAGCAGTTCTATCATTTGTAATATGAAATTCAATACACTCCGCACCAAGAGCAGTAGCACCAAAACTAGATTCAAATCCACTGTAATGATTAGAGAATCCAATCTTATATTGTGGATATTGTTCTTTAAGTGTTTGAATATATCTTAGGTTCAATTCTTCTACCACTGTAGGATATGTACTGGTACAGGCAAGAATGTATTCAAGGTTATCAGATAGTATATCCACTGCCTTATCAACCTGTGCCTCTGTAGACATTCCAGTTGAAAGAATAATTGGTTTTCCAGTATCTACAAGACATTTTAAAAACTCTTCATCTGTAACAAGAGGAGAGGCAACCTTATGATAATCAACATTAAGGTTATCTTCTATCAGTTTAATGCTTTTCTTATCCCAACAAGAGACAATAAAATCCATTCCAAGTTCCTTGGTATAGGAATACAGTTCTTGATATTCCTCAATAGAAAACTCTAAACCTTCTTTCTGTTGTCTATTAGTAGTTCCCCAAGGTGACTCTCTATACTTGTCAAGTTCTTCTTGAGTATATACAGATTCAATATCTCTTTTCTGAAATTTTACTGCTTGACACTTAGAATCAAATGCTTGATAGATTAAGTTCTTTGCACGTTCTATAGAACCATTATGATTGATTCCAATTTCTGCAATTACATACATGAACTATTACTCCTTCTTTTTTAAATTATACCAGAAAACCATTAGTCTGTCCACCATCAATAATAAAATTTTCACCCGTAACAAATGATGCTCTAGGTGAAGACAGAAAAGCAACAAAATCTGCAATCTCATTCGGTTTTCCAAACCTTTTCATTGTTACACTTTCCAAAATTTTATCCTTAACTTCCTGAATTTTATTGTCCCAATTACTACCAGGAAAATATACATTTCCAGGAGAAACAACATTAACTCTAATTGATGGAACTTTCTTTGATAAGTTTTTTGCCATTGCTATGATGGCACATTTGGAAACAGAATAATCAGATGGGGCACCAATATATTCAACTCCAGATATTGATGATATAAAAATTAAAGAACCTCCATCAGTTATCTTTGGCACAAATACCTTTGCAGTATTGAATGCTGTTTTAAAATTAGTATCCCAGACATTTTCCCAATTTTCTGGAATATATTCTTGAGAACTTTTTCCACTACCAATAGTAGCAACTACACAATCAACAGAATTGATAGTAGAAGCATATTCTTTAACTTTATCAAGATTAGAAAAATCTACTCCTGTGGATTTAGAAACAGAATAAACTATAGAACCTTCATCCTCAAAAGATTTACATATAGATTTTCCAATACCTCCTGTGCCACCAGTAACTACAACTTTTTTTCCCTTCAAAAATAAATTCATTTTCTAAATTGATATGGTGTTGCAGCATTATTGAGTTTTTCAACTTCCTTACCATAGAATTTTATTTGACCCATAATATCAAGTTGAACTTTATCTGACCACAAATCAAGTAAACGTGTAGTCATTTCACCCATCTTTCCGTTACCAATATCAATACCATTTAACAAAGTCGTAGGAATGATACAGAAAGGTGTTCCAGTAAGGAATGCTTCATCCGCACCATAAACATCATAAGGTTCAATATTACACTCTTTAACAGGAATACCATTCTCTATTGCCAGTTCAATAACGTAGTTTCTACTAATTCCTCTAAGAATATTTCTACCCTCAGGGGTATAGAGAACTCCATCCTTTACCATAAAGAAATTATCACCAGTCCCTTCAGTAATATATCCATCAGGATCTATCAGAAGAGCCCAATTATTATCACCTTCAACTTTAGAAACTTCTATATTTGCACTCTGATACCAAATCCTACTTCTATTTTTAATTTTTGGATCCATCAACGTTGCTGGAATAGATCTTTGTGAGGGTATGACAGAATTAATTCCATTATCATAATACCCAGCCATAGATGCAACTGTCCACTTAAGGGGAAAATCTGCAACAACAATAGTGGGTTCTACCTTACCTCCAAATATATGAGAATAGATTCCTAAAGGTCCTCTACTAATATTAATCATCAAACGATGCTCATCAGTATCAGAAAACAGATGATCATTTTTTTCTTGAGTTTCGTGACATATGTTTTCCAATTCACTAGGACTTATTCTAATATCAATATGCATGATCTTGAGACCATGATATAACCTATCAATGTGCTCTCTCAATTTAAATTGTTTCTTATTGAATGATCGAGTCATCTCAAAAATCATGTCACCGAACATCAGAGCAGAATCATAGATTGAAATCTTTGCCTCCTCTTCAGAAACATATTCACCATTTAAATAAACAAGTCTTCCATCAGTCATAAGATAAAATTCTCCATAATCAAACTACAAATTTTTAAATCAACCAATGAATCAATTTCAAATAATTTCCACTGATCCATTTCTATCACTCCTATATTACCATGAAATCTATTTTCATGCTGTAGTAAATTTTTTGGTTTAAAGATATAGAAAGAACCATTTTCTACATACTGCCTAGAATTATCTTGTCTTCTTTTTCTATTTTTCCAATCGTAGTTAGCACTATCCAAATATCCTTTGGAATTATTCCAAACACAAATATCTTCCGAAGGAACTGCAGAGAAAAAACAATCATGTGTATCACTTTTAATTAATCCTATTGCATTTTTAATATCAACAGAATCCCTCAAAGGAGAAGTTACTTGGGGAGCAATTATCCAATCATAATTTAAACCTCTTTTGGATAGTTCATTTATAGAATAAATCCAAGATTCTTCTGATGAAGAAATATCTTGAGAAACTTCTGGTGTTCTAACAATAGTATTGACATCTAAAGATTTAGCAAAACTCAGAATATCTTCATCATCAGAACTAACATAGACATCATTACTATCAATTCCTCCATCCAAACATTGTTTTATTGTCCAGTAAATAAGAGGTTTTCCACAAAAATCTATTAGATTCTTTTTAGGAATTCCCTTGGATCCACCTCTAGCCAATATTATTGAAGTAATTTTCATGAACCCATTTCAATTGTTTAGCAAAAGTTTCAATATCATCGTCTCTATATGATTGCATGATATATGGTCCATTATAATTCATTGTCGTTAACATGTCAATTACACCAGGTATATGAGCATTTCCTGTACCAAGAACAACTGGACCACCACCAAACACTCTATCCTTTATATGAACATCACTTATCTTATTACCGTAAGCGTTTAATTCCTCTTTATAATCATATCCCAAAGATGCACTGTTTCCAATATCATAATTTACTGTGACATTTTCTCTAGAAATATCACTCAATAAACTAGCAAATTCTTCTGGCGGAAGATCAGTTTCTAAAGAAAAATTTATAGATTTATTATAATCAGAAATATTTTGGAGTGTATTAACATACTCCTTCTTATCACATCCCCTCAAACTAAACTTTTCAATAATTGGCAGAACAATATCAGTCACTCCAATCAAACTACACTTATCAACCAACTGCTTTAAAACATCGTAAGAATCCGTCAATCTAGATTCCATAAAATAATCAGCACATACTGTAAAAACAGACACTTGATATTTTTTAGAAATTTCTAAAATAAGTTTCGGATTTTCAATTAAGGGATTTTTTTCATAGTCTTCATAATCAAAAATAAATTCAATACAACCCAATCCAAAATCACTTGCAATTTTAAATTCTTCCTGCCATGTATCTTTCGGAAATGCCTGATACCTACCTTTATACTTGGGAAGAAGTCTGCCTTGCATCACTCCTATCATATTTTTCATAATCAATTAATAAAATTAACGTTATCAATATTTTGTAAAAATTTATGTTCTATATCAAAATTATGAGATGTTCCCCCACCCCAATCTTTAACTTCCTCAAAGTAGTGAATACGATCTTGTGTTTTAACATCTCCAGGATTTGCACTTGAAAAAAATTCAAAACAAAAGCAATCCACCTTTTCAAAAATATTACTACAGGTGTATATTGCGTTACCACCTGTAGTGAGTCTTTTACCAGGTTCCGAATAAGCATAAGGAACAAATTCTCTCATATCATGAAACTCATATCCTGGCAAAGTGGAACATAGATTTTCATGTGACGGGACAGCATGAGTGTAGATTAAAACTTCACTATCAAGAATTGTTTCAAACGGTATTGTTTCCCAAGTGGTTTCTTTTACAAAGGCAGGATGACTAGACCAATATGAAGGATTGACTAAGTAATCTGTAATATGATTATTAATAAATCGAATATTTGTTTTTGAACCTACATATTTTTCATATCCATTAACGAATGCTTTATTGCACCTAACAACCACATCATATTGGTCTATCAATTTTCCATAATTATTATCCAAAAGAGTTGGAGAACTACTAATTACCACACATGTTTCCGTTCTTTTCATTTTAAGGTCTGTTGTGAACATAGATTGCTTTCCGATATTTACCACTTTCTAATATAGAACCTCCAGTGTGATAATTATCAGTATTTAATAAAATAAGATCTCCCACAGAGGTATCAATAGAAATTATTTGGTCGGGAGTAAAAGTTACCATTTCTGAGGGAAACTCTTTCATTTTATGGGAATATCCTTCTAGTTTAGGTATATTTTTAGAAATAAAATTTTTTCTTATAAAAGAACCTTCACTAAAAGATTTGGGAATAACTTTTAATGATCCATTACTTTCATCAACATCCGGATAAAAAATAGCAA
>JACLAB010007414.1_pt1 | contig 16716 bp, 10 predicted proteins | sample 8027921 | NCBI WGS metagenome assembly JACLAB01 (sample SAMN15725117, study PRJNA655200) | protist metagenome | isolation source: fluorescence activated cell sorting (FACS) single amplified genomes of... | place: USA: West Boothbay Harbor, Gulf of Maine | collected 2000-07-19 | reverse complement strand
GAAGCAGCGAGCTGTGAGTATTGCTTGTTCGTGTTCGATGACGCCGGCGTTCGCCCGGGCGTGCGCAAGAGCAGTCGCAAGAGGCGCATATAAGTCAGGGAATGCAAAGACGAGAACGCGCGCGTGCATAGCGAAACGGCGAAACGATCGTGTCGGTGTGGAATACTGGGTTGTCGTCGCGTGCACCACTGAAGGTGATAAGGAAGAAGAGGACTACATCGGAGCACGAGACCGTACGATGTCGTTTCGAATAGAAAACGGCGCTGACGATGATGCGAAGCGAAGAGCGACGGCGTTCACAGCCAGTGCAGCGTTCGACGCTTGGGCGAGTGGATCAAAATGCGTGCCTGGGCCGAAAGATCCGGGTCTTGGAGGGTCTTTAGTGCGCGCAAAGAAGCATGCGTACTCGTACAGCGGCATCATGGGCGACGACATCATCGACTGCGCCTGCGGCGATAACGAAGAATACGGCTTCATGGTGGCATGCGAGACCTGCGGAGCATGGGAGCATGGCGTTTGCTGTCAAATTTATTCCGAAAAAGAAATTCCACAGGCGTACAAATGTTCAGCGTGTGTTAGACTTGCTGAGAAGGCTTTCGTTGTGCTCGAGTATTCAACGACGGAGGATAAAAGCAACTCACAGTTGCGAACAGCACCGCGGCCGGTGCGCCCTCCCGAGAGCTATGAAATTGAAGATGATGGATTTGGTACTATTGATGGCGTCGCATCGTTGCTTCAAGAGGAACGTATCGTAGTGTGTTGCATCTGCGGCTGTGAAGACTGCGATGGCGGCTACGGAAAAATGGTGCGCGCGTGTTCATGTGACAATGGTGGTGCCATTGCGCATGAGAGTTGCATGAAAGATTGGGTTGAAACTTCCGAAAAGGAAAAAGAATCCGAAATAGCAGGTGGTCGTTCTCGCGCAGCCTCGCGATCAACTGAGGTCGCGGTGAAGTGCAAAGTGTGCGGTGATGCAGGTGGCAAAGCTTCTGGCGTCGCTGATCCATCACACGTCGATGAAATGCTAAAGGCGTTCGGCAAAGCCATTGAAGACACGTCGGCAAGGTATGAAGCCGAGGCTAAGGCGTACCGCGCCAATCCGAAGACAAGTCGAAAAAATACGAACTCAGAACGCAAGCGGAAAGAAAAGCCAAAAGAGCCCAAGAGCGAAAACAAGGTGAGAGTTGAGAAGAAGCGCGCGAGCCCCGTAGCCGAAGACATTCCCGACGCGAAAAACAACGTCACAACGCCAGCGGAAAAATCGAAAAGTAAAGTTGAAAAGTTTGCTAATACGCCGGTATCGATGCTGCCGTTGAAGAAGAGGCGAATGATGGCCTGGGACTCAGAGCAAAAACTTCGCCAGGTCTAGCTGCCACGTTCTAGCCTTTTTAGCGGCGAGTCTAGCACGTATTTTAATCAATTTCTATAGTGATTCTTTCAACTACTACGCGCGCGTTACGCGTACAATCTTATTCTATCGCTCCCTTCTCTTGCAGCAATCCGCGGAGATATTCTTTCGCGCCACCGCTCTTCCACAAATCGTGCCACTCATAGTAAGGTACAATCATGACGTCCCAGCCGCGGGAAACGAGTGCCTGATTCCTAAGTTTTGTTTTCTGGCTCTCAACAGTCGTCAAGTTTGAGTAATAATGCGAAGGGCCATCACACTCTACGGCAATATTTTTACTGCGCACGCTGATGTCAATACTGTACAGGCCATCAGCTGTAACGTCTTCCATCACCGTCTCAAGACCCAGACTTTTGATTGTGTCCTCGACGTTGTGCTGGAACGTACTCACACGAGTGTCTGTCGTTTGCGACAACCACGTCTTTCGCGCGTCTTCCTGGACCCATTCGGGATAAACAATGTCAACCTTTGTCCGGTTGGGATCGAAATCATGCTGCATGAGCATCGCATGATAGATCATTTTCAAACCTTCGGGGACGAATTCTTTCAAATCACGGCGAAAGAGCTCGCGCACGGCAGCCTTGTATAAGCTTGACTCGAATGCGCCAACTGACGCGATGGCCCAAGTTATATTTGATATATCTTGACTATTGCCTTCGCTCAGTCGGAACCATGATGGCGTCACTGCTTCAAATGTCTTTTTCAATCCTCCATCTTTAGAGCCTCCGAAGTATGCGAGACCAATTGATGTGTTCGCGAGCGCTTGCGTTGTGTACTCTTCTCGCCGCTCGAGCAGGCAACGTTCGAGCGCGGCCAAGGTAGCGTCACCCGGATGATGCAAGAGTTGTGCGTATGCCCACGCTGAATTCGACAACTCTTGCGCTTTGAACGTATCCGCCTTGTTCGCGACCCAGGAAGCTAAGCCATCGAGCAGCTTCTCGCCTGGGTTAACTCCCAAAGACGCGTACGTCCATAGTGCGTTTGACACCGCCTGCGTACTAAATTGTCCATCATTTGCACCCTCGGATCGTGTCAGCTCGCCACCGTCTTTAGGCATATTCGCCAACAATGCCGGCACAAGAATCTCCGCGAGTTTCACTCCGCGTGGATGCTTAAGCGTGGTATATGCCCATAACGTATTCGTCACCGCTTGCGGATAAAACGCATCCACCTTTTGCTCCATTTCATCAGCCACGAGAGTCAACAAGTCTCCTCGAGGCCGATATCCAAGCACCGCGCACGACCACGCCAAATTACTTAGATTCTGCACCTCAAACGTCGTCAGCAATCGTCGAGTGATCATTTCTAACTCTTCTACTCGCCCATCCCGTTCGGCGCGCCAACCGCGCGGCACTCGTCCTTGTCTATGCATCTTTGCCACCCTATGCCAAGCCGTGGCGCAGTTCACCATGTTATACAAGTGCCCCCTCGCGCGCACGTGTTCTAATATCTCCTCTGCGTTCGCACTCGACGTGATTTCTCGATTAAGTTCGACGCTCAGCGCTCGAGCAGGGGACAAACCTCGTCGACCACCGCTCGAAGACGCCGACGCGAGCTCCGTGTTGGCGCGTTCCCAGTCCGCAAACACCCGTCGCGACGACGCCGTCGACGTCGGCGATTGTGTGCGACCATGGCGTTTGTATCTCGGCGTGTACTCGCGCGCCCGCGTCGTCGAAGACGTCGCCGAAGACGACGGCGGAGCCGACTTGGTCCCAACTTCCCTGGTGTATGTCTCATCAAACACCACCACTCGACGGTCCGTACTCAGCGCGCACCGCGCCAATCGCGCGATGCCGTCGTCGCCAACGAATCGAGACGACGATGATTGCGTGACGACGCGCGCCGACGCCACCGCGCGCGCGCAGAGCGTCAACGCGGTGATGAGCTCGCGCGCCATGGTGTCCCGAGGATCCGCATTTTAAGCCGCACTCTCTCGCGATGACGACGCTGCGCGCGGGAGATGTGGTGCTCGGAAAGCTCAAAGGCGCGCCCGCGCAGCCGTGTAGAGTGCGTACGCGGCGCGAACGCGGTGTATATATGCGATTTTCGCGTGGAGCCGGGGTGATGATTGCATGTGTGGGAATCTCGGGACTGACCTGGAGATTGATTGTGTGTTTTACGCGACGCAGGTGCTTGGAGATGACGAAGACGCGGAGGCGATTGATATATTAAAACCGCGCAAGAAGTGTCATCGCGTGATGTGGTTTGGGGCGCCTGAAAACGCCAAGTATGGGTACGTGGGGTACGCGGATGCGTCGGCGTACGACGCCGAGGCGTTTCGAGCGTCTTTGGAAAACGTAAAGCGAGGGCGTGAGAAATTGGAAGCGGCGGCGGAGGCGGCAGAGGCGTATGGGCGTGGTGAATTAAATGCTAGTGACGCGCAGGAGCCACCGTCCTCTCCCGGGACGGTGGCCAGGCGTGAGGAGGAGGAACAAAGAGAACGCGAGGACGCGGAGGCTGCGGCGTTGGAGGTGCTTATGGGAGGCGCGCCTTTAGAGGCACCGAAAGCAAAACTGGCGAAGAAGAGCGGTGGAGCGCGGCGTAAAAAGACCATCGTTGAGGACGAGGACGAAGAACCGCCTGTAGACGCGAAAGAAGATGAAGGAGAAGAGTACGCACCAGACGCCGAAGGCGAAGACGAAGACGACAAACCGAAGACTGGCGGCAAAAAGCGCAAATTGTCCAAAAAGTCTGACGATAGTAAACCAGTGGCGGAGAAGAAGAAGCCCGCCAAGGCTGAGAAAAAGCCGCGAGTTGAAGTTGAAAAGCCAGTGATCAAAGTACCGTCGAGTACGCCTAGATTATTAGAATTAAAGTCTGAACTAGAGGACGGGTTGCAAGCGTACGAGGATTCACAAGCGGCGCAAGAACGTGCGCGGGCTGAATGTGAAGAAGCCAGAGCCGCCTTGGCAGCGGCGCAGTTAAAGGTTGAACAAAGCGACTCTCACACCAATCGCGTCGTACGCCGATTAAAGCAAACTGCGAGGCACATTCAGGAGCAAAGTGTCAACCCGACGATGCTTCAAGAAACGTTGATTACGCGCACCATCAAACGCGGAAGCAAGGTGAAGGATTCATCGTTGTCTGATTTCGCCAAGACGTGCGGGGCTGTGATGGCAGAGTGGATTGAACTCGTGCGTACGTCCGCAGCAACTTTGATTGCGGTCAAACCCGTCGCTGCTGCCGTCACGAAAGAACCCAAAAAGGAGAGCGAAAACGCCGTCATGGAGGACGCCGCCGAGGTCAAGCCAGAAATCGAAGAAGAGCCGTCGAGACCGACGTTGCCGCCCGTGCTCGGTGAAATTTTTGCCAAAGCTGGGACGGCAACTATCGCACCAGTGGTGAAACCCACGACTGGTGGTGCTGTCATTCCGAAAGAACCCACGCACGACGCCACACGTTTACGCGTCGCGCGCTACTTGGAGCGCGAATGCGGCTTGTCCCGAAACGCCTCGCTCACGCTCGAAGCGGCGATATTCGATCAAACCGCCGAGCCTGGTTTACAGTACAAGAGCGCACTGAAACGTTTAGTGGATCAACCACAGGTATTATCGTCGGCTAAAGATGCGTTACACACCGGTAAAGTTGCGCCAATCGTATTGCTCTCGCTTCGAGGAGAAATGTAAACGACCTTGTAACGAAAACGAATCAATCAAATATAAATACACACTCACAAACTACGCACTAGTTCGCTAACGCTAACGATTCAATTCTGGGTAGAGCGTATACGTCTTTCATAACTCTGAAATTTAAGTCCCGGTAATCGCAGACCAGACGTAGTTCGCTAACGCATCTTAAAATTCAACTTACGCATCGGTCCTAACAACGACGCGTGAACCAACGTCGTGCCTCGCAAATCCCGTCGCTGTTTCGGGCTCTTTGCGAAACTCTTGTGTCGCTTCCCCTTGTGCCGACGTAAAATCTTCTTCCCACTTCCCGTGACTTGGAACCGCCCTTTCCAGCTCGAATACGGTTTAATTTTAATCTTCTTCCCTGGCGTGATTTTCTTCGCCATCGTGCGCGCGGCGCCGGCGCTCGAGAGCGGCGAAGACGCCGCGAGCGGTCGCGTCGGCGTCCAAGCCCTCGCGCGAGACCCCATCGTTGACGCCGTCATCGTCGACGCGCGCGCCTCCATCGCGCCTCGCGCCCCGCACGTCGCGAGCGACGTAAACGCACGCGATGATGCGCTCCATCGACGCACCGCACGCGCCACCGCCGTCGTCGTCATGGGTGTCGATGTCGATGGCAAGGTTGACGCGAGTGATCCACCGCACGGCGCCGCGGTGCGCACCGCGTGCGCGCCTCTCGCAAACGACGCGAACGCAGACGACGACGACGACGACGACGTCATCGTCATCGTCGTCGTCGACGGCGGCGCGAGCGCGCGAGCGAACGCGCTCGCGCGAAGGAGCGTGCGGACCGTCGTCATGGCGCAGCGCACAATGCCGCCACTCGCACGCGCGCGATGCTCGACGTCGCGCGCGACGCCGCGCTTCTCACGCTCGGTGCGGCGTGTGGGTTCATCGCGCAGCGCCTGCGCGCGCGCGCGCGCCCGGATGACGACGTGGCGCGCATGAAGCGCGAACGCGAAGCTGAACGAGCTGGACGCACGCGCGCCGAGCGTGACGTTCGCGCGCTGCGCCTCGAGCTCGCGCGCGTCAGTGCCGACGGTGAGGCAACGACGACGTCGAGGGCGACGTCTGCGGCGGATGTGCGCTACGCGTTGCGCGCGCTGGGCACGTTTCAGTCGGCGTTTCGCCGACGTTTGGGCGCGCCCAGACAACCGAGTTTGGTGCCGCTCGCGCGAGGACGCGTAGCTCTGCACGCACACGTACCCGCGAGCGCGCTCGAGGGCTTGGAGGAGTTTTCGCACTGTTGGCTGATGTTTTTATTTCATGAAAACACGGATTTCCACGCGAGCGTGACGCGGGAGATTGGGAAGACAGGGAAGACGGGCGCCGCCGATGGGCCGCGAACGACGACGCGCGGGAAAATTCGCGTACCGAGATTGAACGGTGAGAAACGAGGGTGTTTAGCCACACGGACGCCGCACAGGCCGTGTCCGATTGGGTTGAGTTTAGTAGAGATCGTGAGCGTGGGTGAGCGGTGGTTGGATGTCGCCGGGGCGGATGTGGTGAACGGGTCGCCGATTTTGGACGTCAAGCCGTACGTACCGTATTCAGATTGTAATGCCGAAGCGCGCGCGCCTTTGTGGGTGAGCGGGCCCGTTGATGATGGTGGGGATGGGCCATTACACGTGGATGAAGTCGTCATGACGGATGCTGGCGAACTCGCAGTGCGCAGGGCGTGGGAGGCGATGAAGAAGCGTTCATTGTATCGCGACGCAGATGAATTTGTGGCATTCACGTTGCAAGCACTCGGCCGGGATTTACGTTCGTATCATCAGCGTTTGAAACCAACATCAACATCAGCACCGGCAGCCGCGTCAGTGGCTGGAAGCGGTGACGAAGATCACGCCGCGGGCGATGATATTGAATGGAAGTGCGCGCTGGATGGCGTCGTGGTGTCGTATAAACACGTCGGCAAGCGCGTCTTTGTCGTCGGCGCCGAAAAGGATACAGCTGACGACCCCGACGCGTACTAAACTACTCGCGTAAAATACTAGTGTAGACATAGATCGATAGACGTTGTGAGTCACTACTAGGTAGCTTTAGCTTTTATTGGTTTCTGAGCGCGACGCAGTTCACCCACAGTGCGCGACGCATCGACGGCATCGTCATGGACGAGATGAGTCCAGACGACGATAGCGAGGTACGTGTACGCGTATCACGTTCGTGGAGGCTTCAAACGAGACGCGCGCGCGCTCGTTTGGTGCGCGACTGTTGACGTAACGGTTCGAGTAGCGTCGCCGTGCTCACCGTCAGACACGCGATACGCGCGCGCCGTGACGCGCTTCGACGCGTAAACATAACGACTGACGTCGTGTCTCACGCGGTGTCTGCGTGTTGGCGCGCATTTAGGATGACAACGTACGCGTGGACGACGTGATGGTGTCGTCCAGCGAGGATGAGCTCGAGGAGTCCGCGAACGGCGCGGGCCATGTCGACACCACCGAACGCGAGATGACACGCGAACGGCGTCTCGCAGAGGGTTTGTCGCTATCGTGCTCGATGTCCGAAGCGCCGGACGATGAGGTGCGCGCGTTGGTTCGGAAAGTGTCCGCACGCTTGGAAATAGTGGATGGCGCAAAGGAGGCTGAGCTCGAGCGCGACGCCGAATGCGCGGATACGCGCGACGCAGAGGATTTAGATGAGGATGGTTTGGCGATCGCCGCTGCGCGAGAGAAAGCGCTCATGGGCGATAGGTCGAACTGCGCTGGGGAAACATCGAAAGTTGGGGGGTGGGACTACGGCTCAGAGGAGGCGCAAGAGGCGTTGCGAGCGTTCATGGAGCAAATAAACACTCGCAGCAACGCGGCAAATAGTTACGCACGCGTTGGCGCTGTGCACGTGGCAAATGCCAAGGGTATGACAGATGCGATCATGGATACCGTTGACGCAGGACGGCCGATGTGCTGCGCTGTCGGGGCTGGACGGCGCGTGGCGGTGGGCACGGATGGTGGCTTTATTTTTCTGCAACGCGAGTCAAAAGATGAAGATACGGAGGTTTCATGCTTGAGAACGGCTAATAACTTTGCAGGTTTATCAGTGACGCCGAGTGTGACGAGTTTGTGTTTTAGCGAGCGCGGTGAATGGCTTTTGGCTGGATACGACGATGGAGGTTTAGCACTGTGGGACATCAAGCGCAATCCAACAATTTTGAAGACAATCGTCGGCGCACATCGAACGCCAGTCGTGGCGCTTTCGATGCTTCCAGTCTTAAATACGAATGGCGCAGTAGATGCAATATCGTCCGAAGAAGGTGGTTTGGTGATTCATCACACGTTTTCGCCGCTTGGAATGGGTGTGATTCGCGTCAAATCGACATCGTTGGGCGAACGAACGTTTGTCATTGCTGCCCAAGCGATGCCTAGAGCGCACTACATAAGTGCATCAGAAATAAATGCGCATGAAAATGGAATCGTCAGTCCAACTTGGGGTGAAACACCGTCTACATTTGATGCAGCGAAACATGTTGCCGACGGGGCTGGCATTGTGGCATTGTGCACGATGAATGCTGTGCTTATCATGCGCCTCCATCCGCGTGCTGAAGTCATTGCCAAGATTGTGCGCCCGCCGAACACGGATATGAAAGTGTTGCCCGTGATGTGTTGGAGTCCGCGAAATGTGGATGATATAGTTGTAGAAGAAGATGTCGAGAACTGCAATCTTGTCGTCGTTTGGGGATCGAGCGTGTACGTTCTCGCCGTAAAAGTTGAAGCAACGCGAGCTTTACAAAAGATGAATTCTGAGCATGACAAACGAAGTGTTAATGCTTCGCAGGTGCTCAAGTCGTGGTCATTCGACTCAAATATTTCGGTGGGTGCAGTTGCAGTAGCATGGCTCACGCAAGGCGTCATATGCGTTTTGAGCGATCGTCAAAAGTTGCATGTGTGCACACCCGAAGGAGTCAAAATTGAGCAAATGTTGCTGAATGAACCTCCAAGCTCACGAGAGATTACGCGCACGAGTCACGGCCAGGAAGTTGGCTCTGAGCGATTACAGTGCTGGAATAGCACTGTCACCATGCATGGTGTGTATGTGGCTATTCTTTCACCGTCGAGATTGAGGCTTGGAAAACTTTTGGGCTGGCGCGAACGCGTGCATGCGAAAAAGAACGCCAACGATTGGGTCGGCGCTTTTGAAACTCTTTTGCAAGCGCGCGATCAAAAAGTAGCGGTCTGGCCCATCTTACCGAAGAAGTTCAATGACAGCGAGTTGACGAAGAAGAAAACACTGGAGATACTCATGGAGCTCGTGCCCAAATTTTTGGTTGAATCACTCAGTGCACGCGCACCACACATAGACAATCCTGCGCATCAAGATGCGATCACTCGGGTTGTTCTTGGATTATTTCTGGCGTTTGGCGCATTGGAACTACTATATTCACCCACTATTTTTGGAGTGTTCTTGCATTCAAAATGTGAATCAGCCTTTTTGGAACGCATAGTACCACACGTGATGTCTGACAAGCTCCGCGCGTTGCCGGTAGAAGTAATGCAAGCTTTGGTGGATCATTACGCTGCACTTGGCGACGCGGACGTGATTGAAAAGTGTGTTCTGCACATGGATGTGGAGTCGCTAGACCTAAATCAGGTTGCTCGATTGTGCAAGCAACATGGTATGTACAGCGCCTTTGCTCACGTATTTACGAGAGTATTGAATGACTTTACAACGCCGATGGAGACCATGTTCAACGCGTCGTTGACTCCAGTTTTCGGTGACAAGACGCGAGTTCGGCAGCTCTTGCTGTTTATGTTAGAAAGTATGCGCGGAAAGCCGTTTCCTACAGGTGAAGGTGAACTTTCAAAAGATCTTGCGGCGCGCGTGCACATGGAAATAATGAAATTTCTTTTTGCTCCCGTTGCTTTAGACTCTTTAGTGAGTACCACTCACGACATGGACAGGCGAGTGTGCATCGCATGGCATGCAGCAATGCAACGTGCATCCAATTCGAAAATCCTTGATTTACCACCAGCTCGCCTGTTGTATTTGCTTCTCGCTGAGCCAAAGGCATCGAGCACCGTACTCATGGAGGCGATTAAAGATTGGGATGCCTCAGAGAGTGAAATCTTAAATCTCAAAGACGCGTCATCCGAACGCATGGGTTCTCAAATAATTGCTGAAGCCGCTGTTTTTGCAGCAAAAGCATGTGGTGAGGCAGACTTGCCAACAAGTCGATCATCCCTTCTCATATTTACGGCGAGTATTGTCGGCGCCGGAAGAGCCGCCGTCGCGCAAAGTGTTGAGGAGGACTTACTTGAGGCCCTGGTATGTGCGAGTACGGTGAATGACAAAGTCGACCGGGAAGAAGCAATGGTGTCGATTTTGGGTCGAAGAATTGACGAGGGTACAATGCCACAAAATGCACTCAACGTACTCAAGCTCGCATCAGAGGCACATTTCATGCAAGCAGAAGCCGTCATACAAATGGCACATGGCGATCACGTAAGCGCTATTAGAGCGTTTGCAGCAGATAGACATTATCATACTGCGGCCACGCACTATGTGGATGTCTTGCTCGGGAAAGCAGAGCCAGGAATGTTAAGGGCGCAGCAAAGTAATGCTGGACCAGCTGTGGGGCGTGCTCAACCGCTGGATCCTAAAGATGTTGAATCTTTTCGCAAGAAATTGTTGGAAGATATGCCTGCAATTTTACATATTTCTGCAGAGGTGTGCGCTCGAATTGCCGTGGCTCATTTTCCAGAAGCACAAGCCGAAGTCTTACGCGCGCTATCACCTGAACCTATGCTTCAGTTTCAATACTTGCGGCAAGTTCTAGAGGCGGCGCATGAATCAAGTGAGTCTGAGTATAGTCCGTACGATATGACACTCACCGATCTGGTTTCCGCTACAAATCATCTCGTGACTTCTGAGATGAATGAGCTGCACTTTCGTCTCATGTGTCAGTTTGAACCCCAAGGAGTTCTCAGATTTTTACGATCGAACGCGGCGCATGAATTGGATAGTGAAAAATGTCTGTCGTACTGTCAAGAATTTCACGTGAATGACGCCGTGGCGCATCTATTGGAGCACTCTGGGCGATTCGAAGAATCACTTTCGATATATTTGCAAAATTATTCTACCACGATACGGGCCATGGCACAACTTTTCGCGCCAAGAGGTGCACAATGGGCGAAAACGGCGTCAACAGACAGTCTCATGAAGGGCTTCACAATTGAAGCAAATGATGCGCTGAATGTGGCAGTCAGTTTGTGTCGTCGCGTCGCAGGCCAAGTGGAACGCGGTGATGAAATGTGGTGGTCATGTTTGGATAGTATTATACGATCGCTCGATGAGTTGAGTGGAGGAGCTTACGCTCGAGTACGAGTCGTCTTACATGAACATTTGGAAGACGCATTGCGAGTCATGCTCGGTCGAGTAGACAATGCTCAAATATTAGAAATGCTCGTAAGTCGGCATGGAAATCGAGACATTTCAGAGCTTAGAAAGTTACTATCGCGCGTATTCAGCAATTGTTCGCTGGAACGTGAGATTTTGAAAGCCGAAGGCTCGAGCGTCGCTGAGGAGGCGGAGAAGAAGGCTGAAGAGGATAATAAAATCCGGCGACGAGGACGACGAGGGACTCAACGCGTTTTGAAGTAACTGAAGTGTGAAAAACAGTAGTTACATTTGTAGTGCATATTAAAAGAATTGACATCAATCGTCAGCGCGAACTAATTTTCCTTCAGGAGTAACGATGACTTCAGAATGTGGGATGTCAGTCATCGACGTTGATTTATTCAACGTACCATCAGTGCTCAAACGTGGAGGTTGCCAACCATCTTTTACTGCCTTCGTTAGAGGTGGAATAAAGTCTTTCTTGCGACTGACTAAGCCTGGAAGTCGAAGCAAGTGACCATCCGCTTCGATTGAGCCACCGTACGCAGCCACAGCTAACGATGCTTCGACGCGCCCACAAATTACTAATGTCGACGTTAAGTTCACAATATCCACGACAGCAAGCAGCATGGCGTGCACGGATGGGTCTTCTGCCTTCACGGCCCGCATCTCCGGCAAGATGTCTAATACACGAGCGAGCGAAGCTTCTGCATCTGTGGTCTCAATCACTGAATACGCCACAGTGTACGAATCATCCGCGCCAGTAAACTTAAACTGCTTCATGTCACCGTTTACCAAAGAATAGGGTGTCATGAGTGACAGCGCTCGACTTTTTGCACGGAACTGCGTCGCGGCGAGTTCGTTAATATCATCAACGCCAAGATACTGTACTAACATGGCCGCGACGCGTTCATCCCAAGCCGTCGTTGTCGGCGACTTCAAGTTCAAAGTGTCACTTAAAATCGCACTCAGCAACATTCCAGCGATATTCTTGGGCAAATATCTCTCTTGAACCGCGAAGGAGTGCGCAATGATACTACTCATGCACCCCCACGGCCGAATATCTACGAAAATGGGTTTTTCAGTGACGATTGTATTCGACTGTAACGCGTGGTGGTCGATGACGCCAACGATATTGCCCATTGGAATCGCCTTGTTCAACTGCGATTGCTGCTGAAAATCCACCAAGCACACGTTTCTATCGGGTGTGGCTGCTAATAATTCTTCCACAGGAGGAGGGAGATCCACGCCCCACAAGTTTAGAGCGAACTCTGTCTCGGTGTTGATCTCCGAGGCGCGCGCCGGCGCGCCCCCATACAAGTGCGCCGCCCCTATGGCGCCCGCTATGGAATCTAAATCCGTCACCAAATGCCCGACGAAAATGGCGTCATCGAGCATCGGGAAAAATGCATCAGATTGGCCATCTTTGCGCGGTAAATGCTTCAATAGAATCTCCCCTTCCGCCCACTTCTCGCCGACAGCTTTCTCCAACGGCGTCTCCTCGCGCTCGTTGTACGTCTGATGCTCAAACATGCGCTTCATCGCGTTCAGCGTCGACACCCACGATTGTGACGCGTATCCACCCAAGAATATCGCCACGAATACGACGACGAGCGCCCACGTGTGACGTCGCGCGCCAATAAACCCCACACCAGCCGTCGTCGCGAGAGATTATTCTCGGATATTCCGAAACGACGAAGAAAACCTCTCACCGCCGTCGATCTCCCCACCCGCCGCCGCGCAATTCGATGCGCGCGCGCGGTGTTGTTTGCGTTTCGTCGTCCTCGATCGATCTACGCGCCGAGAGCGATACGCAAAGTCGTGCGAACGTGCGCGCGATTGTGCCGCCACAGTTGACGGATTATTCCTCCTCGGCGGCGCCATACACCCACGCGCGCGCGAACGACCGCGCGCGCGCCATGTCGCGCATAGACGTATACCTAGAGTCTCACGACAGCAAGTACGCGGATGGGGATACGATTCGCGGCGAGGTCGTGGTGTGCGTCGAGCGCGAAGACGCGCCGTTCGAACACACTGGAGTGGTGCTCAACGCGATCGGTACGGCGCAGTTGCGCGTGAGCGATAAGTCGGTGACGATCATCGAGTCGTTATTTATATCCGTGGATCCAGTGACGATATTGGATGTGAATTTAGTGCTCGCACCGCCTGGTCGGTTGGGAATTGGGATGCACACGTTTACGTTTTCATTCGCGTTGCGCGGGACGCGCGGGCAAGAGATGTACGAGACGTTTCATGGGCAGAATACGCAAATAGTGTACGCGATTGATGCGGAAATTATTCGGCCGATATTACGTGGCGGGTCACTATCGACGGGAATGTGTGAATTCCTGGTCGAGACCAAGCCAGACGAGGACGACTGCGAAGCGTGCGCGTGCTCGAGCGCCGTGGCGTTTGAAATCACCGAGGAACAGCAGGACTTAGGTCCCGCACCCGGTGCGCTCGCCACCGAGGGATTTCTTATTCGTGGGGTGTTAGATCGCACGAGTTGGTTTTTAGAGGAAGCAATCACGGGGACGATTACAGTGGAGCGCTCGGCAGCGCCGCTCAAGGCTATTGAAATCGAACTCTGTCGAATCGAAGGCTGCAGCACGACGGAGGGACAGGTGATGACGGAGACAAGTCCGGTGCAATTCACCCAAGTCGTCGATGGAGATTGCGCGCGAGGGAGTGAAATTCCAATCCACGTCGTGATCCCGCGTCTATTTACCTGTCCTAGCGTCCAAGCGAGCTCTTTTAGCGTCGCCTTTATGCTTCGCGTGCTGTGCATCTTTGAGCCGCTCACACCCGGGAACAAAGAACCCGTCGCCGTGCGCGCGATTCCAATCCAACTGTACCGCGGCGGCAATCAATGCGTTGAAGAAGACACCGCTCTGCGGCACTAGCGCGCGAATTCTCGCGCATCATGTAATCTAAAGTCTGTGTTTGTACTAATACAAAAACGCTACTCATCCTCATCCTCGTCATCCTCCTTGGCGTTAATCCTCTCACACGCATCGATCCAATCACTATACACATCAATTGGTTCACTCAAATGCGTAATGTTACACGTATACTTCTGCGCGCACACGTTACACTCCACCAACCCCTTCTCGGCGACGTGATCGAGTCGCGCCACCACGCTCTTGTCGTGATTACAAAACGGACACGTAAACTGCGTATCCACCTTTGGCGCAACCTTTTTCGGCGGCGGTTTCGATGATTTACGCTTCCCCATATCGTCTCTCACGTCTCTCACGTCTCTCGCGCCTCGGCCTGCCTGCCTGCGCGCGCTCGCACCACGCGTGTTGCACACTGCGCACGCGCGAAAAAACCACGGCGCGCGCGCCGACGACGACACAAAAAGCGAACCCCATCACGGGTTCCACATCGCCGGACCACGACACCCGTGTTTGGGGGTCGATCGACCAATCGTGACCAGGGACGACCACATGGATTCGCACGTCACGGGGCACGACGGCGCAACCGCCAGACCGCGTCTCGCGACCGACGACGACGACGACGATGATGATGTGTGCGACGCGAATCGCGGTGAAGCCGCGGCAGCACCGCGCGACGACGACGACGACGCGTGCGGCGATTGATCCGTCGCTCGCGCCGCCGACGACGCGCGTACCGCCGAGAAACCCCGAAGGTGCGACGACGCGCGCGAGTTGACATCATCGTCTAATCCATGCACGCTATCCAGTGGGCGCGCGCGCGGGAGCGTGTGGTGTGTCGACGCGCGACTGACGGGATGCGTTCGTGCGATGTATAGGGTGCCCGACGGTGCCGCCGCAGGATTTAGCGAGCCGACCGAGACGTAACCGCCGATCTCCGACGGTGCGTAAGGCGTTTCGCGAAACGATTTTGACGCCGGATAACTTCATCTACCCGATCTTCGTGCACGAAGGGGACGATAACATTCCGATTGGGTCGATGCCTGGTCAAGAGCGATTGAGCTTTAAGAATGGGATGCTTAAGAAGGTTCGTGAGGCGCGCGCGGCTGGTGTGAACCAGATTGTGGTGTTCCCGAAGACGCCAGATAACTTGAAGACGCCGTGCGGGAAGGAGGCGTTCAACCCGAATGGCTTGGCGCAACGCTCGATTTCGTTGTTGAAGGATACGTTCCCGGATCTTGAAGTGTACACGGATGTTGCGCTTGATCCGTACAACACCATGGGTCACGATGGTATGGTGCGCTCCGACGGTGTCGTCATGAACGACGAGACTGTGTACTACTTGTGCAAGCAAGCCGTGTCCCAAGCGCGCGCCGGCGCCGACGTCATCTCCCCGTCCGATATGATGGATGGCCGCGTTGGTGCATTGCGTCAAGCGCTCGATGACGAAGGTTTCACCAACGTGTCTATTATGTCCTACACCGCCAAGTACAACAGTGCGTTTTACGGACCGTTCCGTGACGCCTTGGCCTCGGCGCCGCGTCCGGGGAGCGAGGATTGGAAAATCCCGAAGGACAAGGCTGAGTACCAAATGGACCCGGCCAACTACCGTGAATGCTTGCGCGAAGCCGCGCTCGATGAAGCGGAGGGTGCCGATATTATGATGGTCAAGCCCGCGGGAGCATACTTAGACATCATCCGCGCTCTTAGAGACAGCACCACGCTTCCCATCTCGGCGTACCAAGTGTCCGGCGAGTACTCCATGTTGAAGGCGGCCGTCGCGGCGGGTTACCTCAACGAGAGAGATGCGGTGTTGGAATCTTTGATTGGTATCAAGCGTGCGGGTGCTGACTTGACGCTCACTTACTACGCCATCGATGCCGCGAAGTGGCTCCAAGAAGGCAACTAAGCGTCACGCAACAACCATTTTTGCGGTGCCTTTCCACGCGGAAGACATCCATTATTCGACGACGATAAGCGATTTTTACCATTTAAAACGAGTAATATGAAGGCAATAAGAATTGATGCGAAGTTAGTTTTAGACGCGGTAATCAAAGGGGATGTTGTCTCTTTATTAAACACACATCTTATCGAATTCTAAGTGCAAACTTGCCCGAAATCTCCAGACACACGTCTCAAGCAATCTACCACGACGTCCCATTCGGACGCGATATCTCCTCTATCAACGCATCATTCACTGACAACGCTGATAGAATCGTACATGGACTTCTCTAACCTAGTAGAAATAGCCCAACACCTTGCCACCAACCTTCTTACGACGCGCCTCCTCGTGATCCATGATGCCCGAAGACGTCGTGAGGACGATGACACCAAACAAACGAGAGGGCAAAAGACGACCAACCCAGTTCTCGAGGTCGTGGTGGGACAAATCGTAACGAGGGCTGTTATTCGAAAGCAACGATTGGTTAGTTAACGCTCATACGTGTCG
>JACLAB010011213.1_pt1 | contig 16718 bp, 13 predicted proteins | sample 8027921 | NCBI WGS metagenome assembly JACLAB01 (sample SAMN15725117, study PRJNA655200) | protist metagenome | isolation source: fluorescence activated cell sorting (FACS) single amplified genomes of... | place: USA: West Boothbay Harbor, Gulf of Maine | collected 2000-07-19 | reverse complement strand
TATACAATCGTTTCACCTCTCGCTCATCACAAAAACTCTCTCACTTCTCTCTCTCTCTCTCAAACTTATACACATTTATATTATTAATTTCAGTACCATTGGTACTACGAGTACTATTATCATGTTGTACTCTTCAAGGTTCCACCGCTGCATTGGTCGATGCAGGCACTGGAATACTCTTTTGCGGCAAGGGTGTTGCTCCCAGCCATTCCGTTCTCGACGGGTACCCAGCAACCGGTCGGTATAAACCAGCCGCGTCGACTGGAGAATCCCGGCCTTGGTACGAAGTAAACGAATCCGATACCTTCATTCGAGCAGCACCGGGTCCTCCAACTTTGATCTTTTCCTTCGTTTCTGCCGTAGATTGCGTTTCCGCGGATTGCGAACTCGGTCGCAGAATCCCCATCACCGCTGGATTTTGGCCCGACAACAGCATGTTGTATTGCGCGGTCCACATGGAAGGATGAATCCCGGCAGCCATCGCCGACGCCATTGCCATTTGCTGCTGTTGTTGATACGCAACCGAATTGCGCTGCATCTGTGCCATCCAATCATTCATGTTTTGTTGTTGTTGAGAGGGATCCATGGGTGGAAACATTGACATTTCTGTCGGCGAAGCGGCGTGCGGAGGCACGAACGAGTGCGTCGGCGCAAACATTGGATTGTAGTAGTACGGACTCGTCATAGGAATCGTCTGCGGCGGCGACTGAGCGCCGTAAAATTGACCCGCAATCGGATGGCCGTTGGCGTACTCCTTTTGTTCCTGAAGAAACCGTTGATGTTGTTGTTGTAGCTGCTGCTGTTGCAAAATCGCCGAATCGTTTTGTTTTTGTTGTCTCTGTTGCTTTGTCGTGTCATTTTTCTGTTGTCTCGCGTCGTGCGTCAAAACCATGTCCGCTAACGTTCGCATTGACTCCTCCTCGCGCGAATTGAGTTTATCGTTCTGTGATCCTTTGGTGTTCCCGTTATTCTTCAACATCTTCGTCAACGACGACGACGTCGCGTTGTTGTTGCTCCCCTTACTCCCCTTGGCCAAAGCTGCAGTCGCGATAGTTGCATCGGATCCACCATTTTGCGATCCTCCGGACATTTGTTGCGCCACAAACGTCGTCGTTCCATCTCCATGCCCTTGCTGAATATCAAACAAACTCGCTCTTCGTTTCCTTTTTTGCGTATTTTGTTGTCGTATGAAATATTTCTGCGCGTGCGAAGCTACTTGCGTCGGCGTCCTCGTTTGCACAAAGTGTCTCGATATCCCGCGCCAATCGCCTTTGCCTAACGAGTTCAAGCCCATCAGAAACGATCTGTGTTCTTCTTCCGTCCAGGAAACGCCTGATGATGAGAAATGATGTGAGAAATTTTCGTGTTGGTGAGTTTCAGTTTGAAAAAAAATTCCTCTTCGTCGTGAGCCTCTCGTTCAGTCGGTTTGCCTCTCAGTCATCGTAAGCCACTCGCTCGCTGGAAAAAGTCGAAACGACACGCCGAAAAGTCAACTTTTTCCAGCGAGAAAAAATCTAAAACGAGCGACGGATACGAACAGACGTGGGTGGAGGAAAAAATAGATTAAGAATTAACGCGCGCGGGCGGGACGCGCGCGACGCGAACGGCAAAAACGAGGACAGATCTGTTCTCGAACCGTCTTTGTTTCTCGTGCGCGGGAAAACGAGCGTCTCGATCCGCGCGCGCGAGGCTACGCATAAAAGTACGTACCTTTCTTTCTTTCGGTTGTTGTTTTTAAATTCGCATTGTTCGCTTGAAGCGCTGGAGAAGGCACCACGTTAGTGTCGGATTCGTACCCCAACGTGTTCGGTTTGTGCAAGCTCGCTTGCGCGTTTAACTTGTTCTTGTTGAACTCCTCGCTCGAGGAGGACTTTTTAAACCCGTCCGGGCGTTTAGCAGCCATTACGTATCCTCACGCGCCTTCGACCGAGAACAATCGATCTCCCCTTTATGAGTAAAATTACTTCTTGGTCGTCTTACGTGAGAACGAAAACTCTTTTTATTCGTCTTTGTGAATTTTCACCGCGCGCGCTTCTTCAAGTACAAAGAACCTGATCGCGACGCGTGCGATGTAAAATTTATGCGAGAATATACTCTCACTCTCAAACTCTTCGCTCGTTTTTGATTGTATGTGTTCGCGAGCGCGTGTTTTGATGCAGTCAAGTTATGAGGACACGGTGGAAAATGGCGCGAGAGAGGAAAAAAAAAGATTCCAGAGTCCAACCAAAAAAGAAGGAAAAAAGAAAATATCTTCGACATTTGGTCCACTTTTTCCTCTTTTTCAGAGAAAAAAAGGTAAAAATCATCCATTTTTGGATCGATCGCGACGCTTCATTTTTTCTTTGTTGTGTTGTCTTGGTTTTGTTTGTGGCGGGAAAAAATCAACCGACCGAGAATGAAGAGACGAGAGAGAGGAGAGCGACGAAAAGAAAACTTTACACGACAACATCGTCGTCAGTCACAATCGCGGGACTCATTGGAGAGCAACAAACAGCATCAGAAGCATCAGATGATGATGACAATGATGAGGAACAGGAGGACGACGACGACGACGAAGAAGACAATGCGTTTTCTTCTTCTCGCGTTTCTTCTGTGTTTCTGTTTCGCGACCACTTTCGCGTTTGGAGAAGAACCACAATCAAAACAACAACAACAACAACCGAAACTAGGATTACCGAACGGTGAAGTCATCGAACTCAACGATAGTAATTTTGATAAGTACGTCAACAAAGGAACTGCCGAGCAGTTGCCGGTGATAATAGACGTCTACGCGACGTGGTGCGTTCACTGCAAACAGTTAGAGCCGGTCTGGCGAGAACTCGCGCGAGAGTTACAATCGGAAGTGTACGTGGGGAAAATCGACGGGGAGAAAGAGCGCGCGTTAGCGAATCGATTGAGCGCGAACAAAGGGTTTCCGACGATTATCTTGCTGCACCAGAATAAAATGCGCTTTTATTCAGGCGAGCGAAGCGTGGAGAAGTTGACGCACTTTTGCCGAAAAGGTTGGAGAGAGGTGAAACCAGAACCGTGGCACAAGACGGCGAATAACTGGTTCGGACAGATTTTTGGGTTGGTGCACAAAGTGCCCGGCGTATTGAAAGGCATGTATTCGCAATTCTCAAAGGATTACTCGGACACGCAGATTTTGTTCATGGCGTTGTCAGTACCCGTGGTGAGCGGAATGTTGTTGATTTGGGTGGCGGATGCGATTACGGTGCGAAGAACAGTTTCTAGATCTAGACGGTACGTCGCCGAACAAGAATTGATAAGGAGACGCGCAGCGCAAGCCGCAGCTCACCCGCACGCGGAGTAGAAGAAAACGTATTCATAGCAGTTTAATGCATCAACGCACATTATCATTTTCAACTTTACATAGTATAAATAATTATTTTTCTCTATTACTGGGTACGCTATTTGTGGCTACTTATACTCGAAGCCTCTTTCCGACTCGCTCGCTCTCCACAACAACGCCGAGTATATGTTCGCTAAAGCGTGTCCACAAATTGGCACGAACAAGTCCCCGTCGGCGAGATATTCACACGTCGCCCCGTATAAAATCCCAACCGTAGCCGCCCACACCGCGAAGGAGACTTTTCTTTCGCCGCTGATGTGCAAAGCGCCGAAAACGGTGCCCGCGACCAAGACGCCCACCGCCCCTCCGCCCAACGCGGGCATTAAAGCCCCGCGAAAGAGCATTTCCTCCGCCAAAGCGGGGTACGCCGCGCAAAACAAAACGTCTGGAAACTCTAAATTCGTCAAAACTTGTTTATTCGAATCATTCGTCTCCTTCCTGAAATCCTCCGACGCGGACATAAAAGCGACTCTCCCCGCCGTCACGCCAACCGCCAACGCGGACGCTAAACACGCGTGCTTCCAATCCACGCCGTCTTTAATCAAACCGAGCGTCAGTGGATTCATCTCCGCGAGTTTCGGAACGACAAATCGTGCTCCTAACCCGAGCATAAAAATCAACGTCGACGTCGACGTGCACGAAGCCACCACGTCGTCTCTGCTCGGAATCACCAAAGACGACGAGCTCGTCGAAGCTTCGTTCATCGTTCTCGCTTCTTGAGACTCTCTTCGTCTCTTTTCTACCACGTCGTTGTACGTCTCTTTGTTCACTTTTCGTTTCTTTGGTTTCTGTAATTTGAAATTGACGTTGTTGTTGTTGTTGTTGTTATTATTGCTGCTCTCCATCGTCGTCTCCTCTTCCTTTTCGTCGTTCTCCGACGATAAATTCATCTCACTCTTTTCCACCGTGTTCAAAGTCGTCGTCATCTCTCTTTCCATCTTTCTTCTTTCTTTTCTATTCGCAGGTTTTGAAGAAGAAGAGGAAGAAGAGGAAGAAGATGCCCGCACGACCCTCAAGACCGGGACGCCTCGCAATGCAAACATTATTTATATTTATATTATTATTACACGTGTGGGATGGTATTGTCTCTCGCAGAGAATAGAATGTACACGTGTCCTGGGTATGAGGAAAGTAGAAGTGCGGTGTGATGAGAGAGAAGAAAAAAAAAGCTGAAAAAGGAGCGGCAGCACAAAAAAAGCATACAAACTATTTACCCCACACCCGCAATCAAATCAATTTGAAGATGATGAACAGGATGAGGAAGAGAAGCAACAGAGACTACTGATTTAGTGGTATCATTCATTCATCGCGGAAGAAGAAGAACGAGGAGATTCGAATAATCACAATTATTGAGAGATAAAAATGGATTTCTGGTTTAACAACAACAGCAACATAAACAACGAGGAGGAGGATTTGGAGAATGAGAAGACGGAAGAAAATTCTTTATCAGATGTAGATTTCCAGTCGCCGATAAAACCGTCTCCGCCTGTGCGAGAGGAGAAGAAGAGAGGTGAAGAAGCGGAAGAAGAACAAGAAGAAGAACATCGTCTTCATCGCCGGAGCGTTTTGTCGCCGACGACGACGACCTCGACGACGAGTTATTCATACAATTCGAGCCCAGAGGAGACGACTTCTTCGAGCGAGTTTTTGTCGAAGAAGAAGAAGAACGACGACGACGATAACCAAGGAGGAGGAGGAGGAAAATTGAACAGAAGATTATCGACAGAAAAATATATGCTAAAGAAAGAAAGCTATGTCATCTCTGATGATGATGATGATGATGATGATGATGATGATGATGATGATGATGATGATGATGCGGGAATATTGCGCGACGACGAGGAAGGGATGCGCTCCTCGATACTCTACGAAAATCCAGATCACACGCTCGTGGAAGAAGATGAAGAAGAAGAAGAAGAAGAAGAAGAAGAAGAAGAAGAAGAAGAAGAGGAAACAGTAGAAGTAGAAGTAGAAGAGAGTAAAGAAAAAGAAAAGAAGAGCGAAAGCAAGAAGAAGAAGAAGATGACTCGCGTGGAGAGGCTGCGAGAGTATTTCAAGCTTCCGTCGGACGAGGAGCTGCTGGACGAATTCCTTTGCGCGTTGCACAAGAAAATTTTGTTGCAAGGACGGATGTACGTCTTCAACAATTTCGTGTGTTTCTATTCGAGCGTGTTCGGATATCAAAAGCGGAAACGCATTCCGTTCAAAGATGTGACGCTCATGGAAAAAGCGAAAACGGCGGGTATTTTCAACAACGCGCTTTATATTGTGCACAAAGGCGGGAAGAGAGAATTTTTCACGAGTTTTATTTTCCCGGAAAAAGTGTTCAAGTTTCTCGAACAGCAGTGGAGAACGAGTAGTGATTACGGTAGACTCTTCAGAGGACATCGAGGGCACCATTCCATGGACTTTGACGCGACGTTGAGACGGAGGGAGGAACAACAAATGCTCGCGCAACTCGGAGATTCCGATCAATCCGATACGGAGGATAACTCCGAGGAGAGGAAAATAATCAACATGCTCGGCAATCAAAGCTTGACGAATACGCCAGTTCTGGATTCAGAGCTCACGCACGAACAAATGAAATCACTCAGGATACGAAGAAGAACGGGCGAACGTCGCGAATCTGTGGAAGATAACACCGATGATCTGAGTTCAAACAATACCGCGACTACCGGAGAGAATACTGTTGAGGAAAACGAAGCCACTTCCGAGAAGAGACGCGCGAGAACGTCAGATTCCATCACTGATAAAGAGGAAGAAGAAACAGAAAAAGGAGGAGAGAATAGAGAAGAAGTTGAGAACGAAATTGAATCCGATGACTTTGGCGAGATACCGAGTATCCAAACGTTGCCTGAAGTTGATGGGAAAGACGAGAGCGCGAGAATACCCGATGAATACGGTAAAGCATTGGTGAGCGCAAAATTCGATTGCACCCCCAAAGAATTCTTCAAAGCGTGCTTTTCAAACTCGGCGACGAACACGTTCTTTCTCGCGCAATCAAAAGCGTCTGGTCAGACGACTTTCTCGTGCACGGAGTGGGCAAAACACTCTCATTATGGGTTTTCGCGGGACGTTAAATTTGTCGCACCGGTAAATTCAACTTTCGGTCCTAAAGAGACGCGATGCGTGCAGACGCAAACGTATAAACTCTACCCGGACGATAATTTAATTATTGGTTACTCGCAAGTTCAACTCGATATCCCGTACGGAGATTACTTCTCCGTGGAATCCAAATGGAATTGCGTTCCGCTTTTCACCGAGGGCGATCGTAAAATGAACGGATGCGAAGTTACGTTTCACGTCCACGTTTTGTTTGAAAAATATACGTATTTACAGTCTGTGATTCAATCGTCGGTACTCTCGGAGACCAAAGAAAGTGCCGAAGTGTTCTTGAACGCCGCTAAAGACGTATTAAACAACAGTTCGAATAGTAAAAGTAGTGCAATGTCCGAAGAGAAAAGCGCGACGTTCTTGGAAAGGTTGTCGAAACGATTTTCGATCGACGTGACCAAGGTGAAAATCCCAGAAGGTTCGCGCGATGCCGTTTTTAGCATGCTCTATCCGTCAGTAGGAAAAGATTCGGACGATACCATGCAGCCAGCTTCAACAACTACGCACCAGACCACTACTTCTTTGTCCACGCAGAAAAATACAAAGGATAAGCTCGTATCCGGCGCGCGGCGCACGAAGGAACTGGCGATGAAATTCTTCGGGTTGTTTACGTTTCAGAATTTGTTGATGTTTGTGCTCTTTGTAGTCGTAGCGTGGACGCTCTTAGCGATGTGCGCGAGTTGTGCACAAAAGCTCTGGTACGTCGCGAAGTATCCGTTCGTTGTTGTGTTTGGAGATAGCGACGCAAACTTGGAAAAATATTGGAAACGTCGAATTACAATTTTGACGCAAGAGCTCGGCGCTCTCGAACGAAAAGTTCAGTTAGTAAGCAAAGAAATAACGTTCGCGAAGCAAAGCTTGAAAGAAGCCTCGGGCTCGTAAACAAACATAGCTATATAATAGAAAAGCATCTATGTAGCAGTCATTATTTGTGTATGAAATATGTATCGCGCATTTCTACAATCAGCAGCATCCCCATAAAAAAACAACTAAGGCTTCAAAGCACGCGGGCGTTCAAGATGTCTCGGTATAACAAACGCATGAAAAAAGTCGTCTCGTCCGGGTTCGCCACCCATAAAATCGACGCCGATTCTCTCACTTTACTGTCGTTACCGGTTAGCGTAAATCTATCCCCTACGTGTAAAGTTTGTGATCCTTTCACCTTCAAGTGTTTCATGAGCGCTTGCAAACCGATGTGCTTGTTTCCTACGTCTACAAACACGTCGTTACCTCCGTTGAACGCACAAAACGGAATATCCGATGTCGACAACTCCGCTTGCGCAGCTAACGCCAACTCTTCGAGATTTTCGTAGATAGTATCCGTGGTTGGGATGACACCGACCGCGTATTCTTTACGCATAACGTCGCAGTCTACGCCTAAATATCTCGAGTATCTCGTCAAGAAAATCTCCGCTCTGTCCAAAAAAGCTTGCAAATCCTTCCCTTCTCTCCATCCGTACTGCTCTACGGTCGCCCATTCCTCGTTTGGCACGAATTGAAGCCCATAAGTTTCGTTCACGTTCAACAAATAGTTGCATTCGCCACCCATGACGTGGAAATACTTCGTGATGTTTGGCGGTAACTTTTGCTTTTTGAACTGGTCCAACAAACCTCTGGTTCTTTCCTCAAACTTCTCCGGCTGCCCTGGATATCCCGCCGCGGTAACAATAGCGACGTGAATTCCTAACTCCATCAGCTGAATAATCTTATCAATCATTTTATTGTCGTCTTCGAAATGTTTCCCGTCTTGATACAAGGTCCCGTCAGCGTCGAAAGTAACCAGCCTCACGTCCTTCGCCGAGACGTGCACCTGCGCTATGTTCAAAATATGTCTGATCTCCGCAAAGTTCGGCAAAACGTACTGTCTCTTCGTCAAATGCGAAAACTCGTCGTACTCTTTCAACGCTTTCGTAAGCGGTAACGAGTGGAAAAAGTATCCAACCTGTGGGACCATTTTGTGCAATCTCGTGAACTGTCTGCGTTCTTTCGGGAGTTGCAGCGTTTCATCGATCCATCCTTCTACTTTTAGCATAACCTCTTCCGTCGTGTGCGTCTTGTGCATTTCGACCATGAACTCAATCAAAGCGTCTTGCTCTTTTAATCTACCTTTCCTTCTCAAAACGGTCGAGTCCGTGAGCGATCCAGCTCGTGGTAAGTCGTTCGATCTCACTTGTCTCTTTATTAACTCTCTCATGTATTGCGCAGCTCTGCCCATTTTCTCCTCGTCCGTGGATTGTAACACTTCTTCGTTTTGCTCTCCTTCTTTCATCGGCATGAACTGCTTGTAATCGTACTCTCCTCCTCCGTTATCGTTATTCTTAGAAGAAGAGGAGGATATCGCCGCTACTCGATGATGATGATGATGATGTCTTCCTCTTTGCTTTTGATGATGATGAGTGGTAAACACATTTTTTGAATCTCTTTTCGACGACGTCGTCGTTTTTATCATCATCATCATCATCGACGACGACGACGAAGAAGAGGACGACGCCATCTTCATCATCGAGCAGAGATGAGAGAAGCGCGAAAGATATATTCTTCACGCGCACAAAAACACTCTCTCTCTTTTCTCGTCTTCTGCCGAATATAATTACTAATTGTGTGAAGTGTCGTTAAAATCGAATATCCTCAAAAGGATTCCTCCTTTTTCATCAAATTTCGTGTGTTTTTTGCATTTTTTTTGCTGAATTTTTCTCTGCACTCCTTGAAACCACCACGAGAATGCTGCAGATGATGATGAATAGAAACAACAACAACAACAACATCTATTGTCAATTTACGTCGACGATCGCAAACGGGGGAAATCACCCGCCCGAGTGCAAGTGCTACTCACGAATTTTATCGTCCTACGATCAATCTTTAGAGGAACTCAAGTTCCAAAAGTCCGCGTGTCATTTCGCGCAGATTGGAAACGTCGAGAAACTGAAACAGTTATTGGAGAACGATTTCGAGCGATGGACAAACTCCATCGACACTCAACTGAGTGGATTGACGCCGTTACACTACGCGTCCAGGAACGGCCACTCGGAGTGCGTGAAGTTATTGCTGGAGAAAAAGTACGAGTGCGAGGTGAACGCGAGGACGACATCGGGGAACTCGACGGCGTTGATGCGAGCGAGTGCAACTGGGGAGGCTGAAATAGTCGAGATGTTGTTGAAAGCGGGGGCGGACGCGAGCTTGAGAGATGACGATGGAGAGACCGCGTTACATAAAGCATACACGTTTATTTGGCAGGAAAAACGACGATGCGAAGATTTTGAGGAGGAGCGAAGAAAACGAGCGGAAATGAAATTCGAGAAGATTGTGAAAGCGCTCGTCGCGAATTATCCGGAAGCGACGACGGTTACGAATAGAAGAGGCGAGAAGCCTTGCGAACGAGAGGTTTAGATGTAGCGAATAGGGTAGATTGAAAATTAAGCAGTGCAAGCGAAATAGAATTTAGTTATTATTCATGGTAATCTCAGCAGTCCCAGGAAAGCGTATTCATCAACGCCGTTCCAGATTGGTAAATTTCCTTCACCATCTCCATCACGTCTTCTTTGTCTTCGTCTTTGAGAAGTCTCGAAAATTTTTGCGCAAACTTATCCGGATGCCATCTCTTTGCGAGTTCCCGCTTCGCTTTTTTCCTCCCGTTTTCATCCTCAGAAAACGGACCATGGCTAGAAATCAAGAACGTGAGTAAACCGGCTCCGGAGGATGGAAATGGGACGTCCTGAAAACGTAAAACGCGTCGTCGATGTTTCTCGTTTTCGTTTTCATTCTCGTCGTCGCCGCGAGAGTCTTTCCATTTCTCTTCAAAAAGTTTCCATTCGGTTTCCAATTCCGTCCAGCTCTTCTTTCTGGTTGAAACCGTAACATTCTTTTCTCTTCGTCTCCGCATCACCACGCTTGGCGACTGCCATGTATCGTTCTCATCACCTCCTATAGTCTCATCGTTCTCATCGTTTTTATTCTTCTTCTTCTTCACTCTCTCTCGAAAAGCCGCTCTCGGATCGAACGTCTTCTCCTCAATCTTCTTCCGCCTCCATTCGACCGCCTCTCTTCTCGCTCTGTTCCTTTCTTCTCTGTTCTTATTCTCGTTGTTGTTCTCGTCCTCCTCCTTCTTCTTCTTTTTGTTGGTTTTATCCTCTTCTTCCTGATCTGATCCGAAACGCGGAGTTACAGAATGAACGACATGCGAAGAAGAAAACGTTTGTTTTTTCGCCCGTTCGATTTCTCGCTCGATCTCTTCTATTACGAGCGCGGCGCAATTCTTACCACCGTTCTCTTCCTCCTCCTCGCGATCATCGTTCATTCTCTTCAACAACTCTTTTGAATGAGTGTGTCGTGTGTATTCATTATTCAAAGGAAAACAGTAAACAACAGAGAAAAGAACACAAACAATGCGTTTTTTTTTTTTTTTGCAGAAGGCAGAGACGAATTTTTGAGTCAGAGAGAGAGAGAGAGAAAGGAGGCTGTGATCAAATAATTTTTGCTGAAAAATTTCCTACTCGAACGTCATAACATCGAGTCGAGTGTGATATAAACACATAAGGACATAAGGACGTGTTATAAAACCCCAACAAAGAAGAAAGAAAGAAAGCAATCATGTCTGAGTGAGTAGTCGTTCTCTTCGTTTTGCTTCCCTTGTTCTCTCTCTCTCTCTTTTTATGCGCGCGCGCGTTTCTTTTCCGAGAGAGAGAGGAGATTTCTGTCATCCTCCTTCTCTCTAGGTCTTTGCGCTTTCCGCATGATTTGGAATCTGATCTCTCTTTCCTTTTCCCTTTTAAATGTCTTTACGCCGAACAACAACGCTGACTGTTATCATCTTTCTTTCTTTCTTTCTCTCTCTCTTTAATGAATGCTTTATAGCGATGAAGCCGAAGAAATTGTCGAAGAAGTCGCGGTCGAAGAACCGGCTGGAGATGAACCGATGGACCTCATGAGCGCGTTGCAAATCGTGCTCAAGAAGTCCTTGGCCGAAGACGGCTTGCACAGAGGTCTCAGAGAGGCGTGCAAGACGATTGAATCCAGAAAGGCGTTGTTGTGCGTTTTGGCGCAAGACTGCGACCAAGCGGATTACACCAAGTTGATCCAAGCGTTGTGCAACGAAGCGAACGTGCACTTGGTGAGAGTGCCGTCCGCGGTGTCTCTCGGCGAGTGGGCAGGCTTGTGCAAGCTCGACGCCGAAGGCCAAGCGAGAAAGGTTGTCAAGTGCTCATGCGTTGTCGTCTCCGATTACGGGGAGGAAACGCCGGCACTCGGCGTCTTGCAAGAATTCTTGAAGACTGCTTAATTTCGCACGTCTTTTTCCTCAAAGCGGAGTGTACGTGGGATAGCCCGAAGCGAATGCGAAAGGCGTTTGTTAGATACGTTGTTATTTACAAAACCTTATCCTTATACATGATGAATCATCGATTTTACTCTCTATATCTGCATAAACTGCTACTCCTAAAAGCTATTGCCGCTACTTTTCTTTTTATTACTAATCTGAACACGCTTTCATGTTCACAACTTTGAGAGGAAACCGCCATCGCACGTTAAGGTGGTGCCTGTCACCCAGCTCCCAGCAGATGAGGCTAAATACACAGCCGCACCACCCACATCGGATGCCCTCCCCACTCTTTTAATTAATAAGCCGTTCGCCATGATGTTATCTTTCACGTCTTTTCCATACACATCTAAACTATCAGTCATTTTCGTCGGAAAGAATCCGAGCGCGATCACGTTCACGGTTATATTCCGCGACGATAACTCGTCCGCTAACTTTCTACTCAAATGATGCAACGCCGCCTTAGACGCGTCGTAGCTGAACGTTGGAAATTTTTGGGGCTTTAGACCTGCAATTGAACCGATATTAATTATCCTAGACGGGGTTCCTCTCTTCCTTGACGAATTTTCCATCAAATCTGCAAACTCGCGAGACAACAGGAACGGGGCAACCACGTTTAAAGCGTGCGTTTTGTAAAATCCTTTCTCCGAATGCGACTCGAACGGCTCACCCCACGCGACACCACTGTTATTTATCAACACGTCTAAATACTCGTATCGACGTTTGAACTCGTTCGCGAGATTCTTACATCCATCCTCCGTGGATAAATCGGCCTGGATGAAGTCACACTTCAATCGTTTCGATATCTTTTCCCCGTCGTTTTTGTTTCTGGACGCGATGCACACGCGCGAGCCTCGCTCCAAAAACGTCTCTGTGAGCATCAATCCGACGCCTTTAGCGCCTCCGGTGATTAATACTGTCTTCCCAGAAACCGAGAATAGCGGGTCTTCTTTGCTCATGTGAATAGATTTGCTTTTTTATGACGCGTACAGTGACAGTTGCAAAGTTCCTGTTAGAGTGTGCAACACTACTACTACTAAGACTACTCTAAAAAAAAACTACTCGTAGCGTAAACTATCGTTCGCCAAACTTTCCGTCTCCGCGACCATCTTTCGTCCTTTCACCTCCAACGCTTCCTCGAACGCTCACGCTTTCGCTTTTTGAGAAATTTTTGCTGTGCTTATCGAAATCGCTCACCCAATCGACGCCGGCTTTCGAACTCGATATATTCGCGTTGGCTTTCACTTTTTGCAGCAACGAAACGATCCTTTCTTTTTGCGTCTGGTTGAATACGTCGTAATCGTGTGATACCAATAACTTTTCGACAAAATCAAAGAGTTGATCGACGATCGATTTCGCCCACATTTTCGTTCGCATCGAGCTTTCGGCGACCGCTAAACAGTCGATTAAAGCTTCGCGGATTTTCGAGTGCATTTCTTCCAATTCTCTCGCCGAGGCGGTTTCCGCCTCCAAAGCTTGCAGAGCGCACTTCAAAGCCTCCTCTTTCTCTTCTTTTGGAATGTGTTCGTTTTCCTCTATTTCCGTTTCTAATTTTCGTTTCATTTCTTCCTCCGAATCTCCTTCTGAGTCTTCTTCTTTTTTCCTCTTCGGCGCCTCCTCGAACGCCTTCCTCAGACGTTTCGTCGACACGTTCAGCGTAAACGAGTCTTCGCTCGCGGCAATCTCTCGCATCGTTCGACAATACAACTCCCACGCGATCATCTCCGCGGTCACTTTCACGTTCTTCCCTACGATTCCATTTTCTCTCAGCTCTTCTATTGCGTCGAAGAGATTACAAAAAATCGTCGCCGTCTCTTTCTTTGATGAGAAAGAGAGGAGATACTCTTCGGAGGACTGTGGAAAATGCGTTGCCATCGCTCGTCTCATCACGAGTAAAATCTTCTTCCCGTGTTTCCGTTCCAACGCGCTCGCGTGTTCCGGTTTTGAAACCAGTTCCAAAAACGCTCGAGAGCACGTCGAAAACTTTTTCTCCACGTGTTTCGAGAGTTTCTCCAAACGGTCGTCCATCGATGATACCGACGACTTTACTCCCACTCCCTTCAGTTTTTCTTCTTCTTCATCATCATCATCAAACTTCCTCTTCTTCTCGGTGTGCCTCGTCTCGTCGTCTTCTTCTTTTACGTTTACTTTCGCCTTTAAGGAGGCGGACGCCAACGGAGGCAAAGCGTCAAATAAACCCATTTTAATTTCTCTCTCTCTCTCTCTCTCTCTCCGTGGAGCAGACAGAGTGTGGTTCGTTAGAACGGGTAAACAGTTGTGTCGTCTTTGTGTGCTTTTCCAATTCGGCATAAAAAAAACACGAACGAAGCACACGGAAGAGAAAATGATGACTAAGAAGAAGCTGTCATTGCGCTGAAAATGCCGAGAATACTGGCCAACTCGAGCTCGACTCGTTCGCGCTCCTCCGACGTTTTCTTTTCTCTTAAAAGGAGCGAACAACAACAAGAACAGCAAGGACAACAGAAATGGAATCGAATCGATGAAGATTCTCACGAGAACGAGAAGGAGGAAAAGGAGGAAGACGACGACGACGATATTCGATTAACGTTCAACGATTTAGCGCTACCAGAACACATCGTTTTAGGTCTCCAAAAGTGTGGATTTATATATCCGTCCCCGGTGCAAGTCTCGGCGATTCCTTTGGAACGGTTAGGGAGAGACGTTTTAGTGCAAGCGAAATCGGGGACTGGGAAAACAGTTGCGTTCGCCTGTCGACTTTTAGATTCAGTTTTACTGACGAAAGTAGAAGCAGATGTCGATACTTTTGCGATCGATGAGAGGGGAGGGAAAAGACTAGATGTATCTTCGTCCGTGAAAGCGATGTGTATCGCGCCGACGAGAGAGATTGCGTTACAAACGGCGGACGTGTTACGAACGCTAGCGACGGCGTGTGCGGGAAGCTCGAAAGGTCGATTTAAACAAGAACGGTTGGCGTGTTTTCTAGGCGGTTTACCAGTCGCAGACGACGGACGCGCGATGAAAAGACGGCCGGCGTGCGTCGTCGGAACGCCCGGGAGAATGAAGCAGCTTGTAGAGATGGACATTTTGAGAACCGATCAAATACGAACGGTAGTTTTAGACGAAGCAGATCAGTTGTTGACGAAAACTGGGTTCTGCCAGGACGTTTTGTTTTTGATACATGCGGCGAGTCACAAGCAGAGACAATTGATCGCGTGTTCGGCGACGTTCTCGAAAAACGCGAGGAAAAGGATGGAGAATTTGACGTCGAGAGACGGTAAACCGAGCGCGATTGAGAAAGTGAGCTTGTGCGAAGAGACGGTGGCGTTGAGAGGAGTGAAGATGTGTTATCGCTTCATATGTCGTCGCGAAGAGGCAAAAGAGGAAGATGAGAAGGAAAAAGAAGGTGACGATAACGACGGTGATGAGGACGATGACAGCATGCGCCTTCTCGAAGAAAAGGCGGAGACGTGCATTGACATTTTCAACTCTGTTCGTTTTCACCAAGCTGTTATCTTTGTCGAAAGTCGAGACCGAGGCGAGAAACTCTCCGCAATAATGATCAAGAAAGGAGGCTTTAAAACGGCTTTCACCTCGGGAAAGCTTCCACAGCGCGAACGAATGAATGTCATGCAACGCTTTCGCGACTTTGAGCTTCGCGCCATCGTATCGACCGATTTAATCTCCAGAGGCGTCGATTGCGAACGGGTAAATTTAGTCATCAACGTCGATTTACCGAGAGATGGTCAAACGTTCATGCACAGATGTGGACGAACGGGGAGATTTGGTACTTCCGGTGTCGCCGTCGCCGTCCTCGAAGACGAGAAAGAGTTGAAAACGCTGAAAGATATGCTCGATAAAACATCCAAGGAAGAATCTGAACGCTGGAATATCGAAGAAGGTGATGAAATCGACGACGAGTATCGAAGCGGAGAAAAATCCACGCGAGCCGCGTTTTGCAATCTCGAAAAACTTCCCGATACAGTTCCAGAGAGTTGGTACGCGTACGATCTCGAAGAAAACGACGAGAAACGGCTTCAGGCTTTACATTTAGAGGAGGAAAAATTAGCGCTTTTAGAAACATCTAGCGAAGAAGAAGAGGAAAGTAGTAGTAGTAGTAGTAGTAGTAGTAGTAGTAGTAGTGGTAGTAGTAGTAGCAGCGAAAGTGAGGATAGTGAAGGAGAATACGACGACGACGACGACGAGGACGAGGACGAAGATTTCGAGGAAATTCAAAGACAGTGGAGGGAAAAACGCGCGTACGCTTCGTGGTGGTGGTGGCACGAATATCGCCAAAAAGTCGGACCGGCTTTCGTCGTCCCTCCTTTTTAAAAGTCGTCGGGCGTTTTTCATCCGCGAGCGCGCGCATCTATGTTAAATGTATTTTCAATTCACATTCGTCTAAAAATGTATCTCAGCAAGCTAATTAAGCACATGTGAAAGTGTTGATGCGTGTGCGTTTCATGTATTATCGAGCGCTCGCGTGTTTCTGCTTCTTTTCCGCGAGCGCTGTCATTTTTTCTTCTTCAACGCCGAGACAGAAACAATGAACTCTCTTTTTGTATTACTTCTTCTTTTCCTCTACCAATCGCAACCGAATCCTTCCCTTCAAATCTTTCGCGCTCTGAATACCTCTCAAAACCTCTCCGTTCTGTTCGATTTGAACCTTACTTTCCTTCATGAGTTTCACCGCGACGTCTCGAGTCGCGTCCATGAATCTCCTCCAATCTGGATTTCCTTTAAAGGCATGTAATCTGGGAATCTCTGACGGTCAGCACGTCTTCTCCAAGCCTCTCTTTCCGAGCACTTCCATCATCGCCGTTTCTATTCGTTCTTTCACAGAAAAATCTGTTTGCGCGTCGTCTTTCTCCAAAGTCGCTCTCGAAGCTTCTTTCTTCTTTGTCTTTGTCTTTGTTAAAGGTTCTCTCATGATGATGTTTTGACCAGTTACAGTTAGCAGGT
>JACLAB010000318.1_pt1 | contig 16727 bp, 13 predicted proteins | sample 8027921 | NCBI WGS metagenome assembly JACLAB01 (sample SAMN15725117, study PRJNA655200) | protist metagenome | isolation source: fluorescence activated cell sorting (FACS) single amplified genomes of... | place: USA: West Boothbay Harbor, Gulf of Maine | collected 2000-07-19 | reverse complement strand
CGACGCGACAACCACAGCCACCACCCACGAAAAAGAAAAAGAAACCTACCTTGAAACGCTCTCGCAAAGAGGTAAACTCGAAGCCGACCGCGAAGCGAAGCGCACGGACTTTCCCAGAGAAAAAATCGAAGGCGGGTACGCCGAGGACGAAGATTCCGAGAAGCTCTTCCGAGAAGACCCGCGCCCGTGGGACGATTAAAAAAGTGCACAGCTCTGTCACACACGCACGGACACACACACACAGAGAGAGAGAGAGAAAGAGACACACAGACACTATTAGAACGCGTATATTTTTTTTCAAAAATTCCACCCGCGCTCTCACAGCGCGACGCTCGTAAAAGCGCGTGCCTAGAATATATTTCATCTTGACCTTTTTCGCATCAGCAGTTTACGAAATTATTCCTTTTTTACGGTTGCGCGAGTGGAATAATCTTCAAAAATCTTGGCACGCGAAAGAAGAGGAAAAGACCAGTAGCTCTCTCTCTCTCTCTCTCTCTTTTTCTTCGCATGTTGCCGTCGTTTTCATCCTTCTCGGGTTCTAAAATGGACGCCAGTGGCGGCGGGGGTTTTGGCGAGGAGGAGGCGAAGGGCAAGGGGAAGTCGTCGTCTGCGTCGTCGTCCTCCGCGAATTCCACGACGACGTTAGATACGAATGTGAAAAAAATGGAACATTTTTCTCTGAAAGAAGAAGAAGAGAAGAAGATGGAGGACGCTTTCGAAGATAGAAGCGAGGAGAAAAGTAAAAGCTTTCGAATGTATTCGGATATTTCGGAGGAGGAGGACGAGGAGGCGAATTTACCGCCTCTGAGTTCGGAGACGGACCCGTTGGTAGTCTTGAAGCGAATTTCGTTTGGGTGGCAGTTTGCTCTGGTGGACTTTGCGTTGTTTAAGAGAGTCGGCGGCGGGAGATATTCGGCGGTGTATCACGCGAAATATAAGAGGTTAGGGATGGATATGGCGCTTAAGAGATACGTGAGGGAGCGATTGCAGCCGCACTCGATGGAGCAAATCGCGAGGGAGATTGCGATTCATTCGCAGATGCAACACGCGAGCATCGCGCCTTTTTACGGAGCGTTTTTGGACGAACACACGGGGGATATCTATTTGATTCACGAGTTTGCGCACAGAGGCGATGTTTTTAACGCGCTGAATGCGACGACGTTCGGAAGGTTTTCGGAAACGAGGGCGGCCAGAGAAGTTATCAAACCACTGGTGAATGCGGTGGTGTATTTGCATCAAAGAGGCGTTGTGCATCGTGACATTAAACCGGAAAATATTCTCGTCGCCGAAGCTGGATCCACGATGGTGATGAATGGCGGTGGCGGGCACGGCAGAGAAACGACGATGGCAAACAACCGAGCGTACGCGAGATACACGGCGAAACTGACTGATTTTGGTTTCGCGTGCGATTTGAACGTGCACAAACCGTTGGCGAGGTTAGGCACGACGGATTACATGGCGCCCGAAGTAGTCGCGTGCAATCGCGAGAGACGCGAAGAGTTGCAACAGAGGAACGAGAGTGGATACGGCGCGGCGGTAGATAATTGGGCTATTGGTGTTTTAACGTACGAATTGTTGGTTGGTATTCCTCCTTTTGCAGGACCGAACAGCCCGAACAGAGAAGACACGTACGAGAGGATTTTGAAAGGTGCGTACTCAAAGATTCCGAGTTTCGTGAGCGACAAGGCGAAGGATTTCATCACCAGGTGTTTGGAAGTGGATCCTGAGAAAAGAGCCACGGCTGAAGAATTATTAGAGCACGAGTGGTTGGTTTCGAGGACGATGGTGAGACACAGTGGTGTTCCGACATCGCCGACACCGACCGACGGAAAGACGACGACTGTAAAATCAACGACGAAAGCGCAGGACGATGCAGAAGAAGAACATGAAACTGCCACCCTTTCGCGAAAGACCATTCCGAGTGAAAGTAGAAAAGAAGCAACGAACAACGTCGATGATGCTACGTCAGATGATGATAAGAACAGCGGCGAGGTTTTTGAGATTCTCAAAGAACAAATTAAAATTGCCAATGAAATCAACAAGAATGCCGTTGCGCCGACGACGAACGAGATCGAGGAAATCGTCGAAGAGAGTGCAAAAAATGTTACCGAGAAGAAAAAGGACAGCGTTGGAAGTGAAGAGGAGCCGTGGAGCTCCTCGGACGAATCGCTGGAAAACGAAGAAAACTACGTTCGCGAGTTGGCCTCAATTGCCGCCGGTCGGTCGGCTTCAATCGCAATTGCGGGCATTTCGGGAAGCGGGCACCACAGCGGCGGGGGAGGTTTGTACTCGACGCACGTCCCTACCAGCCAACTGTCGTTGATGAAAGAGAAAACCGCCGCAGCGGCGCCTATTTCGCCTTTGAAACAACCAATAAAAGCGCCGCTCCCACCTTCTTCGCCTACTGACGCAGCGAAGAAGAGTTCGGACAATGCCGTAGAAGGCTTGGGATTTGGCGCGCAGAAAATCGATTTAGCCGGCCTCGCCGCTTTACGCGCACGCTACGCCGGAGAAGAATACGAAAGCAATACCAGCACCCCCGCGCGGTCTTCATACGAAGAACAAAAACAGATCGCAAGAAAAACGAAAGGGGACATTCATTCGTCGCCCTCCATCTCAATGTTCGGCAAACTCATGCAAAGATCGCAATCCGCGATTATGACGAAATCGTCCAGTCACCCGGAAGCGACGAATGGTGGTAGCTCTCTATCTCCTCGAAAGAAAAAATCAACGACTACATCGCTCGAAAAGAGCGCGAATAATGACGGTGGCGTCCAACGTTCCTCGCAGTCTTTCTTGCAACGCATGAGAGGCTCGTTCTTCTCCTCTAGACGGATGCGAAATTTAACCGTCGCAGATGGCCAAAGCGAGTTCGACGACCGAAACATCAAGACTTAGTGACACCCACGCATATATATGTATATATATTTAGCAGTTAAAAAACAACAGAAGATAAAGAAGAGCATAGCGTGAACGCACATTAGAAGGTACGTAGGTGCGATAGAGTAGAGCATAGAAAAGTAGATGCAATAGAAAACTTGTACAAGTACGCATTCTTTCCGTCTCGGACTCCGCTTAACCGCGCGTCGCGAGATACCCAGGATTCACGTCGTACCGTATGGGAACAAAACCACTACCGTATCGAACGAACTGTTTCTGTTCGTACCCTCGCGGATTGACGTATCCTCCGCAATATAAAGAGCAACCTCGCTCGATGCCTTCGTATACGTACGCCGTAAAAGAGCACCACCTAGACAAACAAAAAAAATACACGGATAAGGTATTGATGTCATCCAAAACAAAACAGAGAGAGAGAGACGACATCATCCGCGAAAGAACAAAAAAGGCAGCGCACCGTCGACAAGGAATCTCCAAACACGTGTTGCACTGTTCGCGCCACTCGAAAGAGGGAACGTATTGGCATTTATCGAGACATTTAGACTCGGAGGAGGATGGAAAGACGACGATGGCACCGACGATGAAAAGAATCTTGAGAAAAAATTTCTCCATTTTATTGTTTTTCGCGCAAAAAAAAATGAAGCGCGCAGTCGTTTCTAACGCACCCCAACCACCGGCGAAAAGAAAAGAAAAGGAACGCCGCGAAAGAAGAGGAGGAGGAAGAAGAGGCGTCGCGCTGTCACTCGGAGGAAGTTTCGCCGCCGCCGTCTTCGCGGGGCGCGGTAGTTCTTCTTCTCGTTCGTGGTATTCTTTCGCGAAGGGAGTCGAAAGGAAGTTCGTTACGAATGGATATTCGATACGCATCCCGGAGGAAAAGTACGCGTACGAAGAGACCGAGGGAGTGGCGACGAGCACGCTACGAGTGAGAGACGAGCGAGGGAGAGAGGTTTTGAGCGTGAGGAGAGAACGCACGGGAACGATGGGGAACTACGGGTTACGGTCGATGTTTCCAGACGTGGATGCGTTTGGCGAGACGATGAAAGGACGATATAAGAACGACGAAGAAGGAGGAGAACGAGAGGCGCGAGAGTTAGATGGAAGCGGGATGTACGCGATAGAGTTGAGTGGGAACAGAATAGTTGGTGTGGTTGTGGGATGTAAGGATGGTGAAAGTGGAAGGAGGTTTAATCAGATGCAAACGATTAGCGCGTTCGCGGAAGTAAAGGACGAAAAGCAGAAATCGGACGTGTGGGGCATGTTAGAGTCGTTGCGATTGACGGCCGGTAAGACGTGCAGCGGGTAAATACTAATATAGGATTGACAAAGAGCATTAAAAGAGAATCAGCATTATTCGTCCGCAGAAGCAGCGGCAGCAAAAGTACTCGCGCTCCAGACGTCGGAAGCGTCCATGGACTTGCGAAAAAACGCCGGTTCCGATACTCGAACATTTAAAGGTTCTCCTCCTCCTCCTCCTCCTCCTCCTCCTCCTTCTTCTCGCGCATCGTTGCGCCAAGGCACGGCTTCTGGTGGCAGCGTAACCTCCGCCGCGAAGAGATGTAATTTCGGTCGATACTTTTTCGCGTTATCGCAGTGTGTTTTACCTCCGTACCTATCGTCGCCTAAAATAGGCATGTTTAGTTGCTTTTCGGCGTGTTTTCGCAGTTGGTGCGTCCGCCCGGTTTTAGGATGGAAATCGACTAAAACTCTCGTTATGCCATTCTTATCGTCGTCTGCTCCACTCTTCTCGTCGCAAATCGTAAACTCGGTTTCCGCGTACTGGTCGCTCTTTGGTCCCATGTCGTTGCTCGTGATTGTTCCTCGTTTCTCGTTAATTTTTCTCTTTCCAACACCCCCTTTTACGTTGGCGTACTCTACCAACACCGCTCGATACCTCTTCCTCGCCGTGCGATCTCGGAAAGCTTCGGAAAGCGTCTTCAAAGCCCTTCGAGTCTTAGCGCACACCACTAATCCTCCCGTCAAACTGTCTAACCTGTGAACCGGTCTCGGACGATGTAGCGCGCCCTCTACGTTTTCAGCGGGCCGGACGATGTACGGCAACACTCGATCTAAATTCCACCCCGCTAACTCGCTATTCCTATCGTCGACATCATCGTTACTATTATTATTATTATTGTTACTACGTTTACTACTCGCAACATTACCGCTCGTCTTCGTTTTCAAAGTCGGAATGCCAAACGATTTCCTCACGACCACGCACTCTTCGTCTTCGTACGCCACCGTCGTCGCGTTGTCCCCTTCGCGAATCTCCTTCGGCACGTCGTCGAGCGATAACCGCGCGCGAGAAGCGACGTCCGCGCTCGCGTTCATTCTCGCGCGAATTTCAATCGTGAAGATATCATCATCAGGGTTAGAAGCAGTAGCACTGCCCTCTCCTCCTTCACCGTCCTCCTTCTCTCTTTTCAGCTCGAATCCCACGTCCGCCTTCTCTTCGTTCACTCGCACCTCGCCTCTTCGAATCGCTTTTTTGGCTGCCGTCTTGGTCGGAAATCTTTCCGGAAATAAACGCATGAGAACGTCGGTGATGCGCGCAACCGTCCTCGTTTCTTCCGTTTCTTCCGTCGACATCAACTCTCTGAACATTTCCGACCGCGAAACGGTTTTCGAGGCGACCGTTTTATACGGCGAAGAACTCTTCTTCGTCGTCTTTGCTTTGTCCTCGTTCGTTCCGAAACCCCTATTACCAGCGACGACGACGACTCTTCCTCCTCCGTTCTTTTTGGCGTTGATAACGCCTCCTCCTGGTTTGCGCATGTGGACGAAGAAGGTCACAAAAAAAGCACCCTTATTATTCCTCCTCCTCGCTTTGAGGAGAGGAGGTTTTTGCGCCGTCGCTGAATAATGTGAACAAAGAAAACCACCGCCGCGCGCGTGGAAAACGACGTTCATTTGTGCGCACAAATGAGCGCAAAAAAAGTTAGTTACGAGGAAACCGAAAAATTTTTATTATTTAGGGTTTTGACTTATTTTTGGAAGCTTAGGGTTTAGGGTTTGGAGCTTTTTCTCTACGAGTTAGGGGGAACGAAAACTTTGCCGCACAACAGTTAAAAAAATGCAAAACACGGGCATCATCACGCCGGCACGGAAGACCTTAGTCTTCGAAAACGCCTCAAACACCGCGACGAAAGCGAGAACACCACTTTCCGAACGATCCATGGACGACGATATTAATAATAATAAAGAAAACATGAGCGCATTTGGCGCCGCGTTTTTACAGATGGCGATGCACGGGAAAATCAAAACGCGTCGTCGTGGTAACGAAGAAGAAGAAGATGCGACGACGAAACAACAACGCGCGATGATGGAGCAGATGCAGCACGAATTGGCGCAAGCGCGCGCGGAAATCGCGATACTGAAAGAGCGCGAACGGGAGCTTTTGTCGATGAAATCTCCGACGACGAAGACGAAGAATGCGACGAAGTCTTCTTCGATCAAGTCGCCGTTGTTGCTTCCGTCGCCGCCGATGCTCGAAACGCCGATGCGGTTCAGACGAGAGAGAGATTCGTTTCGCAAAGAGTTGAAAATGATCAGCCAAAACGCGGAGATGAACGAGACGAAGATGCTGGAGGCGAAAAATCGCGAGCAAAAGTTGTCGCAGGAGAACGAGGCGTGGCTTTTGAAAGCTTTGAACGAGAAGACGCGGGCGCTGAAGATTGCGGCGAAGGCGAACAACGCGAGCGAGAAGGAGTTGAGTCAAGCGAAGGAGACGGCGAGTATTTTAGAGAGGAGCTTGCGAGAGCAAACGGAGAAGGTGCACGTGCTGAAGCAGAGATTGGTGAAGAACGAGCAGGCGAGGAAGAAGTTAGAGAGTAAAGTTGGGAGGTATCGAGACGCGCTGAAAGATGCGAGTTTGAGGAATGTTGGGAACGGCGAACATCTTCACGAGGAGGCGATGCCGCAGGAGTCGATAGATACGGCGATGAGTAACGAGAGTTATTGTGGCGAGAATAAGGTTGAAATCGATGTTGATGATAACGTAGGAGAAACAAAAGAAGATGCAAAAGAAGAAGAAGAAGAGGAAGAGGTGAACTTTCGCGTGTTCCCGGAACAGATGATGATGGATCCGAACAACATCGGCGTTCCGGCGACGCCGGCGATGTTTCAATTTCCGAGGAACAACATGATAAATAAAAACAGTAACGATGATGAATACGAGGCGAACAGAACGACAACGACAGATGTATCGATACCAACGACTCCTGGAGGTGAAGTGATAGACTTTTACGGTAGACCAAAGCGAGACACGAAGAAAGATGTGTTTGTCATTTTCTCCGTTTGGGTCGCCACGATTGTGGCATTAATTTCGATGGGAACGTCCTCGACTGTATCTTCAGTCGTCGGCGAACGCGTCGTCGTCAAAGGCTTTGGCTTTTTCTGCTGAAAATAGATGTATTATTGTTGTTTTCCTATATATTACTACACACGTACTACTATTGATACCATTACTATTGATAACTGCTACTGCGTACTACTAAACTACCATTACTTTATCATCTTGCAAAAGAAGTTTTCTCATTCGTCTTATTCGTTCTCTCTTCCAGTCGCGAACGTGATCATTTCTGAGTGTGTTGAAAATGAGAGAGAAAAAGTTTTGCGGATTATTTTGAGTCGTTATTTAAATCGTCGCGTGGCGTAGACGACCATCTCTACGATGTTGAAAAGGAATATATTTATAAGTATCAGTATGAATGAGTAGTTCGCGAAGAACGAAATGGAAGCAAAAAAGAACATTTTCATCATCAAAAGAGACGCGCGACGCATCGTTGAAAGAAAAAAAAACGCACCTTGGACGCTCATGGGCAACTCGGCGATGTCCACTCTCGCCTCTCGATCGAATATCTCTAAATCCGCCAGCGCCCACAATAAGTTCGGTTCCTCGCCAATGGCGTATAAACACCCCTCGTCGGTTTCGTCCGGGAAAATCGATTGAATTCGTTCCGTGACGAGTCGTATTCTATCTCTCGCGGATAACTCCGTCTCGTCCAGTAAAAGTCTCGGACACTCCTCCAACATCGACGGCACCCGTTCGCGTTTAAAACCAAGCTCGTACAAAGCCATCATATTCTGCACCGCTTGAGCGACATTAATCGAAGAAACGATAGACGCGTCGTTCTGCAACAACTTCCCCACGTTCACGTCCGGCAACGCCTTCTCCAATCTGTCCACTTGAACCATCAAATCGTCGCAGTCTTCGTACACGGATTTCGAAAGCGCCAAGTTCTTTGCCACCCGCGCGGCTTCAAAGTCTCGCATTTTGAATTTGATCTCTAAAAACGATTGCGTTCGCGCGATGTTCATCGCGCGGTCGGCGTCGTCCTTTCCCAAAACCGCTTTTTCCTCTCCTCCTTCTTTTTTCTTCCCGAACGTCTTGTTGAAATTTTCCAAAAGTTCTCTTCTCGTTTCGTCTCGCGCCTGCTTCGTCGCTTCGGCTAAAATCTCTCTCGCCTCTTCGAGCGCCGCTTCGAGTCGTCGTTCGAACGCTTCTTCTTCGTTTTCGTTTTCGTCGTTTCCGCCGGAGGAGGAGAGCGCTTTGTTTCGGTCGTTGTTTCCGCATCTTCTCTCGCAACGCCTTCTTTTAACGGCATTTTGTTGCAAAACAGAAGACGCGAACGACGACGAGCGGCTCTGCGAGAAACAGCGACGACAGAGAAGCCAAGAAGAAGAAGAAGAAGAAGAATAAGAAGACATGACGGCAGGGCAGGGGGGTTAATCCGACGAGAGAGACCGCTCGTTGCGAGTGCAGAGGGAAGAAAGAGACGCACCTTCTCTGAAGCACACTTTTGCTTCTCTGTTGTAACCCTAAATACTATAAACCCTAAATAATATTTTTTTTTTTTTCTCCGTAAAAAAGCTCTTCTCCGCCAGCCTTTTTTTGTCTGAGATCCGCGTGGTGGTGGTGGTGGTGTTCGAGAGTTCGACGCGCGCAGATCAATACGGCAGAAAGAGAGAGAAAGAGAGCGAGAAAGAGAAGCGGGTCGTTTTCTCTCTCTCGATCATCGCGCATATAATAATAACACGCACGGAGAGTTTGAACTCTTCATTTTTTTTAACGGGAACAAAAAAACGGGAAGAGACCACTTTCGAAAAACGTTCTGCTGGATAAAAGAAGAGAGAGAGAGAAGAGAAGAGATGACGAACGAAGAAGAGCGCGGCGTCGTCGGTGGTGGTGGGCCGACGATGTCTTCCTCCGCCGGTGGTGGTGGGGGTGGAAACAGCGACGCGTCGTCGTCGTCTTCGTACCCAACCTCCGCGAAAGACTACCACATAACCGATGAAATCGGTCGAGGCGTCTCCGGGGTGGTGTGGAAAGCCACCATCCCTCAAAAATCGAACGAAGTCGTCGCGATTAAAGTGCTCGATTTGGAAGATCAAGATCAGAATTATTTGGAAGAAATTCGACGAGAAGCGCAGACGATGAGCATGCTGTCGCATCCAAACTTGGTGAGATATCACTGCTCGTTTATCGAAGGGTCGAGCTTGTGGGTGGTGATGCCGTATTTGGAAGGCGGGTCGGTGTTGAATTTGATGAAGTGGAAACACGTGCAAGAGAGTTCGTCGATGTTGGAAGAGAGAGGAGGGATTGGCAGCGGGGAGAACGAGGTGGCGTCCTCTTCGTCGGCGGCGACGAGCTCGGTTGGTTTAGACGAAACGACCGTGGCGACCATCTTGAAAGGGACGCTGAAGGCGTTGGATTACTTCCATCGCAACGGGAACATCCACAGAGACGTGAAAGCTGGGAACATATTAGTCGACGCGAATGGGGACGTGAAATTAGCTGATTTTGGCGTCTCCGCGAGTTCCTGGGGGAGTGGCGGGAGACCTCGCTCGCACCAAACGTTCGTCGGGACGCCGTGTTGGATGGCGCCCGAAGTCATGGAACAGGTTTCCGGGTACGATTTTCACGCCGACATATGGAGTTTGGGGATTACCGTGTTGGAATTGTGTCACGGACACGCGCCGTTTGCAAAATATCCACCGATGAAAGTCTTGCTTATGACGTTGCAAAACCCACCGCCGACGTTGGAATCGTCGGGGCAATCCGGCGCCGGCGGCGTCGGCGGCGGGCCGAAGAAAACTTTCTCGAGAGCGTTGAAAGAGTTCGTCGGGTTGTGTTTGCAAAAAGACCCGAGCAAAAGACCTTCCGCGGAGAAGTTGTTGGAACACAGGTTTTTGAAAGAAGCCAAGAAGTCGGATTACATCGTCAAGACGTTGTTGAAAGATATTCCGAGTTTAGGCGAACGGACGAGACAGTTGCTCGAGAGAGACGCGAAACGAAGAGAGGCGAAACGAAAAGGCGAGGATATCGGGAAAACCGCGGAACAAGAGGAAGCGGAGAGTCAAGCGGCGTATAAGCACGGCGTGAGCATGTGGAATTTTAACTTGGACGAGTTGAAAGCTGAAGCTGCGGCGATAGATAACGCGACATCCTCCGGGGAAGTCGGCGACGCTTCGGCCAAGGGCACCTTGCAAAAGAAAGGGTCTCGGTTCAAAATCATCGAAGAGGAGAACAGCGGCGCGGTTTCCGATTCCGGCGCGAGCACGCAAAGCGCCAAGATTGAACAGAAAGGACGATTCACCATTTCCGACGAGACGCCGGCGCAACCGCCCACTTCTCAACAACAACAACAACAAGAACCGCAGCAACAACCCCAGCGAAAAGTCACCAAAAAAGGTCGATTCATCGTCGAAGAAGAAGATAACGTCGTCGCTGCGCCTTCTTCTTCTTCTCAAAGAGGCGCGGAAATTGAGCAACTGTGCGAAAAGATGGTCCACCTCTCTCGAGCGCAAGAGGATACCATTCGCTCGCTCCGCGAAGAGAACGAGAGTTTGCGGAGGAGAATCGCAGAGTTAGGCGGATAGGAGAAAAAAAGGTACACAGACGCGCGGCGTGAAAAGAGAGAACGAGCGACTTCTCTATAAGAGGCGCTGTTAGTGCACGCACCAACGATCGATTGGTCGATCGATGGTACATCTTTTGTTATACATATATATTATATTCGATTTGAGACACACTTTGAGAGAAGAAGAAACAAGTCAACACGAGAACACGTCACACACCTTCATAAAAAAAGCATGCGCGCAACACCCAGCAGCGGCGCGTTATTGTTCTCAACGTCAAAATCGACGCCTCCGCTTCTTCGTCGCTACGGGAGGAAGAAGGATGCATCCGTCCTCCAATCGTCGTCGTCTACTGCGTCCTCTACTTCCGTCTCGGTCGACAAAACTGATTTTACTTCGAACGCGTTTGATGAATTCCAAAAGAGGTTTTCCGGTCGCTTCGGCGCGGTCGTGAGGGAGTACGTGCTCGATGCGGAGGAAGAAAACTGGAGAGAATTAGATATTCCTCTTCGATACGTTCACGGGGTTGGTGTGGTGCCAAAGTCGAGCATGCCGTTTGCGGATAAACTGTACGAGGCCAATGCGCAGGTGACGTGCCGGTATGCAGAGGAAGGCGTGGAAGGCGGCGCAACATTTTCTGGTTCAAACGATGCACATAACGGAAGCGTTGCTTCTTTGCCTCGTGATGGTACCAAATATTGCGAGATTGAAACGAAGCGTTCGTTTCCGGAAGTTGGAGAGCAAGAGTCGATGGGTTCGTGCGGCGGATCGGAGTGGAACGAACGCACTCAATACGCCGAGGATCGAAAGTATTTCTTGTTGCGCGGAGCGAGCGAAGGCGGAGAGGCGAGGACGGTGGACGACAGCGGAAGTTTTACGGCTGGACCGAAGATGTTGTTTAGACGTAGCAGTAGTACTAGTAGTGATAGCACGAGTAGCGGTAGCGGTAAAGTAGAGGAAGGAATAGAAGAAGTTGACCACGGCATGACGTGGTTCCCGATGCACGAAAACGAAAGTTCGGTTAGATTCGGGTTACAGTGGGAGGAAAACAAACGCGTCCGAGTGGATTACCACGTAAAGAAAAACACGGGTAAAGTTGGGTGCGTTATTTGGAGCGAAAGAAAAAGCGTGTGCGCGCCGCGCAGCGATAGCGGCGACGAAAAGAAATGGTCAGACGAGAAGAAGACCATCCTCCGCGAACGCGCGTTCGTTTTAGAGGAGGACAAATTCACGAACGTTCCGCCTAACTCTCCCTCTCTAGCCGCCATATCGAAGGAATCGCTCCTTCTCTTTCAGCGGTCCAATCCGATTGCGCTTCGATGCGGCGAAGATTTCGTCTACGCGTGCTCTTCTCTCGAACACGCGACGGGCGAGAAAGAAGAAACCGCATCGTCGTCGTCGTCGACGACGACGACGTGCTTCGCGGCTGCCATCGATATCGGTGCGGGAAAAACAATGCTCTGGACGCGCGTTTACGACACGGGAAAGTTCAAATTCGCACATTTTGCCGAACTCGCCGCTGCTATTTAAACATCTTCTATACGCTAGTAAAAAATTCACTCATTCTAAGTATCTCTGAGCATCTCGTAAGACCATCCCTCCGCGCCTCTCCTCACTTGCACCAAAACCGTCGTCGCGTACGCGCCGGGTAGAAAACTCAGCGCCCCAATCACCAACGTCGCCGTTTTCGTCCCTCTCTCTTGGTCTTTCTCGTGTAAATCGATCACGTTGAGCTCGAGAAGCGTAAAAACGGTTAGGGAAATCGTTCCAATCAAAAGCAACATCGGACCGAGAAGTTTTTGCTTCAAAGACAACGCGTGGTTCGCGTCGTGACTTTCCCCGCCGCGCATCATCATTTGACTCGAGAAGGAACGAAACGAGAGCGGATCGGTGGGCATGTTTTCGTATTTTGGGTCGTCTTTGGATACGATTCGATGGCGCGAACGCATCTGTGCGTGTTGTTTTTCGGTGTGATTTTGGGTTGTGGTGTAGTGGGGGAAAAAGTGTGTTTTGTGATTTGTGAAAAATTTGAAAGAAAAAAAAAAAATTTTGAAATGCTAAAAATACGCCAGAAAACGCCTCTCTTTTAGGGGAAGAAAAAGACAAAACTCAAAGAGTCTTCTCTGATCTCGCCGCCGCCGCGCAAAACGAAGAGGACGCGAAAAAAGATGATGCTCTCTCTGCCAAACATGCCCGGCATGACCACCGCATCGGGAGCGGCGGCGACGACGAGTTCTGGAGCCGGGGAGCGTGGGTTCAACGTCGCGCGAGAAGAGCAGGTGCGAGGAGAACGCCTTTTTTTTTTTTCTTCTGTTCTCTCTTTTTGTTTTTGATCATCTGCGCTCTAGGGGTTTGACCGGAAAATGCGTGTATCTTGACTTCCACGTCCTCTCTCTCTCTGGGTCTCTCTCTCTTTTTATTTGTTCGAAATCCAAACAGGTGCAACAACGTCGCGCGATGAAACGATCGCAAACGCTTCGGTTCGTGAACGGGTACGCGATTTTAACCGACGACGCGACGTCTTCGAAACAGTTGGTACACGTGACAGAGGAACGGGAGTTTGTGGGGGAGGTGGTTGAGGGAGAGGAAGAAAAGAAGGCGTCGTCTTCGTCTTCGTCGTTCGTTCCGGCGTACGTGCAGTTAGATCGCATCGTGCTGCGATTTTTCGCTAAATTTACGGAATCTGTCTACGATAGCGCGACGGAGACGTCTCGGGAACGGAAAGTGGTTTTTAGAGTGTACGCGGAGGATCTCACGATTGACGCGACGGAGCCGAAACAGGAAAATTCTGGGTTGCAGCAAGGGTTGTATTTGAAGAGGACGAAGTGCGAGGAAGTTTTCAGAGAGCGATTGAGGAAAGCGCTCGTTGAGAAAGGCCACAACGCGAGTGAAGAGGATAACGAAAGGAAAGTAAAAAGAGTCGTCTTGGAATTGTTGAAAGTTGGGAGTACGATTACCGTGGGCGGCCGCGCGTTTTCCATCTACGCGTGCGACGGATTCACTCGACAGTTTTACGAAGAAAAAGAAGGAATGAGTATGCCGCCGAACGAAACGAACGAAAACGAAACTACGTCGAATAGCTCTGAGGAAAACGCGAGAAACAACGAAAACGACTCTCTCGCTTTTAAACGCGCGAAAGGGCCACCGAGCGCGAGGTTAGACGATATGGCTCGATTCACCGAGGCGAAGCTCGGTCGACCGAGCTCGGCGTTGGGTCCGGACACGAGGAAGAAGTTTCTTGAACACGACGGGGAAGTTTTACGATTCTACGCCACTTGGAAAGGAAAACATGATAACGATGAGCGAAGTAGCACTACAACCACTTCAGATGAGAAGCGATTGTTTTGCGTGCACTATTTTCTCGCGGACGATACGGTGGAGGTCATCGAGAAAGGCGGTCGCGCGCTCTTGAGACGAGGCAAACTTCCGAAAATATCAACATCAGAAACGACAACGACAGAAGAAAAAAAAGACGAAACGAAAACGATACCAGCACAAGCACCAACTTCAAAACCGCTAGACTTTTCCGTGTGTTCGATTGGTAGCAGCGAACGAATTCCTCACATCGATGCGAGCGAGATTATTGTCGGTCAAACCGTTAACGTGTACGGTCGAGACATGTTCATCTACGGGTGCGATCGATCCACGGAGACCTGGTATTTGAAAGTCCACGGGGAGAAAGTGATCGCAAACATAGACATTTCGGAACCAGAAGCGCCTAAAAAAGAGAAGCAGTTGCCGAAACACGAAGGATTAGCCATTGGAAGCGAAGAAGATACGCTTCAAAACTGTTTGGCATTGAACCCAAAGCCTCCGAAGAAGGATTATCGCAAATCTTTTGAGAAGGGCGGGTGCGTGTTGCGATTTGAAGCGAGAATTGTTCGCGGCAAAGACGACGATAAGAGCAGCAGTCCGTCGTGTTCGTCACCGTTGCCATCGTCATCATCTTCAATCATCGTCCCAAACGGCGGCGACGGAACCACCGATGCCTTCGCGAACGATTTTGAGCGGAACTTTGTGCTCTCGTTTTTCCTCGAGGACGATACGGCCTCGGTGTTTGAACCTCCCGCCAAGAACGGCGGAAACGGTGGTAAATTTCTAGAAAGGGGTAAAATTCGCGACAGCACGACTGGAAAAGCGTACACCATCGAAGATATGTTTGTGGGAAACGTTCTCAAGTTGCACAAGCGGTGCTTCAAGTTAATCGCGGCGGATGCGTTTACGTTGAAGACACTCTCGGAGGATCAACAACGCTGATGAGTTTTAAAAAATGTTATACACAAATACGCTTCTATTTTAATAAGTATCTAGCGGCGAGCCTCCACCAAACATCCTCGAGAAATCTGTCACGCACCCGGACCGTTCGTCGTGATGGCCTTGCCCACTTGAAATGCCGTCGACAAACATGGAGTCTATTTTACCCGCAATGTAATGCATCCATCCGGACGATACCGTCACCGCAGCTCGGTGTCCTCTCTTCTTTTTACTCTCATCTCTCTTATTCTTCTCGCTAACGACGGACGAAACTAGCATTTGCATCGCGATGTCTTCGCAATTTTTCCTCGCGTCAATGTACTCTCTCACTCCTTCTGGTAAGTGTTCCGAACTGTACAACTCTAAATACTTGGCGTGCGAAAACGCCGCTTTCGTCAACGCGATGGAATACCTCTTGCTGCTCGTGAAAAACAACTCGACGTCATTCCAAGCGTATCGCATTTTACACGTACCGTCTTCTATGTTTCTACTCTCCAACTTGTGCATGCGCCCAAAATACCCGACTAAACCTTCTCTGTTTCTCTGCCACTCCTGAAACCCTTTTTGCAACTTCCCGCACGGAATCCTCACGTCGTCGTCCACGTGAAACACCGCCTCCGTTTTCAAATCCTCAATCTTTTCAAACCTATTTTGAATCGACGTCGATCCGACGTGTCTATCGTACCTCACCAAATTCGGTCGGTCCAAGAAATACGCCTTCGCGTCGCCTCTTCCATCCGAAGCCGACGGCACGGGAACTTGTTCTGACCACACGACTCGAATCTCTTCAATCTTCGCGCGGCCGGAATCTTTGCACTCGGCGTAGTGCCGCAACGAGCGCTTCAACAAATCTCGCCTCTTGAACGTGTTCAGCAAAATCGTAAATCCTTCGCCAACCTCCTTTTTCTTCCTCTCGTCGACGCTAGTACCGCTCGCGCCTAAACTCGTTCGAATTTCTCGTTCGATCCTTTCGCTCGCCGCGAACGCTTCGCTCGCGCTCCAATTTTTCGTCCCAACACCACCGATATTTTCTGCGCTGCACATCGCGTTCAAATCTCTCTCCGCACTAAACATCGCATCGCCGCTCGTCACGAACACAATCGTGACGAGCAAAATCACGAGCGATAAAATTGCGTTTCGTCGGATGGCTTTCTCTTGGAACAAAGAGTGTAGCGCTTTCCTCGTTCGATGGTGTTGTTTCTCTTTATCGTCATACATGACTCGCGTTTTTTTCCCGAAAGATTTGTTGTTGAAAATCTTCTTCTGTGCGTCTTCGAGAAGGCTAAAGACCATTCGGTTTTAAAGGAGATGCGTCGCTTGTGCGCGTGTCTCGATCTCACACACACTCTCTCTCTCTTCTCTGCGCGTGCGTAATAAATATGTGCGTGCGTATGTTTCGTATCCGCGAAAAGCGCTTCGTTGTTTAAAAAGTGGAACGTTTTGCGTGTCGTTATGAATTTTTTCTGAAGCTTTTTTTTCTTTCTTCTCTCTCTCTATTACAACATCTGACTGGCGTTGGTACTATCGTCTCTTCGTTGCGGGTTACCACCGTCGTTGTTATTGCCGCCGCCGCCGCCGTCGTCGTCGTCGTCGTCGTCGTCTAAACCAGCGCGGAGGTAGGATATGGCGGCGGCGGTGGCGAGCAGAGCGAAGCTTCCGGCGAGTTTGGCGTTGCCGGACGTCGTAGGTTTGGCGATGGAGACCCGTTGGACGACGAG
>JACLAB010003413.1_pt1 | contig 16741 bp, 16 predicted proteins | sample 8027921 | NCBI WGS metagenome assembly JACLAB01 (sample SAMN15725117, study PRJNA655200) | protist metagenome | isolation source: fluorescence activated cell sorting (FACS) single amplified genomes of... | place: USA: West Boothbay Harbor, Gulf of Maine | collected 2000-07-19 | reverse complement strand
ACGACGAATCGCGCGGCGATGGATGCGAGGTTGGCGGCGATGCATCCAGCGCGACGGGCGTTGCCGTTGTTGGCGGTTATCGCCCAGTGGCGCGTCGACGGCGCGAGGTGGCAAGTCGTACCCGCGTACATCGGTACGGGGTTGACGATGAGCGTCAGCGCCGCGGGGACGAGACTTCCATTATGGATTCGTCGCGTCGCGGCGTTTAGCGGTGGGGCGACGACGTTTGCGAGTGTAATCAGTGGGTTGTTGATTCCGGTGTTTCGCATGCCTAAACCGACTGGGCCGTATAAAGTCGGCAAGCGCACGATGCTTTGGGCGGATAAGTCGCGTAAGAGTTGGTTGTTGAACACAAAAGGACGTGGTGCATTACCCGAACATAGAAAATTGATGGCGAATGTGTGGTATCCGGCGTGTGAGCGAGGATTGAGTGAGATGCGTACAACGCGAAAGGCGAATTGGCTCGACCCGCTGTTGGCGCGGTCACTCGCGGTGAGTTTCTGGGCGCCTGAGTGGTGCGTGAATTACTTTCGATTAGTGCGCATGGAAGCTTTAGATAATGCACCCATGTCCAAAGACAAGGCGTTTCCAGTGGTATTGTTTTCGCACTCGTTTACTGGTATGAAGGAGCAAAATAGCGCGTTGTTTCAAGAAATGGCGAGCTGGGGATACATCATCGTCGCCGTCGATCATCCACACGACGCGGCTCTGGTGTTATACCCGGATGGCTCGACTGCGGACTTTAGAGGGTACGACATGCCAAATGATGCTCTTCCATTGAACTGGTGGAAATTCCGTCACGAACATCTTCGATGGCGCGCGCTCGATGTGTTGTTTGCTCTTGAACAAATAATCAACCTAAACGATGACCCCGAGAGCGACTTTCACCAGTCACTTGACTTGACGAGAATAGCCGCGATGGGTCATTCGTTTGGTGGCGCCGCAGTTGGTCTAGTTGCACAAATGGATCCTCGTATACAGTGTTGTATTATGCTTGATCCGTGGATGTGGCCGTTTGGGTTGGAAAAGATGAAGCAAGGCATTCCGTGTCCGTTGTTGATATTTGAAGCGCCAAGATTCATAGGAAATCGTGACATCTTCTGCGTTTCGAACTCTGAGATGACATCAACGCTATGTGCGTCGACCGCACCAGCCTCGGTGAACGCCAACGTGGAGGAGAAGGAGCCATTTCAAAGTACGCCGGCGCGATTGGACCACGTTGACGAAGAACTCGACGAAGAACTCGATGAAGACATCGATGCGCCTGGTAGTCTCAGTCGACACGGCTCTGAAAGTGGACGATCGCCGCGCGTGTCGACAAATTCTCTGAATAATGGTCGACCGCCCATCCCACCGCGTCGCAGTGTCGAAGGTGGACCGTCGGCGTCCGTGGAGAAGCTCACGAGTGGAGCGCCGCTGGCGCACTCGTCTATGAGTCGAAATTCGAGTTGGGGTTCGTTCGCGTCAACCTACGCGGCGCAGCGAGAACCAAGTGGTGTGGCGTTCAAGGCTGTGATTGAAGAGACCATGCATTTTGATTTCACAGATTTAGCAATGGTGGCGCCGTTGACGACGCGTTTACTCGGCGTCGTCGCCGTGGGCGGGTACGAAGTACACGATATCACCGGTGCGGCAATTTTACGGTTCTTACACGCATACAACCATCCACGCGAGTTCGATCATATTCTGAGTGCTGAAGAGTTAGACTCGCAGGCACGCGCGATTCACCCTGGGCCGTGGCCAGGCTGTCCTGTTGACGCTAAACAATTCAACAGCGTCGGTGGTGCCGCGACATCCAACGCGATTCCACCATCGCCGCGTTCGACGCCCTTGAAAACGCTTCGCGAGGAATTGCGTAAACAGCCCGATAGTGGATGGGAAGCAAAAGGCGGGATTTGCCGATGGGTGCAATGCACTGATTGGTTACACGACGAAGAGCGACCGTGGATTGACGAACAAAGCCGCGAAATTCGTTGGCTTTTAAGCGAAACTGAAGATAAGGGTGTGGCGTTGACAGATGCGGATTTGACGTGCATGTTCCCGACGCGTTCAGTAGAGAGCATACGAGCGGCGATTGCGGCGTACCGATCGAGCGATGAAGTGTTTCCAACGCCCAAGAAACTTGGTTGGCTTTCAGAGGCGTTGCTAGGCGGCGACATCGACGACGCCCCACCTGATTACGAAGGTTTCAGACCATAGACATGTTGTTGTTCAATACTACAAAACAAAGCAAAGCAGAACATAATCAACCTCGAGTCGAAATGTTAAACATCCAAATCAAACCATCCATCGAGCGGAGGCGGGTCTTCGCCGACGACGTCATAGTACCAGCGCAAGACGCGAGACGCGATGCGCTTCTTCTTCATCAACGGTCTTTCATTGTCATCCGCACTCCGACCGCCATCGATGATAAAATCTGCCGCGCGAGAGTACCACGGGTGCCGACGTTCCATAATCTCCGTAAAACTCGCCGTGGCGCTTAAATCCGGTCTATTACTATCGCCGGCGATGCGTCTGCACAAGTATTCGATATCCCGGTCTAAAAACACAACCTTCCCCCCATTCGCCTTCAACGCCTCCACCTTGCGCTCGCTATACATCTCATTACCATTCTCATCTAAATCCACAACCACTCCACCGCCGGCGTCGATCAACGTCCAACCATCAAACGCGCTCGCCGCCTTTTGACACACTTTATACTCCAAATCCCGAAAGTATCTCCACCCGTGCGCCTCCACGATCGCCGGAATCGACATGCCCGCCTCGTACACGATCAAATCATCCAACACAAACGTCTTGAACCGCTTATCGAACGCCTGAATCCGTCGACAGACGCTGGATTTGCCGCACCCGCGACCGCCAATCAAAATCAAATTTTTCGGCCCATCGTTCACGTCAGCGAACGGGTGCGTGGCGTCTTCCACCTCGATCGACGCCCGCACACCGCCGCGATAGCCTCGTCCTCGTCCTCGTCCTCGTCCATCGCGCGATGCGCGCGGCGATGCCCACGACGCGGATACCGACGATGCTCTCATCATCATCACTTTTTTTTCGTGCGCCGCTGAGTGACGGCGCCATTTCGTTTCGCGCGAGTTTTCATCCCGCCGCGACGCGCCCGGCGCGGCGCGTTCGGTGTCAACGCACAGCGCGCATCGCGTCGCGGCGCGGACGCGGCGAGCCTCGCGTCGGCTCGTACGTGTCGCGTCGTTGCGTGTCGTTGAATCAGCCGCCGCCAGTCTCGTGTTACTTTTGTGTGCGGTCGTGCGGTGACGCGCGATGTCGGACGTGGACGATGACGTGCGCGCGATGAAGGTGGTGGATTTGCGCGCGGCGTTGACTGCGCTCGGGCTCGACACGAAAGGGTTGAAGGCGGTGTTGGTTGAGCGTTTGATGGAGGCGCGAAGGCGCGAGGGCGCGGCGGCCGACGCCGACGAGAACGAGGAGGACGACGAGGAGGACGAGGAAGAGGAAGAGGACGCATTAGAAGATGTTGGCAAAGAAGATGGCGTTGGGTCGGAATCGCCATCGTCCGGGGTGTCGGAAAGCGAGGACGATGATGATGAGGAGGAGGTGAACGACGCGTTGGCGGCTCGTATTCGCGCTTCGGCGTCGAAAGCGAACGCGCGGTCGAGCGATGACGATGAAGACGGTGGCAGTGAAAGCGAGAGCGACGATGGTGATGATGCGTCTGATTCTGATTCACAATCGCAGTCGTCTTCGGAGGATGACGAGAGCGATGAGGGGGCGAATTCGGACTCAAACGCCGAGGACGAAGACGTCGAACGCGCGCCCGGCGAAGCCGTGCTCAACGAAAGAATGATGTTCTACGTCGGGAAGAGCATCGAGACGCACTGTCATATGTTGAAATTGCGCCAACGGTGTGAGGCAGATGATTACACGCCCACGAAGGAGGATATTGAGCTTATGGATACGATCAGAGATGCGATATTGAAGCACTACGACGCGCCGCTGCCGTCGCTAGAGAGCGAAGCCAAGGCGCAGGCGGAAGAAAGGCGGCGGAAGAATCCGAATAATTACGGCTTACCCAAACCTTCGTCCGAACGCGAGGGTAAATTAGAAGCTTTGCCTACCGACGGATGGCGTCTAACGCGTAAGAAGGAGCGCACGAAGCTCAAGGCGAGCGACCCCGAGGCGCAAGGTCGCATGGAGACGCGAAAGTTGCTCGAAGACGGTGCTGGATTATTCGTCGCCCCTGCAGATCCTACGAAAATAAAGCGCGAGATTCGTAAAAACGAGCGCCAAACAGCGGGCAAGGGTTGGTTCGACATGAAAGCCGTGGAGTACACGCCAGAACTTCGCCGAGAGATGCGCATGTTAAAGTTGCGCGGCGCGTACGACCCCAAACGCTTCTACAAAAACGCCGACACCACGAAACTGCCGACACACTTCCAAATCGGTACCGTCGTCGGTGGCGCTGCCGACTTTTACTCCGCGCGTCTAGCTAAGCGCGATCAAAAGCAATCATTGGCGGAAGAAATCCTCCACGACAAGGACATCGAACGCGTCCGTCGCGGACGCTTTGCCAAGATTCAAGAAAAGAACGCGGGTTCCATGGGACGTAAAGCCAAGCGTCGCTTGGGCGGGCGCGAGCGCGGGAATAGCTTTCACAAAAAGCAAAAACCATGAGAATATTTCAATAAATCCATCGTGTAATTTTTCCATAGAAGTCTGAAAACAAAACCGCAGCCGCCGCTCGCCTCGTCCTCACTCTCAGCGGCGGGTCTTCACCATGGGTGCGTCACCATCGAAATCGTCCAGCGCAGACGTTCCACCGTGCGAAGGCGGTCGCGCCGCGTACGAAGCCGCGCGTAACGCGTCGTCCAACGCCGAGTCGTCGTCGTGCCCCGTGCCTGAAGAGTACCGTGGCAACTTGGGGGTGTACAACGTGTACAACACTAAAATAGCCACCCCCACGAGCGGCGACGCCGCGGGCGGTGGCGCAGAAGCGCCAAATGCAAAACCCGCACGCCGGTCATGGTTTGGGTTTGGCGCCAGCGCGCTCGATCCGCGGAATAACATGCCGACTGAGCCCGCGCAGGCGCGCGCGCCGGGACAGCGTCGCGACTTGAGCACCGCGCGCGAAACGAGCACCATTCCAAAGAGCGGCACGGGCGGCACGTGGACCTACCCATCTCCACAAATGTTTTACAACGCACTAGTGCGCAAGAACAAAGCCGAGGACGTGGATGAGGCGGATGTAGATTCAGTAGTCATGGTGCACAACGCGATGAATGAAGACACGTGGAGACGCGTCGCGCAGTGGGAAAAGCTCCATCGTTACGCCAGCGGGCATCCGATGCTGTTGCGTTTTCGAGGGCGCCCCGATGAGTTATCTCCGTTAGCGATGCTTAACGTCGCCACGGGTGGGCAACGGCCGTTCGATCGACATGATTGGTACGTGGACCGCGAAGGCCGCGAGGTGCGATACGTCATCGACTACTACTTCAACGAAGAAAAGGCGGGCACGAGCGAACAATTCGACGTCGTCGTGCGTCCAGCGCTCGATAGCGTCGACGCTTTAGTGGACAGATTAAAGATGAACATTTATATAGGGTGCGCGGCGCTCGGGATTCCGTGTCCTGTCAAGACGTTCACCGGAAGCCGCGAGGACGCCGCCGGCGAAGACGCGCTCTCCTCATAAAAACGGATGAGCCAATAAATTCATTCACGCATTCATCCACATTCTTTTACGCACGCACTTTCGCATGTATCATTGTGATTCATAATATAACACATCATCATCATCATCGTATTTAATCATCCTCGACGTAATCATTCATTCATTCATTCGCGCGTCGCTCACCACAACCCAAACGGCCCCTTTCTATTCGCCCGAGCCTCCGCCGCGCGCTTCTGCGCCTCAGCCTTCCTCGCCGCGATCTCCGCCTGGTACGCTTGGTACTTCTCCGCCGTCACTTCCGCTTGTCCCTCCTTTAAGAACGTCCCGAGCAAGCCTTTCTTCACCGACAGCTCGCCCTCGCGAAGCTCGCGATCGGCTTCGGACGATGCGCGAACGACGACCGCGTGCGCGGCTCTTCGCGTGCGCGAAGAAGACGAAGAAGAAACGGTGCGCGCCGTGCGCGTGCTCGCGATGCTCGTCGTCGTCGTCGTCGTCGTGAACATATCGTACGCGGCGCGGATGTGCGGATCGCGTTCTCGTTATCCACAAAAATCGTACATCGAATCGACCAATCCCGACCAGGAATTAGGGGGACTCGGTCCGTTTTGTACACTCGTGGATGTATCACAGGGGAACGACCCGAACCGCCGGATCATTCGCGCGCGCCGTGACACCGCGACGCCGCCGTCGACGCGCGCACCATGGGATGCACCGCGAGCGCCCCAGCCAAGGCTTCATCCCGTAAAATCATCAGCGCGCGATTCGTCCGCGAATGGCGCCTGCCCGCACACTACGATGCGAATGCCGAGGGCGAATCGAATGCTGACGGTGCAACACCGACGCCTCTTCCGCGCACGGTTGCGGACGCGGATCGCGCGAGAGCGGCATTCTGGGACACGTGCGCGACGTATGGTGGGGATGAGCAAGTCTGGGGTGCGTTGCGGCAGGCGTGCGATGGGAAGCAGGATGAGGAGAGCGCGGCGAGCGCGAGAGCGGCGCTGGCGATGATGCTGTCGAGCTGCGCCGAGGATTTGTCCGAGTGCTACGACGAGCGCGGGGTGAAGTATGAATTGCCAGTGTACGTGCGAGCGTATCCCGCGGATGGGGTTTGAATGTGATGATGGGCGTATCGCGAGCACAATGTGCGATTGTCGCGATGAATTGCGTAACGCGTTCGCTCGGGACGAAACCGCACACTAATACTACTCACAATTTTAATAATCAATACGTGCGCTACATCTATGCGATTGATTGCCTTAGGTTGGGGAGAGGAAGAGCTCGGGCTCGCTGACGCGAAGGTAGACGCACAGTCGGTTGCACAACGCGACGGCGACGACGACGCTCGCGTCCGACTTGAGCGTTAAATAAATCTCGAAATCGCCGCCGACGCACGATAGGATGTTGAATCTTTCGCGTTGTTCGTAACGAACGCGCTGGGTGCCGACGAGATTCGGTGGGATGTTGAACGCGTCGGCGTCGGTTTCCTTCATCGAGGCGTAGAGAGCGGCGTACGCGCGCGCGAGCGTCTTGACATCCTTGACGTCAAGCGACGCGCTAAATGTCGATGATATGTGCTGTTCGCGCACTGGGCGGTTGTACACGAAATGGAGGAGTGAGTCACGGGCGTCGGTGAAGCCGCCGAACGCTTCAGGCGGAAGCGTCGACGCGTCCATCGTCTTTTCGCTCGCCGCGACGATGGCGGCGAGCGACGCGTTCTCATCCAGCTTCTTGTACAACATCTCTCGCGCCGCCTTGCACTGCGCGCGCGCATCGGCGCTGGCGGTTAAGAAGCACACGATGACACTAGGGGTGTTGCGCGAGAGCGGTGCGACGTATGCGTGCATGAAACCGTTGGCATTGAACGCCGGCAGGCACAGTCGCTCAAACGACGCGCCCTCGTCGACATCGTCGTCGTCAGCCTCCTCCTCATTCGCCTTTGAAGATTCTGCCGCGATTTCCCGCATCACGCGCACGTGATTCATCAACACAATCATATCACTCGCCGCAATCGTCACTGGTCGATTGCCTCGCGGTTTCGCGTATGCTCCCAAACGTCCGTCGCTCGAGAACACTGCGCCCGCGAATGGCGACGTAAACGTCATCGACGCCCGAATCGCCTCCATACACGACCGACGAATCGGTGCCGCCAACGCAAACGTACGGTACGTATTAAAAACATACGACGTATCCCAACTCATCGAACGAATCGCCGTTGCGAGCGCGACATCCGCGTGAGCCCTCGCCTCTAACGCTCGGCCGACGTCAAATTTCGCATTTCTCGCCAACGCGTGCTCCAACGCCGCGTTCGTCACCAAACTCTCCATCACGCGCCTAAACTGTGCCAACTGTGCGTGCAACGTACGTTCACACTCACCTTCTATCGAACTCGTCACGACGTACAGCATGTACTCGGTGGCGTGGAACGCCACGACGCGTCCCGGAGCGACGATGGCGCGCAACCCGTCGCGCATCGCTGCATCCTTTGTCTTCCCATCACCATGATCACGGCTGGCGTCATACAGCGCACACAGCGCCGCACACAACGCCGACAGTTTATACGCATCGCCGTACCTCGCGTACGTGGGCTTACCGGCGCGCGTACACGCGATGAAGTGGCGCGATTTTGACAACCAAGTCAACGACCCATCGTTCTCATCTCTACACGCGCTCGTAGACGCGCGCGCGGGCACGGCGTGCGCGAACGCGCGCGCGGGACGACGCGCGTCGTCGCGTTCGGCGTCTGCGCCGTCGTCATCCGCCATTGGCGCGCGTCGCGGAGTGTCGGGGCGCGGACACGCGCGAGAAAAGACGTTAGAGCGCGACGCGAGATTAGAATCAATCGACGTCACGCGCCATGTCGCACACGTGCGCGATCGCGGTGAAATGGGGCAAGGAGACGTACGAGGTGGATGTGGATCTCACCTTGCCCGGGGCGGCGTTCAAGGCGCAGTTGTTTTCGCTCACGGGCGTGCCGGTGGATCGCATTAAAGTCACCGGGCTCAAGGGTGGGAAACCGCTCGCGGACGACAGCGACATGCGGGCGTGCGGGATTGAGGACTTGGCGCGGCGCGGGAAGAAGTTGATGATGTTTGGAAGCACGACCGTGGTGGAGGCGCCAAAGGAGGATGTGAAGTTTGTGGAGGATTTACCCGAGAATGAACGGGAAGCGGCGACGACGGCAAACTATTCGCCCGGTTTGGTGAATTTGGGGAATACGTGTTACATGAATTCGGTGTTGCAGTGCTTGTATGCGGCGAAAGACTTGCGAGGGGTGTTGGAGGCGTACGTACCGGGGCGAGACCAGCACAGTGGGTCGGCAGCGTTGACGACGGCGCTGCGAGAGCTGTTTGCGGACGTGGCTCGCGCGAGAGATACGGTTATGCCGGTGCGATTCTTGAATATTCTTCGGCAAATGTACCCGCAGTTTGCGCAACATGGTCCCCAAGGTGCTCCGATGCAGCAGGATGCCGAGGAGTGCTGGAGCGCGGTGATGCAGACGCTCAACGCTGAGATTGACGGCGACGTCAAGAGATTATTCGGCGTCGGTCTTCGTCGAGAGTTGAAATGTGCCGCAACAGGAGAGACGCGCGTGGAGGACAGCGAAGAGTTTACTTTCAAGTGTAACATCACTATCGAGGTGAATCACGTGTCGGAAGGGTTTAAGATTGCGTTGAATGATACGCGGGAACTGCGCTCTGAAGCGCTCGGCGCGGATGCCATCTTTGAAGGTTCGTCGCGCATCTCGAAATTGCCCGAGTATCTCACCACACAGCTCGTGCGGTTTTATTACAAGACGGATATTCGCGCCAAGGCGAAAATCTTGCGTGCAGTGACGTTTCCAGTTGTCTTGGATGTGTACGAATTCTGTACAGAGGAGCTGAAGAACGAGTTGGAGCCAGCGAGAAAATTGAAATTGAAGCGTGAGGACGACGAGGCGCTTCAGCGTATGAACGCTAAAAAAGCCGAGTTAGACGCAGTTGGAACGGATACTCCGATGGAAGAGGCTGGTACGGCGCCGACCGATGCGGCTGCTGTGGAAACAGCCGACGCGTCGTCGAGCGGCGCGACTTCGGTCGTCGCGTCAACGGAACCAGAAACAAAGGAAGTGGACCCCCTCGAGGGCACCCGCTTCACTGGGTTCTACGATTTAATTGCTGTTTTAACGCACAAGGGTCGAAGTGCCGACAGCGGTCACTACGTTTCGTGGGTGAAGCAAGCAGATGGCTCTTGGACTGAGTTTGACGACGAAACGCCAATTCCGAAAACCGAAGAAGACGTCTTGGCGCTCAAGGGCGGGGGCGATCATCATATGGGCTACTTGATGCTCTATAAAGCTAGAAAGATCTAACAAATTAGAAATGTTTGAAACTATCACTACAATTCTTTCGCTACTTCCACGCTTTTCGTCCGCGTTGTTGCTGTCCCTTTTGCACGGGCGCGTTTCGTCTGCGCGTCGCCTTGTGCACGCGCGCCGCCAAAGGCAAGTTCTTCTTTTTAGATTTTTCCTTGTTACTCGAACCTCCAGTTTTCTTTTGCTTGCGTTCTTTAGAACTGCCGTATTCGTTATCTTCGCGACCGGCGAGCACGGTGGCGAGACGCGACGCCTTATCGTGCGCCTTGCGCAGACCAGTCGCCGCAAGAGAGTCAGGATTGACGCGGCGATCGCTCGCACGGTCGGCACGACGCATGAGTAATCGCATTTCATCCGCACCACGTTCACTGGCCTTGTTTGCACCCGCCTTTGTGAGCGCGGCGTTGAGCTGTTGCTCGGTGCGCAGCGCCTTGATGCGCCGGAAATCCTCTTCAGTCAAGATGCGTTCTTGTTCAACTGGACCGCCGAGCTCGGCTTCTTCGGCCTCTTGCTCGGCACGCGCCTCGGCTTCTTCTTCTGCCTTACGTTTTTGAATAAGCTCTTTGTGGCGACGTTTGAGCTCGGAAAGGGACAATTTCCCATTCTTGCGTCGTTTCGCATTCGGATCGACATCCTCGTCATCTTCTTCGCGGCCACGCTTGCCAGTGACCTTGACATCCTCTTCCTCTTCTTCGTCTTCTTCATCTTCATCATCAGAGCCTTCTTCGCCCCCGTCGCTAAAGTCTTCGGCGTCCTCGTCGTCAGAACCATCGTCGTCGCTATCCTCATCGTCTTCGCTGTCCTCCTCGGCTGCCTCTGCCTCGCGTTTACGCTTGAGCATATCGCGTTGCAGTAGGTCAGCTCCATCCACACGATCGGCAACAATGCTTTCACCAAACTGCTTGATCCCACGCGTCATATCCGCGCCCTTCCCGCGGTCCTTCTTTTCTAATAAACCAGGCGCGAGCTCGCGGAACAACGCGATGAGCCCACGCGCCGCATTTGACACTGGCTTGTCGCGCGCCTTCTTGTACTCGGACAAATCTTGAAGTAAATCTTCATTCATCACCAAAGGACACCGCGCACAAATTTCACGAACGGCATTCAAGCCGACGGCGGCGACCTCGGGTCGCGCGCGGTCGTGAATGAATTGGTTTACGAGTTGGCGCAACATCGGCTCTAACGCATCCGGAGGCACGAGCTCGTGGCACGCCGTCGCGGCAGCGGCGAGGAGTCTCGTCACCTGTGTGCGACACAAAACGAACAAACGTTAGTACATGATTGATAATTGTGAGCGGACGGTAACGAGATGGAAAATATCGCGTCAGGTACTAAGCGGAGGCAATTGGTATGGGTCATGTTGGGAATGCCCTCGGCCAAAAGTTTGTCATCATTCGCGAGATCAACCGGGTTCGTGCGCGCGCGCCGGAGAGCATGCATACCTCGTTCTGATTGGGCTGAATATATCGCTGCAAAAACGGGTACACGTTAAGCATGATGAGCTGATGCATGCCGATGATGCGACACATGACGAGAATGACGAGCATTTTCGTTTCGTACGCCATGTGCCCAACCTGAAGCTTACCGAATAATAATTCAGCAAACGCTTGCGGGTCATTGATCAATTGCATCGCAGCAAATCGTGAGTCGACAGCACTGTCCGCCTTACGTTCCTTTCTTTGCATGTTTTTTATCGTGCGCTTGAGCTTGTGCTGTTTTTTCTTTTTAGAAGAGGCGACACCCTGCGTCGTCGCGTGAAATGAAAACAAATTTGTCCTCGTCAGTACGTGAGTTCGTGCCCTTGTAAGTAAAAGTCGAAACACACAGCGAGAAAAAGAGTAAAAGAAAAAAAAAACGACACAGCGAAGCCTCAGAGATCTTGGTGATTAAGTGTCGTCACTGTCAAACCTCGAGAGTAGCAAATATATTGTAAACATCATCGGCTTCGCTTTTGTCAAAAGAAACACACACACAGAAGAACAGTAAAACGCTCACGTACCGTCTTATACGCTTTAAAAACATCCTCCTTTGAAACTTGCGTACGCGATTTCATCGACGCTTCTCTATCGGCTGGATCTGCGTCGTCATCGCTCTCGTCACCCTCCATAGCCGCCGCCTCGGCGGCTTCGTCCTGGCCCTCAAAGAATTTCAACGCCGCGATTAAAATCTTTTGCGACGGATGTCTACACGCCTCGACGACTAAATTTACCGTCTTAGCGTCGGTCCAAATATTCCTTCTGTACATTTCCGTGAGTACCGCCAATGCCTTCTTGGCCGCCGCCTCGTTCTCATCCTTTACCGCGGCGTGCAAAAACGACTGCACCGTACGATTATACTTATCGTTCACTTTATTTTTATTCGCCGCCTTGGCATCCGTCACGATGTGCTTAAACATCATAATTCTCAGTTGCTTATCCTTCACTTTAAACAACTTAAAAAACAACGGCAACGTCACCTCGACGCCAATCACGCCCTTATTTCTCAACAAAATCAACGCGCTCGTCAAATTCTTCCGCAACGCCGGGTCCAGAATCGCATAATGCCTCTCAAGCAACTCCACCACTCCATCCGGAAACCCCTTCGTCGCATCCTTGTACACCATAGACGCGTGTGCAATGAACGACACGAGATCGCTAAACTCCTTATGATCCTTCGAAGGCTTCAACGCGAACAACCCCCGCAACGCCTCGTAATGCCTCAGCTGCAACATAAAATCCTCCTCGTACCCTTCCGGGTCCTTCTTCATCGCGCTTTGCAGCGTGAGTAAATCACATTTCGACATCTTCCGTGCGTTTCGCGCCGCTCAGGATGCGTCGCACGTCGCACGCACCGCGCTCTCGACGCGTTTTTGGGGCGGCGGCGGCACACACAGTGGCGGCGGCGTCGTCCCTTGTTCGCCGCCGCGCGCGCCGCGCCGTCGTCGTCCGCGCCGCCGTCCGCGCGCGAATGCGTTTAAAACACGCGCGTGGCTCGTCGCCGTGCGCGTTCGCGAGCGGTGCGCGTCGACGTCGACGTCGTCGAGCGACTTTGAATGGCGCCACTGGGTGACGCGCATGCGCCGTCGTTCTCGGTCGCGGTCGCCGGCGCGGCGGCCACGGTCGGCGCACCGGCGCGATTCGCGCGATCGATCGCCGGTGCGACGACGCCGCAGTCGCAGTCGTAGTCGCAGTCGCAGTCGCGATGCGCGACGGCGTTACGGTTGGCGAGCCGATTCTGATGACGATGATGTGTCCAGGCGTCGACGTTCTCGGTCGCGGTCTCGCGAGCGGCGGCGGCGAGACGACGACGAGGCGATGGATGCGCATCACCGGCGTCGTCATTCGCGGTCGGCGTCGAAGAGCGACGACGGTGGTGAGGGCGAGCGCGTGGTGAATGCGCTCGAAGGGGAGATGGCCAAGCGTCGACGGTTGGACGCCGCGCGCGCGTTACTCGGCGTTAAGAAACGTAACACCGAGGCATCGGCGCCCGCGAAGGGTGCGGATGATGATGATATTCCTGACGTCGATCCGCTGGACGCGTTCATGGCGCGTGAAGTTGAGCCTGAGGTGGCGGCGAAAGCGGCGCGGGAAGCGGCGGAGGCGCTCGAGCGGAAACGTCGTCGAGCGATGGAAATAGCCGACGCCAAGGCGCGCGGTGAAGTCGTCAAACCCAGAAAAGATCTCGATGCATTGCGCGACGTCGATGAGGAGGATGTTCCGGATGAGATTATCGAGATTCCATCGAATAAGGTCAAGTTGCTCATCGGCGCGGGTGGCGAAAATGTCAAGGCTGTGGCGAAGAAGAGCGGATGTCAAGTGCAAGTGTTGAAGACGGATGAGGCGATGAGGGTAGGATTTAGCGGCGCGGATTTGGAAGGCGCCACTGCGGCGGCGCGAGCGCTAACGCAAAAGATGCTTGATGCTATATCGTCGAGCGTCGTAGGCGTCGTAGGCGAGGAATCGGCTGAGGATTCAGAAGAGGATGACGTATTGGCGACAAAATCCTCGAATAAGTGCGCGAACAACGCGTCATCGAATGGTGAAAACAAAGAGCCGACAATGACAAAAATTTCGCTCAACGGAAGCGAAACGCAGCGCGCGAACGCGAAGCAGCTGATTGCGGAGTTGTTTGAGCGCGCCGCGGAGGAAAAACGAGAACGCCGCATGGAGGACCGCGAGCGTCTCAAAGACAAACGCGCCCGCGAGCGTCGTTTATATCATTTGCGTCACGCTGCAGATTACGAACGTCTTGAAGTTCCACTCGGAACTTCTAAGGCGGACGTGAAGAGTGCGTACAGGAAGCTTGCGGTTAAATGGCACCCCGACAAACATCCCGAAGGTCCGGCGCGCGTCGCCGCCGCCGAGCGTTTCGCCATGATTCAAGCTTCGTACAATAATCTCATGACCACAGACGAAGAGCAAACGATTAATTCTTTAGCGCAAAAGGCGCACGGTGTGAACACAAAGAGCGACGCCGCGATGGCGGCGCAGAAATCCCGCGAGCTGAGCCAAGACGCGCGCGTCATCGCCGAACGCGAGCGCCGGGAATTCCAGGAGGCGCTCCAAGCCCAGCGCGCCGCCACCGAAGCCGCGTACGCGCGCGCCACGTATCAACAATTGTAATTTTATCTTTAGCCATCCTAGCTCGCACGCGCACACACGAGCCGCACGCATTTGAAATGCACAAAATTTCGCTCTTTGACCATGGAAAAACGCGTTCTCACCAGCTATAAGTCTCCACACCGCACCTCGGTGTCCCGCGCGCACGCGCGCCTCGGTCGCCATGGCGTGCTCATGCTCGCCCTCGTGCACGCTCACGGCGGTACGTCTATGTCATTCGCGCATCATCTCGGCGCGAGACGCGTCGCCTTTGTCGCGCCGCACCGGAACACTTGTTTTTTTGACTGACACTTTTCGTGCGCCTACGCGCGTCTTTCTTCGCGCACAGCACCGCGCGGCGTGGATGCTGTACATCGTGTTGTTCCTCGTGAACGTGTCGTGCATCATATGCTCTGGTTTGATGATTAAGGTGCGTACGTGTGCGTGCACGTTGACGGCGCGCGCGGGGTTGAAAAACAAAAGCTCGTTTACGTGTTCGAGACTGACACGTTCTTCGCGTCCGATGCGCGCTCGCACGCGCGAATAGTATATGAAAAATCGCGTATTTCCATACGTCGACGCGACCTTGGAAGATCCCATGGCGGCGTTGAGGAACTACTTGCTCTCGGTGATTCTGGCGCAGTTGTTTTATTACATCGTGGCGACATTTACGCTGCTCAATCGAACAGTTCGACGGGATGGGGTGAGTGCGTGGTATGGCTACGTCATTGGGGCGACGTTTCATATGATTTGGATAATGATTGCGCAAGGGATGTTCGTGCAAGGGTTCCATCCGCAGTTCAAGGCGATTGATAACGCGATTCCGTCGGGCACAGTATACTCGTCAACGGATTCAAATCGATCGTTAGCTTTGACAGGATTATCGTATACCAGCGCTTCACTGCACGTACTTTTGTTTTTGGTTTTGCTGTTCAAGCGGGATAGTATTTGTGGCGAAACTGCGCCTCGACCTGCGCAAGTAGCGCGCACAGCGTCTCGCGCGGATACGCGTAGCCGATTCCGCGTCACGCCGCTGAGCGATGACGCCGCTTCTCCCGCGAACTCGAGTCATGCGATGGAAATGGGAGGTGCGAGCGCCGCACCCGCACTCGGAGGTTCGTCATCGTTACGTTTCGGTGGCGATCGATTTAGCACTTAGCTTTGCAGAAAACAACGCAGCTCTTATTACACGGAATTAAAATTGTTTGATAGCGCCACACAACTGGTACTATTTCTTTTTTGACTTCTTTTCTTGAGATTCGTCTTTTTGAAACGCCGCTCCGAACAACTTGGCACTGTTATCGTTCGCTTCATCCAACATGACGGGTGCGGCGGTCCATTGGACGCCCAACGCCTCCAATGCGTTTATTTTGCTCTTGTTCAACTCGCCAGATTGCTTCTTGATGCGCTGCTTTCGCAACCACGTCGCGAGCTTTTTATCATCATGCGAGGACACGACTGCGTGTCCATTCGCCTTGACGAACGTTTTCAAACGAGCTAAATTCTTTTCAAACGCCGACATGGGGGTGACCTTCCAATCGCGATCCAATGGCAAGCCATCCAGAAGTGCGGCGCGGTCGTCTTCCATCATGCCTCTAGCGTAACGCTTACGCTGCGCTCGAACCCATTGAAATAACGTCGGGTCGTCTTTATTGGATGGTAAATCGCCATGTGCGCGCACAAATTGCGCCAGCTCTGTAAATCTCGTGCCCCAAGGCATCTCATTATGAGGTTTGATTTCCCACGTCACCCCGAGCGCTTCGAGCTTGTGAGTTTTTTCCACATTCAGTTTCCCATCCCGCTTTGATCGACGCTGTTCTAACAACCAAAAGTACAACCCAGCATGTTCGTCATCTTCTGGTACACGCGTGCTCCCACCGTTTGCTTGTGCGAACGACTTGAGTTCTGCTAAACGGTCATCCCAAGAGCGCACCGCGCGCTCGTCGTGATTATCAAAGTTCACTCCGAGCGAACGCGGTGCGCGCGCAATCTACGACGCCGTACCATTCGTGGCGATGCTTTCGTCCCGCCCGTCGACACCGCGCGCATCGACGGCGTCGTCGTGTGCGGGTTTGAAGCCCCATGAAGACAGCGAAGCTTATCTTCACAATCGCGCGCTCGACGACTCACGCACGCACGCACGCACGCACGCACGCGCCATCACCTCTGCGC
>JACLAB010013470.1_pt1 | contig 16751 bp, 11 predicted proteins | sample 8027921 | NCBI WGS metagenome assembly JACLAB01 (sample SAMN15725117, study PRJNA655200) | protist metagenome | isolation source: fluorescence activated cell sorting (FACS) single amplified genomes of... | place: USA: West Boothbay Harbor, Gulf of Maine | collected 2000-07-19 | reverse complement strand
CACTCATCATCATCATCGTCATCGTCCAAAAGAGCATTGTCGTCAAAGACGGGACCAAACGTCGTCGTTCGCGCGGAAGGCGGCGATGGACAAGAGGCGGCGCCAGCCACGGCGGCTCCAGCAGCTTCCCCGAAAACGCAAGTCCCGGAGTCGTACATCAAACTTCTCTCGTTCTCCGACTTACCGAGAGGCGACCGAAAGAAAATCGACGCTTTGGGGAAGTCTATTTTACTCTTTTGGTACAGAGATACGATTTGCGCGATTGAGTCGAGGTCACCATCAGAAGGCGCGTATTCCGAGGGGTTTGAGAGAGCTCGATTGACGCAAGACGCGTGCATCGAGTGCCCGACGACAAAAACGACGTTTGACTTGAAAACCGGGGAGATTAAAGCGTGGTATCCGGATAATCCAGTCTTGGCGAAATTAACGCCGCAGGAGACGTGTAGAAATATGGAAGTGTTTCCAGTCGTGGTCGCGGAAGAGGAGGATGCGATTTACGTTGGCGTGAAAGATGGGAGTTTAGGTCCAGGGTTTGTCTCGCAATCCTTTAAAGGTGGGTCGGACACGAGTTTGGAGAACAACAACGTTTTCGGCATCGAGCCGAGAATGTACACGGAGGATGGACAGGTATTGGAGGATGCGAGCTCGAGTGGATCAGCAAAGTTAGATCCGGGGACAGTAGCCGTGAGCATCGCAGGTGTGGCGGCGTTGGCGGTTGGCGGAACCGCGACGTGCTTGTATTTTGAAAACTACGTGCTTTTGGGTATCTTTTGGATCGCCGGGTTCGCAGCCGCGGCGAAGGTGGCGTTGGACGTGACCGGTGTTGATATTTCCGAATTGACTAAAGGTGATTAAAGCCACACTGAGAAAAATACTTATACTTATATAATAATATTCTGCTGACTTAAAAACATTCGCAATTGCTATCGTATATGCTCTCTTCTTAAGAAATCTCACCCACCGTGTGTAAACAACTCGTCGTACATTATTACCGCTACTTTCCTTCCCTCTCAAATTAAGTTTAAGCTTGGCCAGTCGCGGCGGCAATCTCAGCCGCGAAGTTAGATTCCTTCTTCTCGATACCTTCACCCAAGTTAAATCTTTCGAAGCGACGGATGGAGATCTTCTCGCCCAATTCCGCGGTGGCTTCTTTGATCAATTCTTCAACCGTCTTGGACGTGTCCTTGATGTAATCCTTCGGCAAGAGCGCCTTTTCGTTGACCATTTTGTCGATGCGGCCTTGGACAATCTTCTCTCTGATGTTCTCCGGCTTGGATTGGAGATCTTCCTTCTTCATTTCGATTTCCTTCTCTCGGGCAATCATCGCCGGATCGCAGTCGTCGGCGGAGATGTATTCAACTTCCGGGCACGCGGCGACTTGCATCGCGACATCCTTCGCGAGATCCTTGAATTTATCGCCTCTGGCGACAAAGTCGGTTTCGCAGTTGACTTCAACCAAAACACCAATTCTAGAGCCGGCGTGGATGTAGTCAATAACAACACCTTCGGCGGCGATGCGGCCTTGCTTCTTGTCCGCAGAGGCCATGCCCTTGACGCGCAACCACTCTTGCGCCTTCTGAACATCACCACCGTTCAGGCCGAGAGCTTTCTTGCAATCCATCATACCGGCACCGGACATTTGTCTGAGCTCCTTGACGGCAGCCGCGGAGACGGCAACCATCTCAACCGGAGCGTCGTCCTTCGGCTCTTCTTTCTTCGGCTCAGCTGGCTTCGGCGCTTCAGCCTTGACGGCAGTCGCCTCGGCAATCTCAGCCGCAAAGTTAGATTCCTTCTTCTCGATACCTTCACCCAAGTTAAATCTTTCGAAGCGACGGATGGAGATCTTCTCGCCCAATTCCGCGGTGGCTTCTTTGATCAATTCTTCAACCGTCTTGGACGTGTCCTTGATGTAATCCTTCGGCAAGAGCGCCTTTTCGTTGACCATTTTGTCGATGCGGCCTTGGACAATCTTCTCTCTGATGTTCTCCGGCTTGGATTGGAGATCTTCCTTCTTCATTTCGATTTCCTTCTCTCGGGCAATCATCGCCGGATCGCAGTCGTCGGCGGAGATGTATTCAACTTCCGGGCACGCGGCGATTTGCATCGCGACATCCTTCGCGAGTTCTTTAAATTTATCGCCTCTGGCGACAAAGTCGGTTTCGCAGTTGACTTCTACCAAGACACCAATTCTAGAGCCGGCGTGGATGTAGTCAATAACAACACCTTCGGCGGCGATGCGGCCTTGCTTCTTGTCCGCAGAGGCCATGCCCTTGACGCGCAACCACTCTTGCGCTTTTTGGACGTCACCGTTGTTTTCAATCAAAGCTTTCTTGCAATCCATCATACCTGCACCGGACATTTGTCGGAGCTCTTTAACCGTAGCCGCGGAGATGGCGGCACCATCAGCAGCCGGAGCAGCAGCTGGTGCGGCCGGTTCGGCGACTGGAGCGGCAGCAGCGGCGGCTGGTGCGGGTTCCTCTTTAGCAGCTGGGGCGGCGGCCTGAAAAAATGAAAAAAACGTGAGTATTTTTTACATAAAACAATAAAAAAGTGTTGTCGTCATCTATTACAAATGCGCGGATTTACGTCGACGCGCGGGCTATTCTGGAGAAAAAACAAACGAGGTTTCAAAGTTTTCCCTATTAGCTACTTACCGCAGGTTCCTCAGTCGGTGCGGCAGACGTAGACATGCTCGCCGATGCCGATCCAGACTTCTTTGCTTGCGGGAAGTTGTCCGCCGATAATCCGATAGATTTGAACGCAAACTGAATCGCCGACGCCGACGATTCAACTTCAACGTTCATATCCGAAGCCATTTCGTCCAACTGTGGTGATGAGAAGAAGAGAGTGAGAGAGAGAAATGAATGTGGTCAGTAAAAAATTTTCTCTTTTCCTTATCTGTTCTCACGGCTTCTCGTCCTTATCGAGATAAAAAGAGGAACGATGCTCCCGCGGTTTGCCGACGAAAAAAATCCTCGCGAGAAGGAGGATAAAAAGCAATCATACAATAAAATCAAGTGAGGCACTTACGTCGAGCTTCTCCTTCATGGATAATTTCACTTTGCTGCCGTCGACGCCTAAGACGCGAACGGTGACCTTATCGCCGACGTTGGCGATATCCTTCGCCTCGACCCCAAAGTCATCGGATAACTCCGAGATGTGAACCAAACCTTCCACACCTTCCGCAATTTCAACAAAAATACCGTAGTTTTGGATCGATTTCACTTCGCAGCCTTCCAAAACCGCACCCTTCTTCAAGTTACCCGCGATTTCAGACTGTTTCTCCTTTTGCAACTTGAACGCTTGTCTCGCCTCAAACTTTGCCTGTTGGTCCGCAGCTTGCTGCGCAACTTCCGCTTCCGTCGGCGGCTGCTTCATCGTCAAAGAGATGCGTCCTTTTTCAATGGATTTAATCCAAATCTTGACCTCTTGGTCAACGGCAACGACATCGCCGACGTTCTCGACAAAGCCAGACTGCAACTCAGAGATGTGCACCAACCCGTCGTTCTTGGCGCCAAAGTCCACAAACGCACCATACGCCGTCGTTGATTTAACTTTGCCGGTAAATTCCTTACCGACTTCGAGGTCTGATTCTTGCACCGTGACGGTCTTCTTCGGAAAGCGGCGCTTCGGCTTCGCTTCATCCGTGGTCGTGGCGGCTTCGCTCGAAGCTTCAGCTTCCGCAGCCGATACCGTGGTGGCGAGCGTTCTCGTCGTCGTCGTCGTCGTCGGTCTCGCCAAACTGTTGTTTTTGTAGTCAAGAAAATATGCAGAAAGAGTCGTTAGAAAGGCAAGTTCTCTCGAAAGTGATTTTCAATCTCGAAAGGGTACGCGAAACGAGCAGCGACGCGCGCAATGGAAAAATGCATCAAATCTCTTTCATTTCACTTTATCCACAAGCAAATGACTACGTGTCCCCGACGAAGAAAAAAAAAACTCGGAAACCGCCCGAATGACCACACGTGCGATATAAAGCGTACCTAAACTTGTTGGAATTTCTGATAGTGTTGGAGCGAACGACGCATGCCTGTGGTTAGATGAGAGATTCGGTGAGTATTGAGTACACATTGAGCGCTGATTTGCCTCTCGGATTTTGCACGGGGGGGGGCGGCGGTGCGCACAAAAAAGCGACGTAAGAAATGCACCGCACAAAAAGAAAAAAATTGTGTTCGTAATGCGCTCGTAAACGCATCCACGCGTACCTTCATGGACATATTCGCGGCCATCCTGACGGCACTAGACATTGCAGACATTAGAATATTCGTTGTAAAATATTACTGAAAGCAAAAAGCGCTTCAAATAAGTGACGACGTTCGCACGTTCGCCAAAGTTCCGGATTGACGCTGAGGCCTTTTTTTGGGTGTGGGCTTTTTTGCGTCTCAGGTTTTATTAGAGAGATTGAAAAATCTCTCGTCTGTCTTTCCGCCTCTTCTCTTCTGTCTGGAGGAGTGCAGCTCTACTCGTAAAACCTGTTTTCGAGCGAAAAATGAGAAGCGCTCTTTCCTTCTTGCGTGCTCGAGACAGACAGACAGACGGAGAGAGGAGACTTAATCTTTTCAACACCGCACTTCTTCACTCTTCGAGTACGACACACTACATTTTCCCCACACATCCAACATGATTAATAACAACAACAAAACGATGATTACGACGAAAGAGGAACACGGCAGAGGAATGCTACCGTCGATGACCTCGCCGATGGCGCAGTTAGGGAGAGCGATTGCCGTCGCATCATCCTCGTCGTCGTCGTCGTCATCGACGTCGTTTCTCTTTAATCCTCTGAACGAATTGCGACAAGCCGCTCGGTCTGGTTTCAACTCCGCCAGAAAGAACATTTCCGAGAACAAAGACGCGAAGAAGGCAAACGCGGTGTTTTGCGCGAGCATGAGCGCGGCGCAATATAATAGCAAACATAATAATAGAAGAAGTAATAATAATAAGAACACGATGAACGAAATCATGGTTCCCATCCGAGGAACAAACAAGTTTTTAGGCGCGATGATCCCGGGCGATTCCGCCGTTGAAGTCGTCTTAACCTCCGGGTTGTTCTCCACGTTGAACATATACAACACTCTGTTGATTGGAAGATTGATCGTCACGTGGTTTCCAGCTGCACCGCAGCAAATCGTGTACCCGTTGGCGACTATCTGCGACCCGTACTTGAACTTGTTCCGAGGCATCATTCCGCCGTTGGGCGGAATCGACCTGTCTCCGATTCTCGCGTTTACGGCGTTGAACTTCTTCACGAGCACGGCGGCGGCGTTGCCGGCACAAATTGATGGCGACGGTAACATTGTTGGCGTCCCGGAAAAGAAGAATGTGTTTAAAGGGTTGTTCGCGGAGAAGAAAGAGAAGCGATAATATTTTTTCTCTCTTGGCGTTGCGTTGCTATTGTTATAATATCATTATTATCATTTTATCATTATCATTGCTTGCTCAAATACCGTTTACTTCTTACAAATACAAAACTGTTATTACATGCGTTGTTCTACTCTCTCTCGTATAAAAATGACTTCTTCACAATTCGCGCGCGCGTGCTCTGCTTTTTGTCAAAACAAAAATCGTCAACGTTTTTTTATTCGTTGCCCCCATCGAGTGAAGAATTCAAAGCTCTCTCCACGTTCTTCACGTGACTTTTCGGATCGTAATCTTCAAAGTATCGATGTCTCAACGCATCTTTCGCTGACACTCTCATGTGTGGCGGATACACCAACATCCTCTTCAATAAATCTAAACCAAACTCGTCGACTTTCGGGCACAACTCCTTCATCTCCTTCGCCTTCCATTTGGGAAACTCCTCCTTGTAATCCGGCAGTTGCGACACTTCTGGCCAAACGGTGTCGACTGGAGTCCCTAACCCGCGAAATATCTTAAATAACTGATCGATTTCAGAGTCTCCAGGAAATAACGGCGACTGATTAATCATCTCCGCGAAAATACACCCAATCGACCACACGTCCACCGGCGTGGAATATTGCTTCGCGCCTAACAAAATTTCCGGCGCTCGATACCATAACGTCACTACCTCGTGCGTGTACGCCCTCAACGGAATCGCAAACGCTCTCGCCAACCCAAAATCCGCTAACTTCAACGAGTTCGTTTCCGTATCGATTAATAAATTCTGTGGCTTTAAATCTCTGTGCAACACTCTGTGCGAGTGACAAAACGCGATGCCGGCGCACATTTGATACACGTATCCTTTAATCACCATTCGATCGTTCGATATGTGCGGACTCGCGTCCATGTGCTTTTTCAAATCTAAATCTAAATATTCAAACACTAAGTAGAGCTTTTTCTCCAAGTGCACCACGTCCACCAGTTTCACGATGTTTTCGTGCCTGAGTTCTTTCAACAAAGAGATCTCTCGAATGGCAGTTGACGGGACGCCTTCTTCTTCTTGCTCTAAACGAATACGTTTCAAGGCTAAAATCTCTCCGGTCGAGCGCACCCGCGCTTTATACACGACCCCGTACGTGCCTTCACCAATCGTATCCACCTGATATATTTTGTTTTATTTTAATAATATAATACGACGAGAGAAGTTATCATTAGTATTAAATCGTTGTTAGTAATCTCATCGGACGGAAAAGAGAGAAGTAAAAATTTTTGTCGAAGAAGAGAGAGACATTTTTTTTAGAGGAAGAAGAAGAAAACTGGGTGGCGCACCTTCTCGTACTCCTCCATGTATCTTATCTGTCTCGTATATTTACTACTACTCTACTACCGCTGCTGCTACTTTCTTCTTCTTCTTCTTCTTCTTGTCGTTCTGTTCTTACACAAAACGAAAGACTTTTGACGCTTTTTAGTCCGAACTTTTCGACGAAGATGATTTGAGAGAGATGAGATGATGTTTTTTTTTGAGAAGATTTTATTGCATGCATGCCATTTTTTCAATTTTGTGTGGGAAGTGTTTGATATTACTTTTACAATCGAAGCGCTCTCTTCTCTCTTCTCTCTTCTCTCTCTCCTCTTATTATAAAGCTAAGTCTAATCTATTCAAGGAGGATCTCAACAGTGCCTCACCAGCGTTCTCGACGAACTTCTCCGCGGTACTTTGTACGTGTTCGAACGTTTCCATTCTCTTATCAAACTCCTTGGCGCGTAAAATTTTCTCGCCTCGAGAGTCGATTCGAGCGCGGATTTTGTCCGCCGTGATCAAGTCTGCGATTTCTTTTTCGAGGTTTTCCACCGAGTCGCAATTGAACGCAGACGCCATGGTAGTTAAGCTCAACGCAGAAAACGGCTTGGTGTATTGAATCAACGCTTTTTGACGGATGAGTGAAAAGAGTTTGTGGACGTGTTTCCCGACGTGGATGTCCAAGAGTAACTCTTTTTTAATCACGTCGAGTTTGGATAAGCATTGCGGATATCGCGAATTCCAAAAATCTTCCACAATATCGCGCATTTCCGGAGCCGTACTCAGCATGTCTCGAAACGTGAAGTTTTCGTGGACGACGCGTTTCTTCAATTGCACTCGGTCAAACGTAGCCAAAGCGCACAAGCCGCCGTAGACGGCGACGTCTTGTTGAGAGATAACCTCCGCGTACGAGTTTCCAATCTCCGTTTTCAAGCTCGTAAAGTGCTTCGCGGCTTCCGCGTACTTGCCAAAGTGCAAATGCGCCAACGCCGCCGCGCACGTAAACTTTGCTCTCGTTAAATTTTGTTCTTCTTTGTTTTCTCCCGCGCCGCCTATCCCTTCGATGCCGCCTCCCGCTTGTTGTATAATCGACGGTCGTTGCGCCATTTTCTTCTCGGTTTCGCCCGCCGCCGACTGCTGGTCCACGTTTTTCAAAATCGCCAATCCTTTGTTCGCGTACAGCAAAACCTGCGCCATAGAGTTCAACTCCAAAGCAACTCTAATGCTATTCACGCACAGCGCCAACGTGTGTTTCACGGACGTTCCGTACTCTCTGGATTTCGCGTAACATTGGAACGCTTCTTTCAAGTCACCAATGTTGTAGTAATAATCTCCCAAATCGTTGTGCGCTAATCGAATGGACTCTTTCAAAGAGCTCGCTTTCGAGGAAGTTAACCCTTCGTCCAATCGTTTTCTTTCGTTTTGGTTTTCCAAATCCATCTGACGTGACCAATTTTCCACGAAATCTTCTCCTTCTCCCTCTTCTTCTTCTTCTCCTCCTCCTCCGTTGTCGTCCATGTTCACATCTCCTCCTCCTCTTAACTCCTTCAACTTTATCTTCCTCTCCCGAATGGACTTGAAAATCTCCGCGTTCCTCGTCCCGCCTCTTTTGCAAATCTCTCCCGCTCTTCTCAGCGCTTCTCTCGCGATCTCAACATCGTAACGACTTTTTTCTTCTTCTTTAAATTCTTCTTCTTCTTCTTGGTCGTCGTCTTTTTCCAAACGTTTCAGAAGAGCGTCCGCGATGAACTGGAACCGTATCAGCTTGGCGCTGTCCACGTAGTTTTGGGAGATGACTTCTATCGCTTGCATGATGATGATGGTGATGATCTATCTCTTCTTTGGGTGTTTCTTTTATTCTACTATCAATCGCTCAAGCTACCACCAAGTTTTAATGTGAAGAACGTGTAAAAGAGAGAAGAAAGAGACGAATTTTCATTTTTTGCCAAAATTTGTTGGTCTCTCGAAACAGACAACCAAAAAACCAAAAATTTCAAACGCGAAGGACGACGAAATCAAGAAAATCAAACGAGATTGAGACACGTCTGCCGATGTCTAGTCACGAAAACACAAAAATTTGCCCACAAACTCCCTTTATCTCTCTCTAATTCTCGTTAGGAGACGCTTTTCTCATCAGAGTTGTCTTCATAAATAAACACACACACACACACACACAACATCTAACACACCTAATACATACATCTCAAAAATGGCATTCAGCGTGGTGGCATCTTCCTCTTTGCTCTCCTCGAGAGTCTCGACTCCTCTCAAGAAGCAAAACAAAAGAAATTCAAGAAATTCTCACGCGTTTTCGTGTAAAGCGATGAGCGATGCGGAAATCGACGCGAAATATCCCGTCGGAGGGAGCGTTTACAAGGTAAAAAGTTTTTGAACCTTTCCTTCTGTTTTCCCTCTCTCTTGTTCCGTTGTTACGATTCATCATCGACAAAACCAATGTCTTCTGGCGATGAAAGAGAAGAAGAAGAAGCTGTTTGCATTCTCCAATTGATCATTTTTTTTGCCCTACGCCGACGACGAAGCAGAGATACGAGAAAATCTCTTCTCTCCTCTCTGCTTCCTTTTCATTCAAAAAATAAAACTAAAAACTTTAAAACGAAACATTTTTTTTCCTTCGTCGTACTCATCAATCAAACTATTACAGGTTGTTTTGGACTGCTCTCAGTCGAACATCGCGCTCGGTTTACTGTTGAAACCAGGGGAGGACGGCAGACCGGTGGTGAAAACCGTTCGCCCTGGGGGCAAAGCGCTCGGCAAAGTGTCGGTGGGCGATACCATCTTAGCGACGACGTACGTCGGTTTGACGAACATCTCGGAAAACTCCTGGGGTAAAGCGGACCGAGGGTGGGTCGATACCGCGGCGGTGTCGTACGATGACGCGAATGCGGCGATGACTACGAACGCGAACACGATTGGCTTGATTTTGGATCACGAATACAAGCCGTCTGGCGGCGGCGCGAGGGCGGTGACTTCGTCCAACGGCGAAGACGCCAAGGCGTGGGCGAAGGCAAAAGCGGCCGAGTTGAAGGCGAAGAGAAGCAGATAAACGTTTTTTGTATAAAGATGTTTACAACTATGAACTCTCTCTCTCTCCCCCTCCCTCCCTCTCTCTCTTTCTCTCTCTCTGAGTTTGTCGGTGATGATGTACTAATTAGCGTGCGGTAAAATGAAGAAGATTTTGAGAGAACGAGAAGAAGAGAATTCAACACTTTTACTTTACTTTTTAATATAAGTTTTACAAACAAGTTTTTCAAATCACATACTACAACAACTGTCTAAAGTAGTAGTTTAATCTTGTTCGGCACTTTCTATTGTATCTATTACTATTGTTCCGGACACGGGACGTTACAGGAGACTGGACACGCGGGGCCTTTACTATCCCTCGCGCCACCGTTCGAAACCATAAAGTCCTTATTTTTTTCACACCAACCGTCTTTCGCCCATTTCGCGCACTCGTCCCATTCGTCCACGCACTTGCCGTGTTGTTCCGCGCGTCTCGATAACGCCGGCATCGGTAACGGTGAAGTAAACATCCCGTCGAACTTAGCTACTCGTATCCATTTCACTGCGGTCCATTTTTGGCCTTTGACAACTGGGCACGCGCCGTGTAAACTTCCCATGTCCAGTTTATAATCATCCGTCAACGACCAAAATAACAGGGCATCGCCTTTGACAGATTTCACCGGTAAGCCGTGTTTGGTACATTCGGACCACTCGTGAGGATTACCTTCTTCCGTTAAATCAAACGTCTCAGCTCTCGTACCTCTCGGAAATATAGTCTCTCCGCCTTCCTCGGTGTTTTCCAAGTAAATCAGCATGGTGGCCATGCGTTGGCCTCCTCGTTTCGGCGAAGGATTGACCGCGTCGTGGAAGTAATCAAAGTGCGGATCGTATTTCTGACCAACATCGTAGCGCAAGATTTGCATGCCTTCACCGTTCGGTTCGGGCGTCCCCGAAGCCGCGGCTATTCTATATTCTATATTTTCCAAAGTTTTATCCGCGGCTTTGCGAAGAAACATTCCCGCTGAAGTTCGGATGGTGGAAGGCACCGAGGTACCACCGGCGCCAACCACGGTACTCGGCGCCAACTCTGCTTTAGCCAACTTCATCAAATGATCGCACTCTTCCGCCGAGAGAAAGTTTCTAAACAAATACGCTTTCGGTTTAACCGCGCTCAACACCAACGGCGGCATTTCCGGAAAGCCCGGTAAATCTTTGAGTAAGTGCGCTTGCCCGTATACGCTTTGCGGAAATGTTGTTGAGGGCTCGCTTTCCGTCGCACTATCACTACCATCCGTCTCAATCAATCGTCTCCTTTTCTCGTCTTCGTCCTCTTCCTCGTCGTGCGATTTCTCTCTCTCAAGCGCTCCGCCCAACGCCTCTTGTATCTTCTCCTCCACGTCCAACGTATCTCCCGGCGTCTTCTCTTCGTCCTCGTCCGCGTCTTCCAAGTGCGCGTCCAACGCCCGCCTCGTTCTCTCTTTCTCCAGGTGTTCCAGTTCCAGTTTCTTCTTCGCCTGGCCTTTCTCGAATATGAGACGTTCCACGCGACCAAACGGACCTTTAAACTCTCTTTTTTCATTATTTTTATCACTCTTCTCCGCTGCTAACGCTGCTGCTTGGCGATTTCTACTTCTGTACGCCCCGGCTAACGGGCCTTTTCGGATTCTCTCCCTGTTGTTCTTATTACCGCTATTTTCTTCTTCTTCTTCTTCTTCTTCGTCTGCTTCTTCATCTGCTGAAGGAACCAACAATTTCTTCTTCTTTAACTTCTTCTCTCGTTTCACCAACTCGCGCGTCACTCGTGCTTCAATTTCTCGATTCATTCGCTCTCGATTGAATTCTAAACTTTGTTCGTTCGACGAAAGCATGGTGACGGTTAAAAACGACGCCCACAGAAAACACACAGCCGCGAAAAACCACGGCGTTTTGTTCGTGGAAAATCGTGTCGCGTTCAGAGTTGATTTCCGAAGTAACCGAGAGGCGTTGTTCGAAGAAGAGGTGGACATCATTTTTTCTCATCCACTCGTACTCTTTTTTTTTGTTCAAAGCCTTTTTGGTGATTTTTTGTGATGTCCAAAAGAAAAAAAAGAAGAAAAAATCTTTCTCTGTTTTGTTTTGTTTTGTTTTCGCTTCTCACAAAAAAAAAAGTCGTGCTGAAAAAAGTGTGCTTTTCTGCATAAAAATAATAATGTTGAAAAGACGGCGAGGACAAAACGCGAGCATAAACCCGGCGTTGGAGCACATCGAAGTGGACGCGGATATTTTGAGAGCGAGCTTAACGTGCGAACTGTGCAAGAATATACTCAGAGAGGCGAACACGGTGGTATGTTTTTTATATTAGTTTTTGTTTTTGTTTTTAAATGATGATTTTTAAAAATGTTTCTCAACTTCTCAACTCTCTCTCTCCTCTATTAAAACAACAACAGACGGAATGTTTACACTCGTTTTGCTTCCAGTGCATTAGCTCGAAGATGATCGTCGGGCAATCGAATTACTGTCCGGCGTGTGGGTCGTCAGATTCGAGTTTAGGCGTGAACCCGTTTTTGGACAAGAAGATTATCACCGACGGAAGGAAGAATCACTTGTGTCAAACTTTTAGAGAGATGTTAGAAGAAAAAGAAGTAGTAGAAGATGGAAAAGGAGAGAAAGAAGGAGGAGAGAAAGAAGGAGAGAAGAAAGGAGAGGAGCAAGCGTCTATGGAGGAAGCGTAGTAGAGAGGATGTCTTCTTCTTATTCGATATAGTTTTATTACCCGCGCTCCCTCCTAATACCTAAATGAAATTATTTCTTCGGCTTGCGTCTGCTCCGAATAGATTGCAATTCACTCTTCGGCTTCTCTCCGTCACTATTGATATTACTACTGCTACCTCTCTCTTTCTTCGTCATCGTTCCAATTAAATACGGAAATAGCGGTAACGTCTCCCACTTCTCGTCCACTTCCATCGGGTTAAAGAGCGCTCTGCCGTTCTTTTCTAAAACGTCCATCAACTCGTCCGATTTCGGCTCGATGAAAATCATCGCCGCTTGACCGTCTGATTTCAACACTCTCGAGCTTTCTTTCAGCACATCTCCTAAAACTTCTTTTCCTTTCTCCTTCAACACTCGCGTAAATGCCCCGGTACTGACCACCGCGTCCATCGACTCCTCCCGCATCCCGGACAAACTCTTCTCGTACGCCGCGGTTTCAATCTGCACGGGAATCTCCGCCTGCACGGAGATCTGCCCTAAAAGATCTCCTTTCACCTCTGGACCTTTATACGTGACAAACTTCACGTTTTTTGGATAATAATACAAGTTTCTTCCGCTGTTCCCGCAATCGTACTCGAGCACTCTCGCGTCCGGCTGAAATATTCGCAACGTCAAGAATTTCGCCGCGATGTATTGCAAGCGCGTGTACACGATTATTCGGGCGATGCCAAAACCTACGCCTAATCCTAGAAGTAAAGCGATCGGATACGTCACATCTATCGATGATAAAGCTTCTTCGCCTTCCAACAACGCGTTCGTTTTGTTCCTTCTTCTTTTGTTGTTGTTGCTACTAGGTGTTGTTCTTCTCAACATCATCACCGAATTTTTGTCTCTTCTTCTTTCCCTTCGAAAAGTAGCGATGAGAGTACTCCGTTTGCCCGGCCGCGAATGGAGCCGAGCAAAACGGGAGGAGGATGTCTCGGAGGAGAGAGAGGAGGTCGTCGCAGTCACAAAAGAAGAAGTAAACATAATAATAATAATAATAATAACAGAGTGTCTTCTGTTAAATTGTTTTGACGACTTTTTTTTGTTAAAAAAACCACACGAGAAGTATGATGAATGTGGACAAATCACCAAAAAATGAAGAAGAATTTTCTCTCTTCGCGACTTCACAAAAAAAGTTTCACTCGAAAGCAGCTCTCGAATACTCTTTCAGAATAGAAGAGATGTTCACCACTACCCCTATGAACGCTTTGTTTCTGCGACCTCCTCTCTCTCCTCCTCCTCCTCACGCGACGCGGATCTCCTCGCAAAAAAGGAGTAGTAACGCGACTTTTCGACGCGCGACTACTTTATGCGTGACTCCTCGTGCGACCGCATCACCATCCTCATCAACTTCATCAACATCGTCAACAACGAATAATAATAGTGTTGTTAATAAGAAAAAAATCATCGTGAAAGTCCAACCGCAGCAAACTTTATCGATCGTCTCCAAAGAGAACGGGATATCGATTCCAGATATCGTTCGATTGAACGGGTTAGGTACGCGGAGAACTTTACAAGTCGGAGAGGAATTGATCGTGAGCGATTTTGAAGGAAATGTTGGCGATGCTGATGTTGGGTATAAGATTATTGAACGCGCAAAGATGACGACGATGGTGATTACGAGCAGCACAGATGAAGAGAAGACTACTGTTGAGAAGGAGAAGGAGATCGTTTCATCTTCTTCTCCATCGACGACGTCTCCGACTGATGAGACGACGACAGAAGAGAAAGAACAAAACGTGAAGAAAATCTTACGACTCGTGCCCGAGAACGCGAAAGAAGCAATAATGAGAAAGATTGAGCGCTTAAAAGTGGAGACGACGAATAAAAGCGATGCCAGTACTGCATCCTTAATACAAGTCGTCCCGCGAAGCGTAACCGCCTCGGTGCCGTTTACGACATCTTTTGGAGTTGGCGTCGGGGCGGCGGTGTTGAGCATGGCGTTGGTAGCGACAAATATCGGTCGAGATGGTAAGGGAAAAGAAGAAAAAGAAGAAGAAGAAGAAGAGAAGAAAGAAGTGGGTTTCGAAGTAGAGAGTAGTGGTATTAGTAGTAGTAGTAGTAGTAGTAGTAGTACTAGAGATAGTAATAGTAGCAACGAAGAAATAGAAGCGGTATCGGTAGAAACAAAACTCGTCGAGAAAGAAGTAGCGGAAGAAGTGAAAGTCACCACACCGCTGCCGACGGTAGAAGTTGTCGAAGAGAAAGAAGATGTGGTCGAAGTTGGTCGTTCTGAGTCGTCTCCGGCGCCTTTGGAACGCTTGAAAGGATGGATGGACGAGAGGGACGCTCAAGAAAATTTCGAAAGTTCGATCGAAGAATTTAAGGCCAAGCTGGCAGCAGCGCAAGACGCGCTCATCGTGTTGCAAGATCAACTGGAACAGAGCCAACGAAAGAAGAACAGCCAAAAGTGAAAGGAGTTATTTTGTTTTACCAGTATTTTTTTTATGAGATCGTATTTATGTATTAAAAATAGGTGTCGCTTTAACATTTTGGGCACGTCCATTCCTTTGGCGCTCGTCGCAAAGCCGGCTTGCAGCATTTGCCGTGCGCGAAGCAGTTGCACTTGACGCATCGCATCGTAACTTTCACCGTGTCGTTTATTTCATTGCACATCACGCACGTCGTATCGTTTTTTTTCTTTTCTGTCTTCTCTTCCGTCAAACTCTTGGTGCTCACTTTTCTTTCCTCTTTGTTGTTCTCTCTTTCCGCCGCTTCGAGCAAAAGCTTTCTTAATTTCATCGTCTTCTTTCTTTCTTTGAGCAACGCCAGCTGCGTTTGCTCTAAAGCGTTGTGCAATTGCTCGAACTTCATCGCTAACGCGTACGACATGCTCTTTTCTTTCTTGTTCTTCTTCATCTTCTTTGACATTTTCTTTGACTTTTTCGCCTTGATGCATAGCGTCGCCGGAGACTTGTTGCTGCTTTTCGTCGAAGAAGGCGGCGTCTTCGCGTTCTCCTTGCCTTCGTCAAATTCTTCTTCCTCTTCGTTCTCATCCTCGTTGGAGTGGTTCTCTGCATCGCTCAACCATTCCATCACGGCTCTCCCGGGAGTCACTTGCGGCTCCGCCAACTTTTCGAGAGCTTGGGCGAGTTCCATCGCTGGCGGCTGCGACTTTAACAACTTTTCGCAATCGTTCAAACACTTCGTCGCTGCGATGTCGTCTTTCGCGTCCTCCTCTTTGGTTTCAAACAACGCGTCGCGAATGGCTTTCGCGTTCGGCGTCGATCGAAACAAATCAAAGCCTTCGAGGTTGAAAATCTCGTTCCCGTTCGTATTGGCGGGCGTATTATTCGGCGCTTGGGGTCGGCTCTTCAACCCACCGCTCGTTAACGGGGCCGTCTTGTTCGTCTTGTTTGTTTCAATCGATGAATTTGGCGATGGCGTCATGTTGAAGTTGTTGTTGTTCGTGTTGTGTGACTTTTTCGTCGCCGGCGTATCTTGCACTTTCCTCGCGCCCGATTTTCTCGTAGGGGGCGTCGTATCTTCGTCGTCCGAACACGCCGGTTTGAACGACACAGACGAACGCCTCGGTTTCTTATTGTTATTATTGTTCTTATCGTTGTTCTCATTCTCTTTATCTTCGTTCGAAGACGTCGGCGTCGTCGTCGATGCAGTAGTATTCGTGTTCTTGTTGCACGTAAACGATATCCTCGACGGCTTCCTCTCTCTTTTCCCGCTCAACACGGATAACCCCCAGGACTCTTGCGCCAATCTCTCTGCTTCCCCAACTTTCCTCTTCATAGACCCAGAAATCATGCACGTCACTTCCGGTGTCCCGGTTTGATTCTTTGGAATCAATTTCACTTGAAACTCTTCCTCGTTCGCGAACGATATCGATTTTCGTCTCGGCGAGTCTTGGCCAAAACGAGCAGCCAGTCGTAATTCGAGAGGTTTCAGCGCCGATTTGTGCGGTGATTTCGGCAATATCTCGTTCACTTCCTCTTTCTCCGGCGTGCACTGCGGCTCGTCGTCGTCTTCTTCGTCTTCGGAGGAATCCTCTTTTACGCTCTTCTTTATCTTCTTTATCTTCTTCTCTCCACCGCCGCTCGAAAAAGAAGTCGTCTTCCTAGCAACTGAATTTTTCTTCCCCGATGATGATGAAATCAAATTCGACGACAACGGGGACGACGACGACGACCCAATCTTCTTCGTCTTCTCGTTATTAAAACTACTCGAAGATAACGGGTACAATTTCGCGTGCATGGACGGTGAGACCGCTTTCACCACGTTCTCGAGCAGTGGTGACGACATGATGATGAATATATGTTGTTGTGTGAGTAAATGAGGAAATATCTGATAAAATTTCCCCCTCAAACAGTTGCTTTGCTTCCTTCCCCTTTTGTTTGTTCTTCTTCTT
>JACLAB010011212.1_pt1 | contig 16759 bp, 8 predicted proteins | sample 8027921 | NCBI WGS metagenome assembly JACLAB01 (sample SAMN15725117, study PRJNA655200) | protist metagenome | isolation source: fluorescence activated cell sorting (FACS) single amplified genomes of... | place: USA: West Boothbay Harbor, Gulf of Maine | collected 2000-07-19 | reverse complement strand
GGTCGCGACTGGACCGTTAGCACCGGTTGGGTTCGTGGTTGGAATGGTTGGAGGGTATTACGGAGGGAAGAAGATCGCGGAGGAGAGTAAATGTAAGCAGCACTGGTTCGCGAGCGTAGAGGCGTGTTTGAAATCGAAGAATACTAGGAGTAGTAACAAGTCGAGCGAATATAAGAAGAACGAGGACGGAGAGAATGACGACGAGAGCGAATACGTGCTCGTGCAAAGCGAAGTGTTGATGCAAATGCGATTGTCGGTGCACTGTAAAAAGTATCTAGAGAAAAACGTGAAAAGCGTCCGAGTGGGCGTGAAAGCGACCGGCATGGGGAACGTAGTCGGGAATAAAGGAGGAATTATGGTGGAGATTCAATTTTACGGGGGCGAATCAATCGCATTTATAGGTTGTCACTTAGCCGCTCACGAGGAAAAGAAGTTCTACACGAGACGAATAGAGACGATTCGGTCGATTTTAGGATGCGCGTGGAGAGATAGAATCGAGAAGGCGTTTGGATGCGAAGGCAACGGCCAGAGTTGGGAACATTCGATTAAAGCAGTCGCTGAGGCTTCTGGTTTAATGAGTGGAGATAAGAATAGCAACAATAAGAGTAGTAATATTAGCAGCAACATCGACAATGCGCGACGCGAAGTAGACGAAGAAGAACAGAAGAAGCGAAGGAGATTGCCTCCAGATTTAGAGTTATTAGAATCGGCGACGCATACGTTTTTTATGGGAGACTTGAACTTTAGAATCGATCCTGGTCCAACTCAAGCGCACGAGACGGTACAAATCAACAGCGCGAGTGAAATGGTTGGAGCCGATGACGATGACGAAAATAGCGTTTGGAATTCGTGCTGGTCAAAGGCAGATATCGTCAAGGAGACGTCCGTAAACAGACGCGCAAAGCTTCCGGGAGAAATTGAAAGCGGGGACGAGGATTCTGAATCAGACAGTCAAGTGAACACGAGGAAGCAGCGGGAGAATGTTTCAACGGGAGGAACGTCGCAGTCGTCTCCATTCCACGTCGGATGGAAATTTATAGCGGAAGCAATCAAACAGAAGAGTTGGGGAAGATTATGGATCGGCGACCAACTTTTGCACGCGCAACGGCAAGGCAAGTGCCTTTTTGGATTTCAAGAGTTACCTCTGCAGTTCCCACCTTCGTTCAAACGAGAAAAAGGTCGAAATGATTCGAATCCAATCGATGCTACTGAAGAGTATTATAGCAAAAAGCGTATCCCAAGTTATACCGATCGCGTGCTCATCAAATCTCTTCCTGGATTCGAGGCGACCAGGAAAGCGCATAAATACGAAGCATGCCACGGCGTGACGTCGAGCGATCATGCGCCCGTGTGTGCGACATTTTCTGTGAATCTTCTGCTCGGCACGTCCGAGCACGAAGACGCCAACGACGAGGTGCTCTCGGCACGACAAAAGGACGACGACGAATACTTTGCCATTCTGACTGTTGAAAAACTTCAACTAGAAACGCACGACGATAGATTGATTTTTGCCACCGAAGAGGAACAAAGCGCGTCGCTCTTGAAAGTACATCTCGGAAAACTTCGCACGAACGCTCTCGAAGTGGATGACTTTGAAACCGCGGAAGGAAGTCGTTGGTCTAACGCCAAAAGTATTTCAAACGTGGTGTTACTACCATCAAGATCGTTCGCAAAAGACGAAGGTGAAGACGAAGAGGAAAATATTAGAGTTCGATCGCGCTCCTCGTGCGTATGGAATTCACGGACGCTGAGACGAATTGGAAACGACGCGCTCAATCCAGACGTTTTACCAGTGGTGAAGTTACCAAAAAAAAGAGCAGAGCTTCAAAACGCGCCGTATTACGTGATATTTACCGTCGTGAACGAAAATACAAACGCGAGAGTAGGAACTGCAATTATAAGCGTTCCCACGGACGGTAAGAGATTACCTTTCGAAGCCGATTGTACGTCTCGCGGACGAGTGGTTGGTAAGTTACGAGGAGAGTGGGCTATTGATTTGAAAGTGACGTAATGACAAATTAAAAGTGTGCGTATGCATGTATGGATGGATAGAAATACTTTATGTTTGTTATTATAGATATCTACGGCGTAAGACGCTTCGGATCTCTCGGAAACATGCTCGATTTACGAATGTTGTTCAAGCCCAAGTACAACATGACGACTCTCTCTAAACCGACGCCGCACCCTCCGTGCGGCAACGCGCCGTACCTAAACGATCGAATGTAGCTCTCCAATTCTTCAACTGGAATGCCGAAGTGTTTCGCTCTCTCCGTCAACAACTCCGGGTCGTGAATTCTTTGCGCGCCGGAAATAATCTCTTCGCCTCGGATGAAAACGTCAAACGAGTTCGTGTACTCCGGGTTAGCTCCGGGTTCCGGCATCGTGTAAAACGGTCTTGCTTCGATCGGGTATCGGGTCAAAATGTAAAAGTCCGTGTCGTACTTCTCCTTGACCAATTTCCCTAAAATTCGTTCGTGTTCCGTGCTCAAATCTCCGTGCGGATCCGCCTCCGTGATTCCAGCTTCGTGCAACATTTTAATCCCGTCCGGGAACTCCAATCGCAAGGATTTTCTCAAATACTTCAAAGGCGCGAACGGGTACTGCGCATTAATTACCTCCAATTGCTTTGCGCACCGTTCGCTCAACCCGTCGAACATGTTTACGAACAACTCGTCGATGACGTCCAAAACTTCGCTGTAGTGTTCTTTAATCGTCATCTCGAAATCCAACCCGGTAAACTCGCACAAGTGACGGTGCGTGTTGCTATTTTCCGCGCGAAATACAGGTCCAATCTCAAAGACCCCACCAAAATCCGCCATAATAGCCATCTGTTTATACAACTGCGGCGACTGTGCCAAACACGCCGGCTGCCCCATGTAATCCAACTTGAACACGCTCGCGCCGCCTTCCGAGGCGCCCGAAATCAACTTTGGCGAGTGAATCTCTATCATATCCCTCTTCCTCAACGTCTCGCGAAACAACGCGGACACTTCACTTTGCACTCGAAAAATCGAGTTATTCGCCGGCGTTCTCAAATCTAAAATCCGGTTATCCAACCTCGTATCTTGGTTCACTCTCGAGTACTGCTTGTCCTCCGGCGCGTTGTCGATGTCCGCCTCCGACCGGGACAAATCCGAAATTTCCAAGGGAATCTGTATCGATCGCGACACGCAAAAGATTTTCGGGCACGTCATTTCCACGATCGTGTTCGAGCAACTCTCGATGGGTTGTTCCGGTTTCACCAACTCCCCGGTTATGTCCACGACGGATTCTTTGTTCAGGTTGCCAATGTACTTGACCATTGGTTTGCTCACTCTCACGTCGTCCACGAAGAACGCCACTTGCAAGGTTTCCGACCCTTGGCGTAAGATGAGAAACGCCCCTTTCCCTTTCGCTCTCACGGAGTGCACGCGACCTCGCAACGTCGCCGTCTTCCCGATACAACGCTCGTCCAACTCTTCGATGTTTGTCCACATCGTCTCGGTAATCTTTTGCGATTGAACCATCTCCATGTCTCCGTAGTTTTCCGTGCAGTTATCCGGCTCGTTCAGCTGTTGTTGCTCTAACTCCGCGGCTAATTCTGCCGCTCGAGCTGCTTTCTTCGCTTCTTTTTCCGCTTTCGCGGCGAGCTTCTTCAACGCTGACTTGGATAAAGGTTGGCCGTTTTCATCCACTTTTGGGATGTTGTCCGCCATCTTGATGAGAAGATGTCGTAGTAGTATTATGAGTAGTAGTGCAACGTCTAAAACAGACGTATTACGTAAGAAGGAGGAATACTATGCTTCGTTCTGCCCTTAGTATTGGTGTGAACAACAACTGTTTAACGCGATGCTGTTAATAGTAGTATTAATACGAATTACAACGCTTTCGTTTCGTAATAATAATGTGGAAAAAGACCCATCGGAACCTAAAAAACGGAAGCGGAAAGTTTCCTCTTAAAGTGCTTAAAGGGATATTGTATGACTTCCAGCGCAATGCGAGTAAGTATTATTATATATTACAGAACAACTCTCTCTATCGGTATTATTATTCTTATTATTCTTATTATTAGTATTGTTATCATCTTCTTCTTAAAGTATTATTATGTTACGTCAAGCTATGCTTCCGCCAGCCGCTGCGGCGGCGACGACGTGGAAAGAAGAAGAAGAATACGTTTGAGGAGAAGACGAAGAAGGCGCGAAGGAGAAGACGTTCGCTAAACCTCTCTCGACGCTGCCTTTTACCGTGAACGTTTCTTCGCGAGAGCAGACGTCTGGAACGACTTCGCCGTCAATCATAACGCGGCCACCTTCGTATAAGTCGGGAGGTGCAGATGGCGCATCCGGATCTTCTCCTCCGTCGACGCATCCGAGCGGGTTGGCGGCGTTTGATCGGGAGGCGTTGGTAGAACCGCTCACACCTTCGGTTAAATCGGATCGACCGAGTAACGTGAGCTCAAATTCGCTCGTTTTTAAGTACGTGACGGCGTCGTTCTTTGCGTGCGATCCTTTCGTGTCAAAGTCGAGGAGTAATTTGAGCAAGTTTAGTTTGCTCGTCGGGTGGACGATGATGATGTCGAAGAATCCATCGGAAGGCGAAGCGAGCGGCGCGGATTTCGTGTCGCCGCTGCCCCAAGGGAGGTTCATAGCCCATATGCCTAGGATATTTTCGTCTTTAATCGTTCTGAATTCGCCTTCTTTACGACCGAGGAGTGATTTTCCCAGTCGTTCGCAGACAGACTTGGTCTCTTGTGAAACTCTGTACGTTAAATCCATCTTGTACGTTCTCAGGTTGATGAGTCTGGCAATCGCTTGGACGATGAAGCGCGTTCCTCCCAAACAACGAAAGCGTTCGGATTCCAAATCAACATCCGCGAAAAACCCCCACGATACGCTCAGTAAAGCCGTGTTTTGATACACCGCTATTCTGTTGTTACTAATAGTGTTGTTGTTCGTGTTGCTGCCGTTCTTCTTACTGCCGTTTCTCCTGTCCAAACTTAACCTCCTCTTGCTGCTGGTGCTTTTTGTCGTATCGTTCGTCGTATCGTTACTGCCGTTCTCGTCGTTGCGATAAATTGCCAGTCTCGCTCCATCCAATCGAATCGTTTGGCCTTTAGCGATGAGCAACGCCATCGTTGTCGCATCGTTCACTTCTTCGCTCTGTTCCGCTAGAGAAACGCAAATGGCGTTCCCGGAACCGGCGGGAATGGCACCGATTGGAATACTTTCGTGCGTCCCGAGCTCTTTTTGCGCTCTCTCCACGCCCGCGTACGCTTCGGCAATGGTACCATCACCTCCGATGGCGATAATACCGAGAACTCGGGCATCTTCGTTGTGAGTAGTAGTATTACTCTCGTATCCTCGACCTCTCGTTAACAACAAGGACTCTTTACTTCTCTCGTACGTTCTCTCTTCCGTCTCTCCACTCCTCGTCGTCACGATTGCCTCCACCACGCAGTTTCTCGCGCACTTTAACACCGGCTCCACGTGTTTTTTGAACACTTCTTCCGCCTTCCCTCTTCCCGCGGCTGGATTTATAAACACCAAAAATCGCCCTCTCTTGTTCATTCGCTGATGTTCCAACCCGCACTCCTCCTCTATTCGTTTCACGTCCTCTAACGCTTCGTCCAAAGACTTGTATTTGACCACGTGAACGTTCTTCTTGTGTCCAAACCGTTTCCCACTGTTCCCTTTCGCCGCGGCGGCGCTAAAATCATCTCCCGCGTTTCTCGAAGTAAAAGCGCTCGCGGAGGAGGACAAAAATCGAGGCAACACCGCGTAGTCAATCAACCTCTTCTTTCTCGGAAACGAGGTGATTACGATTCGATGTTGACGTGTTGTTTTCGTCTCCGTCTTATTCTTCTTCTTTATTCTGCTGCCAACGACTAACTCGCACGACACGATGTCCCTTTTTCGAACCACGCAGAATTCTTCGTCTTCGTCTTCCTCCTCCTCCTCCTCCTCGTCAGCAGAGGATTCGATTCCATCTTCCTCCAAAGTCGTTTGCAGTCGCATCACTTCCCCCGCGGCGAAGACTTTTCTTCGTACGTATTCGTCCCCGCCTTTATTCTTTTCCACGTCGTCGAAGGATATTCGGCTCGTTCTTGCTTCTAAAACTCCTCCTCCTTGACCAGTTTTTGTCGTCGCTCCATTCATCGAAGGAAAAGTCGTCCCCGTCCTCGATGCGGAGATCGAATCCAAAGTCATCGTCGTCCGTTCTGTCTCCTCCTTTTGTTTCCTCCCTCTCTTTTCGCCTCCTCCTCCTTTTTTAGTGGTAGTGTGAGTATCATCGCGCGCACCACCGAGTGCCCCCCCCGCGAAAGGGGATAAAGACGAGGACAAAGAGGACCCCGACGGCATCCTTGTCAGCACACAGATGGATGGAAAACTTTTGAGGAAAGCGGCGGCTTTTTCCCCATTATTTTATTCATCACATCACTCACAAAAGGGAGCGAGAAGAGAGAGTATTTTTGACTTTGAACGACGACGACGACGATGATTCAAACGACGACGACGAGAGTTTGGTCTTCTTCTTCGTCTTCTTCTTCTTCTTCGCGGAAGAGCAGCAGCCATCGCGGAGGAAGAAGAGTCGTTCTCTCGTCGAGGAGAATTCCTTCTCAAACGTTTTCTAATTCTTCCAACGCTTCTTCTCTTTGCCGAGGCGTTGATGGCGGGAACAGCGGCGGGTTCTCGACGCGAGAACCGGAAGACGAGGACAGAGACGCAAAGTTTGCGCTTTTGTTCGCGGAAACGTTTGAAAACGCGTCGTCTGAATCGTCTGAATCGTCTGACTTGTCCTCGTCCCCTGCTCCGAAGAATTCGCTGTTGGAACTTTTAGAAGAAGAGGAAGAAATTAAAGAACCGCCGGTTTCTTCGCTTTCATCGATTTTGATGTCGTCCTCCAATCGGCTCGAAATCATCGAAAACGGCGATGGCGAAACGACGCGTAAAGCTTCTCTTTCTTCGACTTCCTCGACTGTGATCGCCCGGTGGATTCTCGTGGCGAAATACGGCCACAAAGCCGAGTGCGTTAAGATGTTGCACGAGTGGGCGGACACGGTAGGGCGAGCGGCTGGATTGGACCCGACGCGCGATATTTTACTCGTATCGGGGAATATTGGCGCGAACGAGTCGACGATTGAGTTGGAAATCAGGAACGGGTTGAGCTCTGTCGGGGATTTCGATCAGTTGATGCGGAATATAGACGTGACGATGCACAGAGAATGGGGGATGCGATTCGCCGAGCACGTCGTGGACGGGACGACGAGGTGGGAGATTTTCACCACGCATCCGTTTGTGAGTGGTAGTAGCAGTACGAGTAGCAACAGTAGTAATAGGAGCAATAGTAAATACTCCAGGCCTGGGGTGTCAAGAACGCAACCGAGACGCGTGCTTTCGCCGCAAAAGAAGACTTCGACGGAAAGTAGAAGTAGCGCGAACGGCGTGCGCCCGAAATACGAAGACATACCGGAGGAGGAGTTGATGAAGTACATAGGGAAAACGTTACCAGACGGACGCCGGGTGGTTGAAAACGCGTTCGGTGTTCCAATGGTTATCAACCCCGGAGATATCTTTTTTGATTGAAATGATATTTCTATATAGTACGTGTGTGTAATATATAATTAAAGAAACACGCATCTGCTGCGCGATTATTAATACCTGTGTATGTATGCTTGCATTCTAAAATACTATTCCTATTTCAATGGTAGTCTGATTTTTGCGATTGGGAGAGATCCATGTCCAAATCGTCCATATCGAAATCGTCCTCGTCCTCGTCCAAATTCTCTGCTTTGGCTAATTGTTCCGTGAGATTCGACCTTTGTCGTCGATGTCGATTGTACGCTTCGTCTCCGCCTCCGTTCAAAGGAACACCTCGAGGTGGGAGCGGAGGTTTTTTATCCGTGCTCGCATCGCCACTCGCTACTCCAGAGCTCGTTCTTCGTAAGCTTCCGCCATCAGACGTCCCTCCACCCACTTTTTCTCCGCTTCCGCTCGCGCTCGCCGGCGACGTACCTCCCACGCCCGGCGGACACGCCAACGGCGTTCTCGGTTGTTGACTTGGCGTCGATAAACTCATCGAATTCGTCGGACTCGAGCTAAACACCCCGGCGGCCATCTGCCTCCTCAACGCCGCTGCTCTGACCGCCTCCCTCGCCGCTCGATTTCGTTGGACCGCGTACGCCCTCCTCGCGGCGTCCGGATCCTCCTGTTCCATCTTCGCCTTCATCTGCCTCACGTGATCCGGTGTTAAACCTCCCGGTAAACTCTCCCTACACATCGGACACTGCGAAAAATCGTTCGCGCGACACTCCCCCAGACAGCTCCTGTGAAATCTGTGCGTGCACGGTAAAGTATAAATCTCTTTCTTCTTTCTTTGCTGATGTTGTTTCGTTTCGTTCTCTTTCCCGTCCTCGCCGTCGTCGGTCGTCGTCGTAGCGGTACTCACAACGAGACTCGCCAAATCTTCCCGACTGACTCTCGGAGACTCCACATCGTCCAGTCTGCACATGCATATCGCGCACACTTCGCGTTCTGGAGACGACGACAGGTTTGAAAAAAATGGCGACCCTCCTTTGCTCCCGTTTGATGACGATCTCGGCGATACGCTCGTATTTCCAATACCTCCAGGCATTTGCAGTAAAGGAGGGGACATTCGAGCTCTCGTCCTTAACTGCGATAAATTCTGCGGCGTTTGAAACGATAACGAAGGAGAGGTGGAAAATGAAGCAGCAGTTCTGGCATCGTTCTCCTCTGTAGTAGTGGTCCCAGGAGTCGTGTCCGCATTGTTCGTATTCATCATCAACTTTTGCGCGGATTCAAATTCCCCTTTTTTCCCACGACGGGAGGGTGTGAAAGATGAGGACGCTAATAAATCCAGCAATTCGTCGTGCGAATTCGGACGCGAATGAAGCGCATCATCGACTGCAAACAACGACGACGATTCAGACGCCTTCGTGGTCATTGCAACGGTGGTTGTGTCTTCCTCTGCCGTCATTTTTATGAAGCGAAATTTTGAATTTTTAAGTCTTTTCCAAAGCGGTTTGAAATCCTCAAAGCGGACACAAAACGTGGTGTGTTCGCGATATAGTAGTACATTACGCTTTTATTAAACTCTTTTCTCTCTCTCCCTAAACCCTACGCGTGGTAATAGAAGCTATTCTATCCTCTCCCTCTCGAGTAGTAATCGTACGCGTTCGGGTTATAATTCATACCGCCGTTGAAGTTGTTGTTGTTGTTAAAGTCGTCGTCGTTCGACGGATATCTAGAAGGCCTGTTGTTGTCGATATCCTTTCTTTGCTCTCTCACGCGACTCTCGTATTTATCTTCCATGGTGAGATAAACGTCGGAGAGAAAGATGATCAACAGAGCAAGGATGAGCCCGAGGAAAATATACGCTCGGAAGCGCATTAAAGAGACGCACGTGGAGTGGAAGCAGTTGGTGTAGGCGAGCGCCACGCACGGTAAACACGGGACTAAGAAGCAAAAGAATTCGCACAACTCAGCCGGTCGTCGTCGCGGGCGCGAAAAAGTGTGCAAAAAACCGTCCGAATCGTGAAGCGCAAACGGAGAAGACCTTCTCGAAGTCGTCGTCGCGTTTAAAACCGGTTGAATTTTAGTCGCGAATTCAGACATTGGGCTTTGGCACACCTCGCACAAGGTCAGCGTTTGGTTCGGTCGTTGCAGATTTTTCAGATATTTTATCCCGCACTCTCGGTTTAAGTGGATGCCAACTTGGGAACATTTACATCCCAACAAACACGCGCTGTTGTTTTCAATCATCACGTCGGATTTTCGTATCGGTTCTAAGCACACTCTGCACGACGCCACGATTCTGTTTTCCTCCTCTGTCTCCTCCTCACCATCCTCTTCCTCCTCGTCCTCTTTCCTTTTCGCCTCCTCGTTTTTTTCTTCTTCTCTTTCAGCGCTTTGAGAACGAGGCGAAGAAGCAGAAGACATTTCCACTATTACTTCTTCTCCTTCTCGTCGTCCGCTCGTCGTCGTCGAGTTCTCCCTTTCCTCTTCCTCTGCTGTTTCTCGCGCGCTCGATGATGATTGCGCGTTGCCCATCTTTGTCGCGCAAACAACCGCTCGTTGTTGTTCTTATTCGTGCGCGTATTTTTGAAGATACGAAAGACTTTTCCCCTAAAATTCTCTCTCGGAAAGCGCGAGAAATATGCACGCGTGATGCGCGCTTGGTTGTCTTCTTTGTCTTCTCCTTCTGCTTCTGGGGCTTTTTTGTCCTCGTCGACGAGGAACCACTGCTGTTATTCTGTTTCCTTGTCTCGATTGAATTCGAAGCGCAGAGCGGTAAAGACGAACAACAACAACAACAACAACAACAACAACAACGTGGAAGCGTTCTCGTCGTCTCACGTGAATTCCCCTAAGAGAAGTACTCCTCCGAACGAAAGTAAACATCGCAAAGCAGCGGAACGGAGGCAAAGAGAAGACGAGAGGAAAGAAGAAGAAGAAGAAGATGCTGTGAAAAATGCGCTCTCAAAAGTGAGCGGCTTTTATGAAATTGGAAACGTGGATATATACCGATCCATAGATGCGTGTCAGAAGAAGGTGTTCAAGATGTCCGATTTTAAGACGAGTTTGGCGGAGATTGGAGTGTACCACGGAAAGTCATTTTTAGCGTTAGTTTCCTTGCGAAAACAAAACGAGAGATGCGTAGCGATCGATTGTTTCGAGAACCAAGCCGAGATTAACAGAGACGAGAGTGGAGTGGGTGATTACGAGAAGTTTCGGAAGCACGCGATGAAGTTTTGCGAGGCGATGAAGGAAGACTCGAAATTCGTATGGGACGGAGTCGTCGACTCGGACACAAAGATGCCGAATTTCATCAAAGTCATCTCGAAAGACTCCACGAAATTGACCAAGGAAGCAGATTTTAACGAAGACGACGACGGTCCGGTGCGAATCTTCTCCATCGACGGATCGCACACGGTAGAGACGACGTTGCGCGATTTATCGTTCGCCGCCGACGAGTGTTTGCACGAACAAGGCGTCGTCATACTGGACGATTGTTTCAACCCAGATTGGCCCGGGTGCATCTCAGGACTCGCAAAATATCTCGACTCATCCAGTAGAATCGTCCCATTTGCCATCGCCTACAACAAAGTCTACCTTTGCGCGCCTTCTTTAGTCGAAACGTATCAAGCGCACGTAGCGAGAGACCGGAACGTTTGCGTGCGTAAAAAAGCGAGTCTCTTTGGACACGAGTGCTTGGTGTGCAAACACGGCTGGTTGCACACCTTTCACGGGAACGACGACACGTACTCGTAATAATAGTGAAATAGTAATAGTGTAATAATCATCAACGCGCGGCAACTGTTTTAGCAGATTTCTTGTTTCTTTCCTCAGAAAAAAACACTCAAATGCCGGACGACGACAACGACGATGAGTTGTTAACTCTGAACATCGCCGGCGCCTCTTCTTCTTCCGACGTTGGCGAGGACGATAGAAGTCGTGGTGGTGGTCCTAAAGGTAATCCGCGCAAGCGAACCGTCGCTCGAGGGAAGAAAAAATGGCAAGGCGGGAAAGAGAAGCGGCGGGGAAACGGTGATGCAGTCGGAGGAGGAAACGGGGAGCGAAGAAGAAGAAACGACGACGACATGAACGAAAAGGGAGGAGGAAAAGGAGGCGTCAAAGAGACGACGACGACGATAAACAGAACAGGGCGGAAACGACTCGTTCTCGACACCCGAGCAGAGGAGGAAAAGGAGGAAAAGGGGAAAGGTGGCGGCGGCGTTTCCACTTGGGTGAAGAAACCAAAGACGATTCAGACGACGACGAAAAGTAAGAACGGAGAGGACGAAAGAGAAGAAGAAGAAATGACGGCCAAGGAGAGGTTCTTGAAAAACTCTCGAGAACACAAGGAGAAGTTGTTGCTGAACAACGCGGGAAAATCATCGAAAGAGAAGATGAGCGAATTGGTGGAAGTTGAGAAAATGGAAAACGAGAGCGGCGACGAGGAAGAAGAGGCGTTTAATCCCGCAGATTGGGCGAATTTGATGAAGAAAGCGACGAGGAAAGACGAAGATGACGATAACGGTGAGTCAAAAGAGGAAAAGAGGAACGGAGAGAATAAGAACGAGAAGAGAGACGCGGCGCCGCATCGGGATCGGGTGTTTGATAGCAACGCGACGACTGCGAAATCGTTCGCCGAGCTCGGCGTTCCGGAGACGCTGATTAAAGTCATGTCTGAGTCTGTGGATTTACAATTTACGACGCCAACTTTGGTACAACAGTTGGCAGTGCCGTCGATTTTAGCCGGGAAGGACTGCTACGTTCGAGCGGAAACCGGGAGCGGTAAGACGTTGGCGTACGTTTTACCGATAGTTATTAGTTTAGGAGTAGCGAAGCCTAGAATCGAGAGGAAAGATGGAACGAGAGCGTTGATTATCGTGCCAACGAGAGAGTTGTCCACGCAAGTTTCTTCATTTATCGAGAAATTATCGAAACCGTACCATTGGATTGCCACCGGATCGGTTCACGGCGGCGAAAACAGAGCGAAGGAGAAGGCAAAGTTGAGAAAAGGCTGCGTCGTGTTATCCGCCACCCCGGGGAGACTGTTAGATCACTTGCAAAATACTGCCGCTTTTGTATTCGTGAATGTCAGTTTTGTCGTTTTTGACGAAGCCGATCGCGTTTTAGATTTAGGATTCGAGAAGGATATCGACGCTATTTTAGATATCATCGAGCGAACGAAAAAGGAAGCGCGGGCGGCGTCGGCGTCGCCTCCATTTTCACAAATGACGTTGCTATCGGCTACTTTGACGCCAGGCACAGACCGTTTGCGAATGAAAATGCAAAATGCGGTGACAGTGGACGTTAACCCAGAAGCTGATCGCGAGATTGAGTTTGTTCAAGGAGAGGACGACAACGAGAACGACGAGGACGAAGAAGGGTTGATGAAAGCAATGGCGAGAGCTTCCGGGAGAGCAGTTGATGGCGACGATGGGAAGAATAGAAAGATTCGCGTGCCTTCACAGCTCACGCATACTATATTTGAAACGCCACCGAAATGTCGAATGGCAGCTATCGCCGGTTTACTCGCCGGATGGGCGATGTCTGATTTGAACAAAGTCATCGTGTTCCTCGCAAGCAGAGAGTCCGTTGAGTATCACTACGAAATCTTGTCCTGGTTAGCTGGGCAGAAGAACGACGGAGAAAACGATGAAGAAAACGACAGCAGCAGCAGCAGCAGCAGTAGTAGTAGCAGTGGCAGCGCGAGCGGTGAAAGCGATTCAGACGACGATTCGGACGATTCGGACGATTCGGACGACGACACCGACGCAAAGAAGAAGAAGGAGAAGAAGAAGAAGAAAAAGAGCAATAAAAAGAGAGGAAGCGGCCTCTACGAAGTCTTTCGTTTACACGGCGCACAAAAACAATCCGAGCGTCAAAAGACAGTCTCTAGATTCCAGTCCCAAAAAAGAGGCGTCCTTTTGTGCACCGATGTCGGCGCTCGCGGTTTAGATTTCGACAACGTCGGCGCGACTGTGCAAGTTGACCCTCCGGCGGACTCGAAAACGTACGCGCACAGAGTCGGCCGAGCCGCGCGTCTAGGCAACGACGGCGAAGCCGTTCTTTTCCTCGGTCCAAAAGAATTGGAATTCGAAGACACGTTAAAAGAAGATATCGAAGATCTCACGTTTTCAAAGGCAAAGTTAGGGGCTGTTTTGGACGTTCTCGCGCAAACAACCATGCGCAAATATTGCGGCAACAACAAGAATCCTTCCTCGCGAAACAACCCAACGGAGCACATCGCGGTCAAAGCGTTGCTTTCCGCCGCGGAAAGAAAGATGCAATCCGACCCAAGTCTCAAATCTCGCGCCGAAGACGCCTTCCGCTCCCACGTCCGAGCCGTCGCCGCCTACCCGTCTGCGCTCAAACACATCTTCCACGTCAAACGCTTACACCTCGGCCACGTCGCCGGCGCGTTCGCTCTCCGCGAAGCGCCAATCTTGGTCGGTAAAAAAGGCTCCGCCGCGTTTTCCAACGCCAAAAAGCTCGATAAAGTCACCACCGAGCGTAAAAAGAGAGAAAAAGAGAGTCAAACGAGGAAGAAACGCCTGCTCCGAAAGTTGGCGACGAATCCCAGTAAACGAGGTCACGCCCCCGTCGGCGGTCAGATGTAATAGTATTTTGTTCCTTTACGAGATTCGAACTGATTAGAAACGGATATATGTTGGAACGTGAATACGTTCTGGAGACTTTCCTACTTTTGAACATCTCAGACAACATCTGCTTCTCATGCGGCATATAAAATTGAAGAAATACAGAGACTCACTGTCTTCGCTTTCGACGCGCTCGTCCTATTTGATTTCACACTTTCCTCGGTGTAAACCAAATCTACATTTTTTTAAATCTTCCCTTCCTTTGCTGAGTCACAAAAACCACACGAAAAGCTCTCACTCACTCTCTCTTTCTCTCTTTCTCTCTTTTAACGGACGAACGTACGAATGACACCTTTACTCTCCTTTTCTCCGTTCGTCGTGTCGTCGTCATCGATGCGTCGGAGACAGACGTCGTCGTTTACGTCTGAATCGTCTGTATCGAGAACAAAAAGATTGATTTTAAAATCATCGAGCAAAGTTGTGGGGGATGGAGGCAATCGCATCTCTCACGTGATGATGATGGTCAATTCTTCGTCTACGTTTTTTATGAACAACCAGAAGCGGCGACGAGGACGAGGAGGGCGAAGAATGACGGATGAAAGACTCGTGATTAGTAATAGCAGTGGTAGCGCGACGGCGGGCGGAAATGATGACGAGAACAATGATAAAAGTAGTAGTTGTTCCTTGAAATTCATCCAAGAAATCAAAGAGAAAATGGACGACCCGTTAGCCGAGTCCAACGCGACTGCTTTGGCGTTAGTCTTTTTAACCGTGTTAGCGGTGGTTGGATACATCTCCAGTGGGTTAGGGTCGTTAAACGCCACGAATAACATTCAAGTCGCGCTTCAGTTGGTCGTACAAGCGGTCGCGAAAACTGGGTTTACCGCCGCGTTTGCGTTGATTTTTATATCGGAATTGGGAGATAAGACGTTTTTCATCGCCGCGTTACTGGCGATGAGAATGGGACGAATGCCGGTGGTTATTGGAGCGACTTCGGCGTTAGGGTTGATGTCAGTGATTTCAGTGGTCATTGGAAGAGTGTTTTCGGCGGTACCGGCGAGCTTTTCGAATACAATTCCCATCGGCGAGTACATCGCGGTGGCGAGTTTGTTGTTCTTTGGGTTGAAGTCGTTGAAGGACGCGAGCGACATGCCAAAGAAGACGAACGCGGGCGGAGATAACAACAACGGAAATATTAAAGTGGATAAAGATGGAGTGATCATTGAAGGCGCGTTGGCGGAAGCGGCCGAGGACGTGTGCAAAGCAGAATCGAAGATCAAAGAGTCGGACGGGAAAGGGACGACGAACATTCAAAACATCATCGAAACGTTTTGCTTAATTTTTGTCGCCGAGTGGGGGGATAGATCCATGTTGGCGACGATTGCTTTAGGCGCGGCGCAAAATCCAGTCGGCGTGGCCGTAGGGGCAACGGCTGGACACTTATTTGCGACGTTCATTGCGGTCATCGGCGGAAGTTTGATTTCGAAGAAAATTTCCGAACGCTTCGTCGCGTTTTGCGGCGGGTGGTTGTTTCTGCTTTTCGCTTTGTTCACCGCTATCGGCGTCTTTTAATTCATATATTATTATAAATCTGTGAGAGTCATTTTCTATTATTTATTATCATCTCGGTTGTTATTCTTAAGATTACTACTAACCACACCGTACCAGGTATATAATTATTCCGGTAAAATCTTCGACAACAGCGCAATCAAGACAACCCCTGCTAACGCCCCGGCTAAATGCGCGACGTGATTCACTCCGCCCGCTCCTACGCCTCCAACTTTTCCTATCATTGCCGCTTCGTTCAAAAATCGTTCCATCACAAACTGACCGAGCACGACGACTTCCAAAATCCTTTTCCATTCAAACTTAAGCTTGACTAAAACGCTCACGGCGAACAGACCAAACACCGCTCCCGAGGCGCCCAACGAGACCGTCGCCGCCGCGCCCATTCCTAATACCCCACCCACTGACTTTGGCAACATCAACCACGACGCCAACGACGCGCCCGTTCCGGTCGCTACGTACGAACACCACACACCAAACGCGCCTTCCTCTTCTTCGATCAACTTGCCGAATATGTACAAGAAGAAAATATTCGACGAGAGATGATCCCAACTGGCGTGGCAGAAGGTGCACGTGACGAATTGCCACCACGTCGGATCCACGTGGTTCAAATAAAACATTTTCATCATTGGAAGTTGCAACCAATGGTCCAACGCGAAGAATAAAAAGTTGAAGAAGAGTAAAGCGAAGACGCCGTTGTATTCGTTTTGTTTGTTATTTTGGTTGTTGTTTCCCAGGACGTTGACGGCAGTGCCGACGACTTTTGTCACGTCTTTCGGGACTTCTTTGGAGTATTTCTTCATGATGTTCGAGACGTCTTTGAAACCGTCTCTGTTGTCGTCTTTGCCAAACGCCGCCGTTGGTCTCCTCGGATTCATTCTCCGTCTTCTTCTTCGTCCTTCTTCTTTGTCTTCTTTGGAGCATAAAAAAAGCGACCACGGCGACGATGATGAAAATGCATTCCCCCGAACAGTATTCCCCTCGTCGCTCTTGTTGTTCCGCAAAGCCACCGTTTCTCTTCCCCGCACTCGGCCGCTGCTTTTGCCGCTGCTGCTTCCGACAAAAAGTCTCGTCGTCGTCGTCGTCTGA
>JACLAB010008467.1_pt1 | contig 16777 bp, 11 predicted proteins | sample 8027921 | NCBI WGS metagenome assembly JACLAB01 (sample SAMN15725117, study PRJNA655200) | protist metagenome | isolation source: fluorescence activated cell sorting (FACS) single amplified genomes of... | place: USA: West Boothbay Harbor, Gulf of Maine | collected 2000-07-19 | reverse complement strand
ACTAAATTTCTCGTCGTCAAAGCACTCCGCGCACAACGCCCGAGTCACCTCCGACGCCATATCCGACGCCGTCATCCTCGCAAACCCAGGACTGGCAAACATTTCCGCTCGACTCTGCGTCCACATTTCCAACCGCTCGGCGTCATCGGCGTCGCTCCAAAACGTCCGCCACGAATCGTCCCGGATGCGCAACCGCACGCGGCTCCTCGCCTTGGCCCCGACAACCGCGAGCATCTCCATCGCCTTGTGCGCGTCGTCGTCGCTGACGCCACCGACACCAGTCGCTAACGGCACCGCCCTCGTCCCCGTCTTCGTCGTCTTCGTCGTCGTCGTCGCGCGCGCGGCGCGCGCGGCGCTTCGAATGACCCACACCGAGCTCACCAGAATGAACACCGCACCCAAACGCACCACGGCGCGCGCGATCGCCGCCAGCGTCTGCCGCTCGCGCTCGCGACGCTCGCGCGGCGATCGCGCCGACGCTCCGCGCGTCGCCATCGCGCCGCGGACGACGTCGCGGCGCGAATGCGTGACGGATAATGGCGAGGGTCGTTAGGACGGCACTGCGTGACGCTTCGGGCTACGCGCCGGTATGCTCGCCCATCGCGCTCGCGCGCTCATCAGCGCATCGCAGCGCGCGCAGGCATGGTTGCCGCGCGCGCGAGGGCTGTTTTACGCCAACACCACCGCGGAGGGTGGCGAGGAGGAGGACGAGGAGCGCTCGCGCGCGGGCGTGATGAAAGCCCCCATGGAAACCAAGCGCCAGTCGAAAGATGACGTGATCGTGATGCATCCCGACACGTCGCGCGGGATAGAGGTGCTGCACAATCCCGTGTATGCCAAGGGGACGTCGTTTACGGCGAGCGAGCGCGAGCGGTTGGGGATTCGTGGGTTGGTGCCGCCGGCGTACTTTACGGTGAACCAGCAGGCGGCGAAAATTTGGGCGCAAAATAAGACGCTAGGCACGCCTCTCGAGCGTTGGTCGCATTTACAGGATTTAAAGGATAGGAATGAGACGTTATTTTATCGTCTCGTGACGGAGCACATTGAGGAATTGGCGCCGATTATTTATACGCCGACGGTGGGCGAGGCGTGCTTGAACTATTCCAAGTTGTTACGTCGCGCGCGAGGGATGTACTTTTCGGCGGATGATCGCGGGGAGTTTAACACGATGATGTATAATTGGAAGCGTGATGCCAAGGTGATCGTCGTCACCGATGGTTCGCGCATTCTCGGGCTCGGTGATCTCGGCACAAATGGCATGGGTATTTCGCAAGGCAAGTTGGACCTGTACGTCAGCGGCGGTGGATTCGACCCGCAACATATCTTGCCCGTCGTGCTCGATTGCGGTACGAATAATCCTGAACTCTTGAACGATCCGTATTACATTGGCGTGCATAAGAATCGTTTGGAGGGGAAAGAGTATTACGACATGATTGAGGAATTCGTGCGCGGGGTTAAAAATCGCTGGCCAAAGGCTTTAATTCAGTTTGAAGATTTTCAGACGAAACACGCAAACAAAATTCTGCAAAAGTACCGTAATGAAGTGTTATGCTTTAACGATGACATTCAAGGCACGGCGGCGATCGTGCTCGCGGGTATTTATGGCGCCATGAAGGTGTTGGGTAAGCACCGCGCCGACATTGTTCAACAAAAGTTTGTCATGTGTGGCGCTGGGAGCGCGGGCGCGGGAATCGTGTCGTTTTTGCATCAAGCTTTAGTTGCCAACGGTTTGTCCGCCGACGAAGCCTACAAGAGATTTTACATAATCGACGTCAATGGTTTAATCACGGCTGAACGCGATTTGGATGGACCGGGGTCCGAGCCCCTCAAACCGTTTGCCAGAGCGAGAGACGACATGCCAGAGGGCGCAAAGCTCATCGACGTCATCAACGCGGTGAAGCCTACGGCGTTGCTCGGGGTGTCCACGGTAAAAGGGTTGTTCACGGCGGATGTGCTCGAAGCCATGGCGGCATACAACGAGCGTCCGATTATCATGCCGTTGAGTAATCCCACGTCTCGAGCGGAGTGTACGAGCGATGAGGTCGCGCGCGCGACGGGCGGGCGCGCAATTTTCAGCTCGGGATCTCCATTCCCCGATGTCGAGATCGACGGCAAGGTGCTCAAGGCGAATCAAGGAAATAACTTTTACGTCTTTCCGGGGCTTGGGCTGGGGGCTGTGTTGAGCGGATCGAGCGTCATATCCGACGGCATGCTTCAAGCCGCGGCAAAGGCGATTCCAGCCATGTTAACGCCGGCGCAAGTCGAAGAGGGTGTAATTTTTCCTCGCATCGATCGAATTCGTGATATCAGCGCATACGTTGCTATTAAAGTCATGCAAACTGCAGCGAAAGAAGGACGAGTTCCGGATGACATTCGTCGTCTCGTCGCGCAAGGCGAAGCCGCGATGAAGGAGTACGTGTATTCGTCCATGTACGTTCCAGAGTATCGGCCTCTCGTGTTTTCGTGTTCGTCAAAAAAGTAGATTTATCGTTTCATCATCATAGCCTGTGCTTTTGCAGTACGAATGTATTCATTATTTCATCGTGAAAATCATTGTGGCGTGACGTATGACGCATGCGAGTCTATTTCGATGAATCAGCGCTTGCGCTTGCGAAAGAAGCTCTGCACTTTGTGTGAAAAGCCGCACAACTCCACGTACGCGCGTTCGGGGAGCGCCGCACTGTGTTCAGCGATCACGGCCATCACGGTTGGGAGCTTATCGCTGATGCGTTTCGCAAGCTCGCGCTGGTCTTCTTCTTCTTCTTCTTCTTCTTCGTCATCATCATCGTCGTCGTTGTCGTCGTCATCATCATCATTATCATCATCGATGATGTCCTCCGGGCAGCCGTGCGCTTGTGCGTATTCCAAACAACTGTAGTTACCCGCGTGTCTGGCTAATCGTATGGTCTCCCCGTCCCAAGGACATCCATGCTCGTGCAAGAATTTCAAACACTCTAAATGACCACGATCGGCTGCATAAGCGCACGCGAACTCGTCCCGAGGGCAGCCATGATCGAACAAGTATTTTAGCAACTCCAAATGACCTCGCGCGGCGGCGTACAAGCATGTCCATGCGTCCCATGGACACCCGTTTTCATGCAAGTACGCCATCACTTCGACTATTCGTTTGCGTGCCGCGAAGTAGCTCGTGTATATATTCCAAGGGTATCCGAGGTCGCGCGCAATCTTTAATACATCCAACCTTCCTCGACAGAGAACGATACAGTTCATCACATGGCAGTGCACATCAAGGCTTGGGTCGTTTCTATCCAATGCCTCCAACGCGTATGACGCGATTGTTTTTGGATCGCTGTTCTCCTCAGCCTTTTGCTTTATCGCCTCGATCGCGTGTCGCAGCTCCGCTGTCAACGCCTCGCGTCCTCGCGTTTCATCCATCGTTCCTTACAAAGCGCGTGTGGAATAATGAGGAAATCACATCGACGCATCGATGGCGATAGCGGCGACGCGTATCATGTACGATTTGCGTTTACGTCTTACAACAGAGAGATATAACAACGAATGTACATCCACGGTATATGATAGTATTGCTAAGTGTTCAAGTGCTTTACGTGTCAGTGGCTTCGTGATCGAGCGCGCGGACGAGACTGTGCACCTTGCGTAAAAAGCCGCACATTTCCACGTACGCGCCTTCGGGGAGCGCCGCGCTGTGTTCATCAATCATGGCCATCACGGTTGGGAGCTCATCGCTGATGCTTGCGGTAAGCTCGCGCTGGTCCTCGTCGTAGTAATCATCTTCAATGCCCTCCGGGCAGCCGTGCGCTCGCGCGTATTCCAAGCAATCGATGTGACCTGCGTCGCGGGCGTATTGTATGGTCTGCCCGTCCCAAGGACATCCATGCTCGTGCAAGTACATCAAACACTCCAAATTGCCGAAGTGGGCTGCGGATGCACACGCGTATTCGTTCCAAGGGCAGCCATGATCGAACAGGTATTTCAGTATCTCCAAACGACCTCCCGCGGCGGCGAACTCGAACGTCCACACGTTCCATGGACACCCGTTTTCATGCAAGTACGCAATCACATCGACAGAACAGTATCTTGCCGCGCACATAATCGTCTCTTCAACCCACGAGTATCCAAGCTCGCGCGCAATCTTCAACGTTTCTAAACTTCCATCGGACCGAACAACGCAGGTGCACACATTGCAGTTCACATCACGTCTTGGGTCGTTTCTATCCAACGCCTCCAACGCGCATGACGCGAGCTTATATTGATCATCGTCCTCCTCAGCGTCTCGCTTCGCCGCCTCGATCGCCTGCCGCAGCTCCGTCTTCAACGCCTCGCGTCGTCGCGTTTCAATCATCGTTCGTTGTAAAGCGCGTGTGGAATAATGAGGAAGAGAGGCGCGCGACGAGTCAACTAGAGTCAACTGGATGGGTGTTCTTTTATTACGTGGTAATTGAGAGAGAGAGAGAGGTAAAAAATGTTCATATATATGTTTACGCAGCCTTAACCGCAGCCATGATCTCGGTGGCGCGCTTGGAGATGGCGTCCCAGTCACCCGCCTTGATGGCGTTTTGGTCAAACGCCGGAGCGACGAAACCGAGCGAATTGGCGCCGGCGCGCAAGAAATCCGCCGCCGTGTCGATTTCGACACCAGAGGTTGGGTTAATGCGCAACATGGGGAGCGCTGCCGCGACGGCACGCACCCAGTTCGGGCCACCAGCAACACCAGGGAAGAGCTTTTGCACCGGAGCGCCGAGGGTGTACGCCTTGTACAATTCGCTCGGCGTCGTGCAACCCGGGATGCACACAATCTTATTCTCGGCGCACCAGGTGACGACTTCCGGAATCAAAATCGGGGACACGATAAACTTGGAGCCCGCATCCATGGCAGCCTTGGCATCATCAATGTTAAGAATAGTACCGCAGCCAGTCAAGACGTCGGTGCGGGACGCAAAGCGCGACACGGCGTCGAGGCAACCCGGAGTGGTGAGCGTAAACTCGGCGAGACGGAAACCACCTTGCACGGCGGCATCCATGGCGTTGTACGCCGCACCTTCGACACCGGTGCGGAGCACAGCGCACGCCTTGTGCTTGGCGAACTGTTCGAGCACTTGGTTGAACTCAGCATCGGTGCGCATGTAAGACTTGTTACGAACGCCGCCGAGAGAGCCAAACGCGCGGCGCGCGCCAGGCGTGTTGCGGCTCTTACTGATCCCACCGAGGCCGGCGCGGGCGCCAGGGTTCGCGGCAGTGTGCGCAAACTTGCTCGAGTCATATCCCTTGCTCGCGAGCAACTTGCACAACGGCGAATCCTTCTTAATCTTACCGCTCACAAACGGATAATAGCGACCCGGCGGACCAGGGTTGGTGGCGAGCTCCGTCTTCACGATGTCTTCAACAATTTCACGAGAGTGCGCAATGTCGTACACCTCTTGCGCGTGGCTCGCCGGAACCACAACAACACCATCTTGATCACCAATGATGGCATCACCCGGTCGAACCACGATACCACCGCACGTAATCACGCCATTGCACTCCCACGGTTGGTGCACGTGCGGTCCTTGTCTCGGCGTCGTCGAAATCGAAAACACCGGGAAACCATACTCTCGCAACACCGCGGTATCACGCACGGAACCATCCGTCACTAACCCCGCGCATTGCTTTTGCGCCAATCGCAAGAATTTAATATCACCACCGACAGATTCCCAAGGTCCGACGGATTCCATCACCACGACCTCCTTCGGCCCGCACTGCTCAAACGCTTCGTACTCGGGCGACTCCATCCCCGGCGGTTTGCTCGCCGCAATGTCCGGTCGCTGCGGCACAAATCTCAACGTCACCGCGCGTCCAACGCACTTCTTTTGACCTTCCGTGAGCGGTCTCGCGCCCATAATGTGCGACGTCGGCCAACCCATCACCCACAACCCGTCGATGAGGGCTTGCGTGCTCAACCCACCGAGCTTGGCGAGCAAATCATCGGAAATCACCTTTTCGTGACGCGCCGGACCGGTGGCGTACGCGCGACGACCCGCGTCACCGCGCGTGGCGCTCACCCCCGCGCTCGCGCTCGACGACGGCGCACCGGCGGCACCGAACACGCCCTGGGCGATCGCCGCCGCGCTGTGGCGCTTCATCATCGCCGCGCTCCCGCGGCGCGCAGCCTGGCGTAACGCGCTGCTGGACATGATGTCGTGCGCGGGAAAAACGACGACGATGTGTGCGGCGAGGTGTGCGCGCGCGGCGAACTCGTCGGCGACCGGGCGAGGCGCGACAATGGCGACACCGCGGTCGCCGCATCGTTTAGGTAATTCGCAACTGGAAGGAGATCGTGTCGTGGGGTCGTGATTGGTCGATGAGTCCCTGCCGAATATAAAAACCTCGCGTTCGGGTGTAGATTCGGTCGGCGTGTCTCGACTGCTCGAGGGACTCGTCACCTAATCGTGATTGGTGGATTGGATAACGTTTGATGAATATGATTTTGATAAGATAATGTGAGCTAGTATACGTGATTGGATGTGGATGTGCTTTTTATCGTGCGTGCGTGCGTTTTTTGGGCACACGGTGGCGTAGTGTACATTTGGACATAATAACGAGCGCGCGTGGCGACTATCTATGGAGGTCTATCGCGTGATTTCGCGCGGGGGAAGGGTCACGGCGCGACGGTGTCGTCGTCGTCGTCGTCGTCGGCGTCGGCGGCGGCGGCGTTTTCGGCATGGATGGACGCGCGCGCGTCGTGGGATTCGTCGTACTTCGCGCGCGCGACGAGCGATACGCCAATCATGGTGACGAAAATGCCCAAGCCTTGGTCCCAACCGACGGTTTCGTTTAAGAAAATTGCGGCGAGGATGATGGTGAAGATGACTTGGAGGCCAGAGTACACGGTGGGGAGGACGCTCTTGACGCGCGCGATGGCCCAACTGTTGAGCGAGTGCGCGACGGCGGAGGAACCGACGCCGGCAAAGATGACGGCGCCCCATGCGCTGGCGGGCACCGCGGTGATGTCCAGCTTGATTAATGATGGTATAGCGATGGCGAAGATTGCGATTTCGGCGAGAAATGTGGCGAGGAAGAGGAACGTCAGCGGGTACGGATGGTCCTTGGTCGCTCGGCTCAGCATGACGACGTACGCCGCGTACGAATTCGTCTGCGTCAAGAGCAACAACACATCCACCGCGCTCGTGCCGTGATTCTCGAAGATCTCATACGCTCTCAACGCCACCACAGTGCCCACAAATACGACGAACACCCCGTACGCTTTCAAACGCGTAAACGGCTCCAATCCCAACGCCGCGCTAAACACCGCCGTGCTCACCGGCATCACCGGCTGCACGAACGCCACCAACGACGCTCCGCTCCGCTTGTTACACACAAACACCATTAAATACGCACACCCAATCGCACACGCCATTGGAAACACCCAGACCAACATCCCACGCGTCATCGCCGGCGCGTCCCGTCGCTCGCGTCTCGCGTTGACCGCCAAAAAAGGCATCCCAATCGCCAACCTAAACGCACAAAACACCGTCGGCGTCAAGTGCGCGAGCGCCCTATTACTAAACACGTGCATCACAGCAAATATCAGCTGCACCACCCACAGCGTGGCGTGATTCAACGCGTGTCCGTCGCGGTGCGCTTTATTCTTCTGCACCGACACGCCGCCACCCCTCGGTGCCGTCGCCTCGCGCACCGCCGCCGCGGATTTCCCCTCGCCCCTGGCGCCGGCATCGACGGTGACGACTTCGACGACGACGACGCCGCCGTCGCTGTCGCCGTCGACGCTCTCCGCTCCGCGCGCGCGCGCGCCGGCGTCGGCGGACATGTGACGTCTCGTCACAAAAGGTGCCGCGTCAGACCGCGTCGCGCTGCGCAGCGCGACCGTCGCCGCGTCGCGCGCACGACCCGACCGACGACCGTCGACGCCGACGGCCGCCGTTCCCGTCCGTCGTCCGCGCGCGCGCGCGTCACCGCCGCCGCCGCCGTCGTCGCGCGCGCGGGCGCCGAACGACGCGCGGTCGTTTGAACGGATAACTTGACATCGCTGACGCATCATGTCGTCCGGCGACGACGGCGTGTGCGCGATTTGCCTGAAAATCCCGCACGCGCTGGACGTGGCGTTCGTCAAGTCGTGCCTGCATTCGTTTTGCGCGCCGTGCGTGGCGCGATGGAGCACGTTTACGAAGACGAGTGAGCGGTTTACCAAGTGTCCGTGTTGCAAGGCGCCGTTCGACGCCGTGCTCGTGTACCGCGCGTTGAATGGGGAGGTGATCGAGGGTGAGTTGATGGAGGAAAGTTTATGCTTGTTGAATCGCGCGACGTGGGTGCTTGAACGGCGGAACGCGGATTGGGACGATGGGCAACACGAGCGGAGCAGCGAGGAGGAGGAGGAGGAATATTGCGACTTTGGTGACTCGTTTCAGACGTCGCGAAAGACGCTCGTTATTGGCAATCGACGGTTCGGTCGCGGGGGATTTGTGAATTCTGGGAGACAGTACGCGCGGCCTATCGCTCAAAAGCGCGCGGTGGCGGGGAAAGGGAAGGATGTCGTGGGGTCGTCGTCTTCGCCGACGTGTTCAAAGGGCAAGCCGCCCAAGGGGGGGTCGTCGGCGACGAGTTCGCCGGTGAATATTCCCTCGTCTCGTCCGTCGCGCTCGGGTGGGGCGTCGGTGTCGCCGAGTTCGTTCGGTGGAGGAACAGTGTCGTCGGACAGTGAGATTGATTCGTCGTCCCCGCGGGATAATAGTTCGTCGGCGCGCGGGAAGAAGAGCGCGAAGAGACAGGAATCTCTCGCGAAGAAACGAGAAAAAGAACAATCGAAAGCCGCGTCGCGCCTGAAGCGGCGGGAGGAAGAACACGCAGCGGAAGAGGCGAGGAAGGCTGCAAAAGCGCTCGAAGCGCTCGCGTTGGAGAATGATGACGCGTCCGCGCAGGCGTGCGTCGTCGGCGAATGATTGAATGATTCGCGACGACGCAGTCGCGGTGTACTATATAAAGCCACTGTATCAACAGCTTGTAATACTACCAAAGACCAACGAAACTGTTACTTGGATTTTGTAAGCCGCTACGTGCGCGAACTGCTATTACAACGACGAATAATGATTGATTGAATTATTTCTTCATGCTCGACAATACGGCGTTTCGCATCAACTCCGTCTTAGCCTCCTTCCCAGTGAAGAGTTCAAATTGTCTCGCAGCTTGGCCGACGAACATATCAAGACCACTGGCGATTTCGCATCCAGCCGCCTTGGCTTCGCGCAAAAGTCTCGTCTCGAGCGGCGTGTACACCGCGTCAAAGACGACGGAGAAGCCGCCGAGCACCGCCGCAGGCGCGGGCGTGTCATCAACATTCGGTTGCATGCCGACGGAAGTGCTATTCGCTAACACATCGCCACTCACCTTTCCGCTAGCTAAATCTTCGAGTGACACGGCGGTGCCACCGCACGCATCAGCCAGGGCTTGCGCGCGCTCGACGCTACGGTTGGCGATGACGACATTCGCACCTTTAAATTTGGCGCCAAACGCCAGAGCCTTACCCGCACCGCCCGCACCGATAACGACGACGGTCTTACCTTTCAACACTTCCGCAGCGGGCGTACCAGTCTTCTTTTCATACGCATTCTCGATGGCTTCGATCGCCGCGACGTAGTCGGTGTTGTAGCCCTTCAACGTGCCATCCGGCTGACGCACCAACGTGTTCACCGCACCAATTTGCTTAGCCACCGGGTCGACCTCGGCGCACACCTCTAACGCATCTTCCTTGTGCGGAATCGTCACGCTAAACCCAATAAAGTCGCTCGAGCCAAATAACGGGGACTTTAAGAAGGTTTTGATATCCTTGACGAGGAGCGGCACGTAGCACGCGTCCACGTTTGCCGCCGCCAAGCACGGATTGTGCAACGCCGGTGATTTACTGTGACCGATAGGATTGCCGATGACACCCATGACCTTGGTCGACGGCCCTTGCGTGGGCACGCGGTACATGTCACGCAATTCTTCGAGCAAAGGCTGTCCCGGCGCGCTCTCCTCGCCTCTCCGAATCGCCCCAAACGTAAGAAAGCTCCCGAATTTCGCCGCAAGCAATCGAGACACCTGCCCAGCCTCACTCATCCCGAGCACGATGGTATCAATATCCTTACCCTTGTCGCGCAATAACTTTTCTAACCGACCAATGTCTTCAATATCGTTGCACACGGAGGCCATCTTGACGATGTCCGCGCCCGCCGCCACGCACTTGGCGTGAATCCCAGCCAACTCCTCATCGCTCGCCGTCTCATCATAGTTGTGCGAACTCAAGATAATTCTTGTCGTTGTCTTTCCAACGCTCGACGGCTTGGCTGCGAAGAAACGTTCGGCGGCGAGCACCTCGCAGTCCACGTACGCGGCGCCGACGCCGTACGCCGCCCACAACGCCGCCAACCTCGGCGCCTCTTCGCCATCATACTGACCACCCTCCCACGTCGGACGATACGTCACGATCGCAGGCACCGGGCATGCCTTTACCAACGTCTCGATATCGCGCGCAATCGTCCCCGCCTTGGTCGACGCTTGTAAAAAGTCCACGCGGAGCTCGACGATATCCGCGCCCTTCGCGACGGCGTCTGTGATATCCACCAGCGCCTTCTCCACCGTCGGCGCAATCACGCTCGTGGTGAGCTTACACGAGGACGCGCTTGACGCGCACACGCGAAGCGCGCGCGCTTTAGGCGCGGATGCGCGTGCGCGAGGCGACATGAGCGATCGACTCGCCGCGAGGGCTGGGACTCGGGACGCGAGCGACATGAACACACACGACGACGACGGCGATGCGCGACAGCGATGCGAGGCGTGCGTGCGAGTGCTCCTCGGAGAGTCACGCGCGTGCGTACGGTGCGCGCGGACGACGCGGGCGTCCAAGGCGAGGCTTGAAGTGAGGCGATGACGCGTTGAGCGTATAGGTCACAACGCGACGAGCTACGCGAATACAATAAATACGGCAATGAATACACATCACATCGCTCGAGCACGGCGCGCGCGCGTCGCAAATCAGATCACTCGGGTGCGTATGCGAGCGCATACCGCTTGCCCCGAGCGTCGTCACGCGCGACGCGCGCGCTAGCGTACGCGAGCGACGCGAATACGCGACGCGAGTCAATTTTGGCTCACTCGTCCAGCGCGTCCAGCAATCTGTCAAATTGTGGCACGACTTGGGGAATAATCGACGCAATCACCGCGAGCGTGAGGAATTGAGAAATTTCCACTCGAAACGGCGCGTCTGGGGCGAAATTGTTCAAGCAAAAGATCGCCGCCGCCGCCGCCAAACGCGCGTTGTTCTTCGCCTTGTAGTTTCGATGATACCACTCGGCGCGCCAAAACGTCGTCGAATTCGGATTCTCAATCGTCGTCATCACCGGCATGCGACGTTCGTTCTCGAGTTTCTCAATCACACGCATCGCCGTCACGCGCTGGGCTTCAGTATTCGGCCAAATCGCGCTGCGATACTGCGCCGTCGACCGTCGACCGGCGTCGTGCGCGTTGAAAAACGCCTCGAGCAGCGCCTCGTACGTGATCACGTCGTCGTCAAACTCCACTCTGAGTGCCTCGGCGTTGCCATCGCCTCCGCACACGCTCGAATACGTCGCCCGTTGGCGCCCCGTGGCGTCGTCGGCGCCGATATAGCCGGGCGTGACCGACGTCACGCCTTCGAGCGAAGAAAACATGACTTCGGGCTCCCAGAATCACCCGAGCGCGATCGTCGCCACGTCCTGCGCGCGGCGCGGCGCGGTGCGTCCGCGTCCGCACACGCGTCGCGCGCGCGTCCGCGGCGTCGCGCGCGTCGCGGCGCGCGGTGAGGCGCGGAGCATCGTTCGAGCACGTCGCGCTCTGAGGTCATCTTGAAATGAGACATCTGCGTGCTCATCGCCACACCGCGACGCGCGCGCGACGCGACGGGGCGCGAGCATGTCGCACGGCACGTTCGAAGACACGTCGACGCCGCTGTTCGCGTCGGCGACCGCGTCGGCGGATATTGAGCACGTGCACGCGGCGGCATCGACGACGACTGATTTGGACTGGCACACGTTGGATGAAACCATTTGGCAAACCATTAAGCGCGATGCGGACGTGGTGCGACGGAACTGCGTGGCGGTGTTGTTGCCGATGAACTGGGGCTCGAATGGCGCGTCGCGGTTGCGCGAATGGGACTTGTGGGGACCGTTGATTTTCGTGCTCGCGTTGAGCGGGACGTTGAGCGCGGGCGTGCCCAACGGCGACGCGACGTTTTCCGTCGTGTTCGCCACGGTTGGTATCGGTGCCATCGCGCTGACGACGAATGTGTTGTTACTCGGTGGGAGGATTATTTTCCTCCAGTCCGTGGCGCTGTTGGGGTATTGCATCGTGCCGTTGGTGTTGGCGAGCGCCGGGTGTTTGTTGAGCGAGAATAAAATCTATCGCGTGGTATTAACCGCATTCGCGGTGGCGTGGAGCTCGAAAGCGTCGGTGCCATTCGTCAGTGCGGCGGTGCCGGCGACGAGGCGCACGCTGGCGGTGTACCCGGTGATGTTAATGTATGTGTTTTTGGGATGGTTAGCCGTGGCGCGGAGCACCGGGACGACGAGCGCCGGAGCGCTCGCGCCTCCGCCCGCAGCCATGTTTCCCCCGCCGCCGCCTCCGCTGACGCCACCGACCCCATCGACGTTTTAAATAGCCGCAAACACGTAGAATGCACATTAGAATCGCGCACGCGGTCGCTGTAATGCCCATCATCTCACGCGCGCACCGTGTTCAAACGCGACACCTGTCCAACCATTCCAATAATCATTCCGCCATTCTTTCGCGCGCGTGGTGCCGCCACCATCGCGCGCGCGCGCATCATGTTCAAATCCATCAAATGTACGTCTTCGTCGCGCGACTGCTCGTCTCCGTCGCCATGACGCGCGCGTAAATACTCACGAAACCACGCATCTTGTGTTCCGCCACAGCCAAGCTCCAGCGCGCGACATCGGCGCGCGACGTGCGCGACGTCGTCGCCGTCGATGCCACCGACGACGACGACGTGCCGGCCATGTACGCGGTATCATCTGTATCGTTCGCGGCGCCAAAGCCAGCAGTAAACACGACTATAGATGACTTTGACGCGCGCGAGCTCGCCGAGGCGCTCGAGGCGTCGACGCGCGAGCCGAGCGCGCGCGAGCTCCTCGCGTCTCAGCTCGAATTCAGCGCCCGACGCGGCACCGACGCGCGCACACACGGTCGTACATTAGCGAGTAAGTATTGGGTGAGCCAAACGTTGGATGTGGATGATGTTTTGGATGCGAGCGCGGATGGATTTTACGACGTGTGGGGCGAGGCGTTTGAGAATGTCGCCGACGGAAAGTTGCCAGAATTGGAGGATTTATTACGACAGGCGCCGCGTTTCGCGGATGATGAGGCCATAGTCGTCGATAGGCGAACGGATATGTTTTTGTCGTCGTTGGATGAGCTCGCGAGAGAGACGTGCGCGATGGCGCCGTCGACGCGGGCGAGAGCGGCGTCTTTGGCTCGATTGGTGAGCGACCGGTTGGGCGGACCGACGCGCGGCGACGATGATCCGGTTTTAGCCGCCGAAGTCGCGCGCGATCGCGAACAGATTTTAGGGAATAGCGTAGGAGGGTGTGTGCTACACATTGGACATTTATCCAAGGGCCAAGAGCGACATCGCGCGGTGCTCTTTAAGGCGCTCGCATCGTCGTGCGACGTCCCGTGTCGGCTCGTGCGGGGCGAATACTATTGTAATGACGGCGGTCACGCGTCATCGTCGCGGCCGGCGAAGATTATTTTAGCCATTCCTGGCGATGACGATGAGTGCTGGGTGGATTTGATGACGTGTGCGGGGATGCTTCGGTCGACGAGATCCAAAGGCGACGGTCCGACGCCGGCCACGCCGCCGCCGTACGACCCATTCGCGGAAAAATCACCGAAAGTATGGTCCGCGACGCGCGCCAAGGGGAAAACTCCATTAGTACAGCAGCCCATGGAGTCACCGTCGTATGATTCATCCATAGAAGATTTACTCGCGTTCGCGTCGTTTGCGACGCCGACGCCAAAGTCGAAACCGGCGGCGGAATCCGTGGAATCCGTGGAGGACGCCGACGTCGTCGTCGCCATGTCCGTCGCGCACGGCGTGGCCATGCAGACCGCGCGTCTCGCTGTGGCGCTCGCAGATGATACGGAAAAGGCGAATTATTTGTGCAACGCCGTCGGCGCGGTGCTTGAAGATGGCGACGGCGACGAGGATGAGGACGAATCCATTCTTCTGCAAGACATGTTTAACGCGCTCAACGCCGCGCGGTGGATAGTGAACGATGCCATCAACGCCTATAAAGCACAACGCCCGTCACGTCGACGAGGAGATCATTATCACCATGAGCAAGAACGAGAAAGTGCTCATTTGGCGATTGCGCCCGAAGATGCCGAAGAGAAGCTCCGACGCGAAGCCGAACGTCACGCCGAACTCGAAGCCGAACGCGCGCGGCGTCGCGAGGACAAACAACGCCAAGCGAGCACGGATTTACTCAAGGCCACCGAAGACCGCGTGGAAAAGTTTCGAGAAGATCACGCCAAGACGAACGAGGCGCGCGCGACGGCGGAGGCGTTGCGCGCCGAATTCCATGTCGAATGGTTTGAGAAAATTAAAACGTCGTCGCTTGCTGAGACGCTCGAGCTCTTTGGCGTTTCCGTCGAAGGTGGTGCGCACGCGAACGCCAAGCAATTACGCAAGGCGTATCGCGTGGCGTTGTTGAAATTTCATCCAGACCGACAACAAGGGAAGACGCAGCGCGAGCGCGTGTACGCCGAAGAAGTCTTTAAGATTATTTCTGAAAAGACGGAATCTCACGCGTAGCGGCGCGCAGAGCGATAACAAACATTAGCACACGATTGTAGTGGCGCATAGTGGATCACGAATGAGACGATATGTCAACATAGTTTGTAACGATAGTCACTCACATCGCGGAGTATTTATTAAAACACCAAAACATTTCGTCGTCGTCGTCGTCGTCGTCGTCGCTCAATCCGAAGCCATCATTATGCCGATAACGCCCGACATATACACCCACAAACTCACCAACGCGAGCGCGGCGGATGCCCAAAGGCAATACACTCCACCATTCACCAACGCGTCGTTATACGTGCCGTTGGCAAACCACGAAGACCCGTCGCGAACGAGCAACAACACCGTCAACGCCACCATTTGCGTCGCCGTCTTATACTTGCCGAGGTTATTCACCTTGACCGCCGCGTGCGCCTCCCCGCCCTTCGCCGCGCACCACTCGCGCAACGCACTCATGGTAATCTCGCGCCCAATAATCACGATCGACGGCAGTGCCACGGCCCAGGGCGCGACGCCAGCCGGAGCGCGCGTGCACAACAAACACAACGACGCCGCCACCATCAACTTATCCGCCACTGGGTCCAAAAACGCCCCGAACGCGCTGCTCGCCTTGAGCTTGCGCGCAAGATACCCGTCCAGCCAATCCGTAAACGCAGCCAACATGAACATCACGCCCGCGATGACCGCGGCGTGAGGAATATCCGAATAGTACACCCCAGCGAGCGCCGGGACGGCGACGACGCGCGCCAGCGTCAAAAACGTCGGCAACCACGTGAGCGTGGTGCCCTTTTCCGCGCCCGCGAGCCCGTAGCGCGCCGCCTCGTCGTTCGCCGCGGACGTTTTCCCCCGAGCCCCGCGCGCGCGGCGCGTCGTCGACGATGTTTTGCGTGCGGCAGCCATGACTGTCAACGGTTGTGGATCGCGACGCGGACGCGCGAGGACGGCGGTGAGTCGGACGCACGCGCGCGGCGACGACGTCGACGTGCGTCGGGCGGCGCGTGCGAGCGGCGAGAGGCGTGCGGCGGCGGTGAGCGTCGTCGTGGGTGATGGCATCCACGGACGAGGCGCGGAGTGGGGAGCCGGCTGTCGGTCGAGGCGCGCGTTACATGGGCTAGTAGTATCACGACGCGGGGCTATGCGCGGGCGGTGGGACGTCGACGACCATCGCCGTGGATGTACGTGCCGTGTCTGCGCGACTGGCAGACGATTTAGGCGATGCGCGAATGGCGAAGATGTGAAGCGCGGGCGGCGCGTCAGCGACGGCGTCGTCGAGCGCGCCGACCAACGCGAGCGTGGGACATTGCTGGACGCCCGAGCCCAAGGCGACGCATGATATGTCGACATCACGCGTTGACCCGCGAGCGATGGCACCGACGGCGTACGATCGAGGGCCGTCGACGAAGACGCCCGAGGCGACGTCTTTGACGCGCAAGACGTAGGCTCGAGTCGCGTCTTCGGCTAATCCTTCAATCGTGACGCGTAACACGAACGGTTGTTCGATGTACACCGTGCTCACGTCTGCGTCATCAATGGGTTTCGGGTGCACGAGCACGCGCTGGGTGATTTTCGCCGTCGTGGGACGCGGATCCGTGGTTCCGGCGCCGCCGGCGACGATGATTTGCGTCTGCAACCGACCGGGATCGCCCATGTTTCCGCGCCACCGCAGTTCGAGCTTCCCGAGCGGAGTTTTCGGGTCGAACGCCTCGTGCGCATCAGCACTATTCACGTCGCGCGTGATTTCAAACAAGTAATGCGCCGCGCCAGTGGAAGGTTCGAGCTGATACACGGCGCGCGAGCCGAGCGACGGTAAACCGCCGCGTTCGTCGCCGTTTTCATCGCCTACAAAGCGCACGGCGTGCCCACCACATTCAGGCGTCATCGCTCGCGACTGCATTCCTTCAACTGCGTCAAATCGCGCGTTTTCGAGCAACAACGCGCTCCTCGTCGCGTTTTCAATGCACACTTCCA
>JACLAB010002359.1_pt1 | contig 16780 bp, 10 predicted proteins | sample 8027921 | NCBI WGS metagenome assembly JACLAB01 (sample SAMN15725117, study PRJNA655200) | protist metagenome | isolation source: fluorescence activated cell sorting (FACS) single amplified genomes of... | place: USA: West Boothbay Harbor, Gulf of Maine | collected 2000-07-19 | reverse complement strand
GACGCGCGAGCGCGAGACGACGGCGAAGAGCGATAAAGAGGCGATGGTGCTGGCGGTGAGCGCGCTCGCGGTGGGGGCGGAGGTGGTGGCGCTGGGCGGACCGGCGACGGCGCTGGAGACGGCGAGGGACGCGCTCGCGGGCGCGGCGAACGGCTTGATCGCGAATCACGCGCCGGGCGCGGGCGGGATCATCGAGGATGGATTTTTGGGATTACTCACGGTGGGGACGGTGTACGCGCTGTGGCGCTCGTCGGTGATTCCGCGACCGATCGGGAATCCCATCGCGCGCAAGTCGAGAACGAACGCGAGTTGGATTCACGTGGTCACGGGCGCGGGGGGGCTCGCGATGGCGCTCTACGCCGTTGGGTTGGAGCGAATCTATCGCGAAAGCCCGGGATGGACGTGGATGTGGGTGTCCAGCGCGATGTTCATGGCCAACGCGCTTTCGTACGGGCCTCTGATGAATATTTTCAAGGCGAGCAAGGAGGGCAAATACGCGATGCAGCTCGGGTACTCGTTCGTCGCGTCTTTCCAAGGCGTGGTTTGGATCGCGTGGAGCGCTCAACCCGACGCGCCGGAGTGGATGTTTTGGGCAGTGATGCCGTATTGGTACTTCTCCTTGGCCAAGCTCTGGGAATCCACTGAATTTGTGTTGGCTTTGACGCCCAAGCCCGCCGACGCGAATGGGTTGTGGGCCAAGGTGACGTCGGGGTCGCGCAAGCGGCTCGGTCGTATGTCGCCCGACGCTGCGACGTTGACTTACGTCGGCTTGAATGCAGCCGCGGCCGTGTTTGATAACTGCTACATGGCGTTGTACACTTTGCTCGGGCCAGAGCAATTTTGGCACACGTCGCAAGCTTTCAACGACAGCGATTTTCATCTGCGTCTCGTGAAGGGTACGACGGGATCGCTCACCGTGGCTTTGCTCATTTTCATCTCCACCCTCGGATGGAGGAAGCAGATGCCGATGAAGTACGCGATTTGGCTCAACGTCGTTCTCGGCTCGGTCGGACCTTGGATTGTGCTCTTCTGGCACAAACTACTCGATCCGTCGGAGATGTGGTTTCCACAATTCGTCTTCGACCCCGATTTCGCTTACCACGCATATTTGAATCCGTCGATGTCGTTATTCGGTCACTAGATGGTTTCTATTACGAACTATAGCTAGAATGTAACAAAAGCAACGCTCTGATTGAACGCATCATCGCCGCTTTTGCTTGCGCAAGTGCGCCTTTTTCACTCGTTGGAAATGACGCGACATCTGCAACCACGCGAGGGCGACGAGGGTGACTACAAACATGACGAACACTCCCGCATCTATACGCCCGGACGATTCGCGCTGCAGCTGCCTTCTGGCGATGAGTAAATGTTCGTTCGCCAATCCGCCGGCGAAGGTTGGATTGACGCGAGTCAACGCCTCGAGCGCGACGACGGCGTCGTGCCACTGCTCGAGCTGCAGATACACCAAAGCCAAACTAAACCTCGCCGCTGGATCGTCCGGAAACGCCTCGATACCTTGCTTGAAAATCCCAATCGCTTCTTCCGTGCGCTCAGTCACCACTAAGCACGTGCCAAGCAACTGATACAGTTCGGGGTGTTTCATGATTCGCAACGCCTTGGCAAAGCACTCCGCCGCCTCTTTATTCTCCGCCATGATCCTGTGCGTGTACCCCAAGTCCCCCCACAGCAGTGGATTATTCGGATCAATCTCCAGCCGTCGCTTGATCGTCTCAAACGCGCTATCTACCGTCCCTCCGTACTTGTTCAACATGTGCTGCATCGAAGACGCGCTCACGCTGTACGTAAAATACTTATTCTTCTTCTCGCGCAGCGCCTCATCGCCGTCGTATCTCTCCTCCTCATCCATCCCATCGCTCTCACCGTCGTCATCGCTCGCTTCGACGAGCACTTTACGATCGAACTCGTTCGACACGCCCGCGTCGATCCACGACCGCTGCGGCGTCGTGTACACCACCGGCGCCGCCGACGGCATCCCCGCGAACATCCGATTCATCTCCGCCCCGCTGTACGCGTGTCGCGCGCGTTTCACGCTCCGCGACCCGAGATCCCACGCGTCGGACCACCCCTCGCCGCCGATCGCCGCCGTCTCGATGCCGCGCGCGCGCGGCCCCGACGCGGAATCGTCGACGCGCGCGCGCAACCACGTCGCCGCGCGCGCCGTCCTCGCGCTCGACGCCGCGGAGACGACGCACAGCGCCGCGATCGCCGTCGCGACGCGCTCGAAGACCGCGCGACGCCTCGGCATGGATTCGCGACGCGTCGATCGCTGGCGCGCGCGCGATCGCGACGTCGCGAATCGATGCGCCAGATCGCGCCGCGCGCGAACGCTCGGCGAGGCGCGAGGCGCGAGGCGTCGACCGACGCGCGCGCGCGACTCGGCGGACGCGCGACTCGAGCGCGAGCGACGGAGGCGCGTCGCGAACGCGCGCGAACGATGGCGGCGACGGCGCAGATGGAAGCCCTGGTCGCCGCGCTGCAAGACCCGGAGACGCGCGAGAACGCGCTGTTGGACCTGAGCAAGAAGCGCGACATGTTCGTGGATCTCGCGCCGACGCTGTGGTTCTCGTTCGGGGTCGTGCCGGCGCTGTTGCAAGAGATCGTGGCGATCTACCCGCTGCTCAATCCGCCGAGCCTGACGAATCACGCGAGCAATCGCGTGTGCAACGCGCTGGCGCTGCTGCAGTGCGTGGCGAGTCATCCCGACACGCGAGGATTGTTCCTCGCGGCGCACATTCCGTTGTTCCTGTACCCGTTCTTGAATACGGTGAGTAAGACGCGACCGTTCGAGTACCTGCGGTTGACGTCGCTGGGGGTGATCGGGGCGCTGGTGAAGATGGACGACACCGAGGTGATCAACTTTTTGTTGAGCACGGAAATCATTCCGCTGTGTCTGCGAACGATGGAGTTGGGGAGTGAGTTGAGTAAGACGGTGGCGACGTTCATCGTGCAAAAGATTTTGAGCGATGAGGTGGGATTGTCGTACATTTGCGCCACGGCGGAGCGCTGCTACGCGGTGGGGACGGTTTTGGGGGGGATGGTCACGCAGCTCGCGGAGCAGCCGAGCGTGCGTTTGCTGAAGCACATCATTCGATGCTACTTGAGATTAAGCGATAACCCGCGGGCGAGAGATTGCTTGAGACAGTGCTTTCCGGATCAGTTGAGGGATCCGGCGTTCACGGCGTACCTGAAGGACGACGTTGCCACTCAAAAGTGGTTGGTTCAGTTGTTGCACCAATTAGGGTACACAACCTGATTGATTGAGCAGACGAGCACCGAGACCTAGAACGATACCCTAGCAACCGCCCAGAAATATTAGCCTTTAAATCGAAAATATCCCGTTGTCTTGATTGATGCGCGCGCGCGAGTTTTCTTTGCGAGACGTCTAAATGCGTGATTCTTACGTTTCTCAAGGAAAGCGTGACGCAAGTCGCGCGCTTCTCAGCTTAAAAAAAATGCGTGATGATTACAGCTGCTGACATACGTGGTGTCGTCTTTTCAGACTTCTGCGTCGGCTTTCGGATTAGATCTGAGCCTTTTGGTGCTGATGGTGCGAAATCCATTCACTACGACCCCAACGCCCAATCCAGCGCCTAAGATTACGCCCAAACCGACGCCGATGCCCAAACGAAGCGAAGCGTCAAACCAACTCAGCTTGACGGCGTCGGCGGGATAATCGTCCTGATAGTCCATCATGGACTCGTATCGCTGTCGCATCTTACTCAATATGGCAAGATTATCCATATCGCCTCGATCGAGAAACGACGACCAGTGCGTCTTGTGATGTTGCCTCGCGGCGGCGTTCACGGCGTCGACGCTCACGGAAGCCGTCGATATTCCGTGGTGCTCGTCGATCGCGGGCAACATCGCGCTCGTCTCGCCCACCATCACCGGTGCGATGCGTTTTTGCGTTCGCCCTAAAACTTTCTCCAACGGCAGATCGATCTGATTCACCAAACACACGCGTTCGTCTCCACACATCCCGACGACGCCAAACTCCACCCGGCACTCTTGCGATTTCGGCGACTCGGCGGGCGCGCCCGCGATCGACTCGGCGCGCGCGCCCGCCGCCGCGTAAAACGCCCGCTCCGCCTCTCTCGACACCGTTCGCGTCAGCGACGCCCCGGGCGTCATCACCATCGACCACGACCCGTCCTCGCGCCTTCGCCCCGTCCCCGTCGCCCACAGCTCTCGATCGAGCGCCAGCTCGAAATCAAAGTCCCCGTCGACGCGCACCTCGTCCATGCTCATCCACGCCCCCTCGCGTTCGCGTCGAAGCGTGATCTCCGCCTCGCCGCTCGCGCGCGCCGCGCCGTTGACGCGAATCGACGTCGCGCGTCGCTCGCGCTGCCCGTCGCGCGTCGCGCCTCGCCTCGAGCCCGCGTCGCGAAACCGCGCGCGCACCGGCGTCGCGCCGCCGTCGCCGTCGCCGCGCGCGTCCGCGAATTTCACCCTGACGTACATCGCCCGCGTCCGCAGCGCCGCGTCCGCGTCCGTCGCCATCGCGCGCGTCGATTCGCCGTCGTCGCGTCGTCCGCGTCGGATTCGGTCGGTCGGCATTCGCGTCGACGATTACCGCGCGTCGCGCGTCGCGCGCGCGTCGAGGCGACGCGCGGAGCGACGCGCGTCGACGCGGGAAACGCGCGACGCGCGCGCGGCGCGGTCGACGACGCGGGACGCGCGGCGATGAGTGACGACGCGCGCGAGCGGGACGGCGAGCGACGGCGAGCGACGACGGCGCGAGGCTCGCGCGCGTCGCTGACGCGCGCGAAGCGCGGCGGCGACGGACGCTCGACGGTCTAAATTGAGTAGAAATCGCGAAGATGGGCTAAGGCTTGCGCGTTCGTGTCGCACGCGATCCAGTGCGGCGCGAGCTCGTTCTCGGCGAGCGCGCCGTATCGAACCACGTCGCGCCGTAAAAAATCCAACAACCCGTCGTAACATCCGTCGTAATTCATGACGATGAACGGCACGGGATGACTTGAGCCGATGCGTTTGAGCTGTAGGAGCGCTAAGATTTCGAAGATTTCGTCCAGGGTGCCGACGCCGCCCGGTAACGCGACGAAGCACGTCTTTTCTTCGAGCCTGGAGCGCACGCCGGCGTCCACCAATCCGTGCTTGCGCGCGCTGAAGAAGCTCGCGTTCAGGTAACACTCGCGCGGTAAATATGGATGCTCTCGAGTCTCTTGCCTGGCGCCGCCCGCTTCGAGGAGGATCATGAACCCCGCGGCCGCGCGCTCGGCGTCGAGAGCGCCTCGCGTCGCCGCGTCCATGAGCCCGGGACCTAAACCGGACCACGTCGTGCAGTCTAGCAGCGTCGCGACGTCCCTCGCGAGTTCGCGCGCGCGCGCGTAGTGCGGGTGCGTCTCGGGCACGCGCGCGCTGCCCAGATACACCGCACCGCGCCCGTGACGCTCGACCAAAGCGAAGCACTGGGACATCTCCAGTTGCACTTTCGCGGGACTTTCGCGAGCGGACGCGCGCGCGCTCGTCGATGCGCGCGCGCGAAGCGATGCGAAGCGTCGCGAGAAGTCGACGTGCGATCGGGCGCGCGTTGACGCCATGGGGGCTCGATGTGCGGACGCGCGCGGTGGTGGTGTCACAAGCGAAGCTTTTTTCTAGCGCCGCCGCCGCCGCGGCCGTCAGTGTCGTCGCTCCGTTTCTCCTTCGAAGCCGCGGGGGCGGTTTGCTTGGGGGCCTTAGACTTTTTGGACTCGTCCTTGAACGCCACGTCGTCTTTTTCGCCGAACTTGTCCTTGACGAGCGCGCGAATTTTGCTAAACTCGTTGCCGAGTTGACGCTTTTTGCGAAGCGCGTCCTTCTTCGCCGCTTCTTCGCTCGCGCCTTCGCCGTCGGCGTTGCCCTTATCGCCGCGCTTGTCAAAACCGCCAGTGTCGTCCATATCGACGTCGTAGCCGGGGTAGCACTCGTCGTAATCACCGAACGACGCGAAGGCGTTGACGGGGCGGTCTTCGTCTTCCTCTTCGACGTAGTCGTCGGCGGCGATTTGCTTCGCCTTGGGCGCGGGTGCACTCGCTTCGTTACCGAAAATTGCCCGCGACGCGGTCGCATCTTTATCACTCGCCGCCGTATTCTCGTTTTTCTCGTACGTCGGTTCGTAATCTTTTCCCGCATCTGCAAAGATGTCTTCGTCGCTCGACGCGTCTGCCGGCGCCGCGTCCTGCGCGTCGACGCGCGCGGCGCGCGCCGCCGCTTCAGCCTTTGCCTTCGCCTCTTCCGCCGCCGTCTTTCGCTCTTCCCGTCGAAATTTCTTGATTGCGTTGGTTGAACCGAGCGCCAAGTAGTGCATCAACTTGCCCAAACGCACGAGAAGAGACGCATCCTTCGCGGGATCAACGTACGCTCGAAGCGCGCGCACGCCCGCCATGCCGTCATCGTCCGTCGCCTTGTGCAGCGTCGTCGGCACATCTCGCCTCGAGTTCGCCGCTAAATCAAAACTATAACTTACCGCACCACTTGCTATATTATGCGCTTTCCCACGCACGCTTGCTTTCGATCCATTCGTTATAAACTCATAAATCGCTCGAGCGGAAGCTGTTGTAAATCTCGGCTTTCCGCCCTCTCGTTCCGCCGTCGCGGCCACCCGCCGTTCATCTTCCATCGCCTTCGTGTCCTCAATCTCGCTCCGAACCTTATTCAACAGCGCAAAATCTAATCCTTTCACTAAATGCGTTCTTTCGACGTCTCCTCCGAGGTATTTACTCTCCTCGATCGTTTTCATTCGAGCGTACTCCGTCGTCGTCGCCGTCCCGTCCCCGCGCGTCGCCGCGTCTTCCCGCTCGAACACCCCACGTTCGCGTCCGAGCGCGGCTTCCGAGCTTGGGCCGTCCAGCGCGTCATTCACGTCGTCACCGCGTTCGCGACGCTCGCGCGCGCGGTCTCTGTACGCGTCCTCGTCCGCGCGCGACGAATTCTTTCCTCGACCTTCGTGTGGCTTTTTCGACGAGTTTTTCGACTTTTTCGTACCACCGCGCGCTTGCTCGCGGGATTTGCCGTTCAACAGCATCGCCCTAAAGTCATCGTTCGTTTTCGGGGGGTCCCCGGACGACGGTGGCGCCGGGTTGGCGTAAGGTTGGCTCATGAGAGGCTGATTGTGAGGCGGCGGCGAACGCGTCGCGAGCGCGTCGCGAGTCGCGATTTACAGACAAGTTAAGCTAATCGCGCTTGGCGCGAATGATTGCGGTGCGCCCGTTCACGGGCAAAGCTCGCGTGAAGATCTGGGCCAAGGCTAAGAATGGTAAAATGGTGACGACTTGCGTTCCCATCAACGCGTACCGCGACACGCTCGAGCCGATGTCGAGCCAACTGCCGACGGTGGTGATTTGAAAGAAGAATCTGATAGCCATGATGTCGCTCAGGATGAGAAACATGAAGTACGACTCGAACACAGGAACGCGGGAAGATTTCAAGACGGCGAGGAAGGCGGCGGCGACGGTGATCATGGGAAGCAATACCTTGAGGACGAGGAGCGCGCCCATGAGGAACGGGTTGAAGCGGGTGGTGAATCTGTACACGCTGCTGAGATCGAAGGATGCGATGGATGCGATGTTGCCCGTGCCGAAGAAGGCTGCATCGATGAGAAATAAGAACATAGCGGCGTGGCGGAGATCGCTCGGGATGATGGTACGGGTGAACATTTTGGACTTCGGCGGCGAGGGCGCTTGTAAGCCGCGCTCGAGAATCATCCACGAGAGAAGACAAAACCCGAGACAAGCGTAGAACAGGGACTCGTACGACACGGAGAACAGCCCGTACGTCGACGCAAATCCAAGGAACACACTAATCATTCGCGGTAGCGTTCGCGGTGGTGAAAACATGGGTAAGATGGGTGCCATCAAAGCGACGATCCACGATGCGGCGTGCATAGACGTCGGAATGGGCGACTTGTCGCGCTGTAAACCGTCGACGGCGGTCACTAACACGCCAGTAGTGAGAACCATTAATATTTGCAACGCAAAAACGGTCTGACCCGGTCGGCGCTTAGTTTTCCTGTCGACAGCGTCGTCCTGGAAAATGTCAAGCGGCCGAAGCAAAACGTGCGTCGTGGCGCCGAGGAGCGCACTCGCAAGTAATCCTGAGACGATCATCTCCGTGTTCGCTTCCAGCTCAATCGAAAGCATGGTAAACGGCGCCAACATAGCTGTGCTGATCGCCATCACCGCGGCACGCGTAGCGTTGTCGAATTCTCGACGAAGCAGCAAGCGTATCGCGAGTGCGACTAAAAGTGCCGACCCGAATGCGAACGCGTATGAAAACACGACGCGATCGTGGAAACCGTTGCATATCGTTTCAGTCACAGTAAACGCGCCGACAAGACCTATGACGACGTTCAGTAAGCTAATATCGGCGATGCTTTCTATTTTCACAGCAGAAAGCGTGTTCACAATACCCAACGAAAAATAAGCTGGGAGACCAAAGTACAAAAAGTACGTGAGCGGCGCGCGGCGGGCCACAAGAATCACGCTCACGACACCGGCATAAATCAGCGCCAGCGTCAACGGTATACCAGTGGGCGTTTCGCATTCCCCTTTTCGTCGTGGAAGCAAATTGACTGCAAGTAAAATCATCCACGTCACAAAACACGACACGACGACGGCTTGCAAAAGCGCCCGGTCGTACGTGTGTAAATATTCCAACCCCCTCAAACACGCGCGCGCGACTTGATTTGCACCGCGTGTCGCGTCGTCGTGTCGACCAAGCCGTTCGAGTCGCTCGTACTCCGCGACTTGCGATGAGACGCTAATCATATCTGGGTGGAGCTTGAAAGAAAACAAAGCGCTGAGCGCGCGCTTCGCAGTGCGCGCCGCCTTGAGATCGTGAAGCGCCAGCAATTGCTTGGCGTTCGCGATCATCGCGGACGACTTGAGATCTTTGGGTTCATCGCTCAAGTACGCGCTAGGGAGCAAACCCGAGTTGTGACGAGGCGGTGGAAATCCAATGAGCGTCGCACCCAAAGGCGCGACGTCGGCTTGATCGACGTCGCACCTCGTCTCGGGATCCATGCCCCAATCCTTCGGCGTTTCGGGCGTCCCACGACACGCTCCCGCGTGTTTTTGTGACCCACTAGCAACACCCGCACCCCAAACCACCAACGGTGTTTCCGTGCACCCAGGATCGCCGTCGCCGTGCGCGCCTTTATTCGACATTCCGTGATCGGCGGTGAAAACAAAAGCCGTCTTTCCATCATCCCCGAACCTCTCCACGAACGCCGCCTCCACTCTGCGAACACCTTCATCGACTATCCTAATATTTTCGAAATACTCGCTCGAATGCGGTTTGTGCGCGTGTCCGCTCGAATCCAAGCCGAGCAGGTGTAACAGAAACACGTTCCCGTCGCCGTCCAGCGCGTCGCTCTCGCTCGAGCCCTCCACCCCATCGCTCTCTAAAAACCGCACCACGCGGTCGAACACCCACTCATCTAACGCCCCGTGATCGTTTGCGCTCGCGAAATCTTCCAGCGTCTCGTCGTAACAAAACCGTCTCGCCCAGTCGACGCCGTCCGCGAACAGCGGCACCACGCTCGGCGCGCCCCACGCCCACGCGTTCTCACTCTGATTCACCAGGTGATCGAACTCCACCGGGTTCGCGCTCCATCCCTTCGTGATCGCGCTCGGGTCCTCGTAGAACCCGCCCAGGAGCGCCACGTGTCCAGGTCTCGATTCCGTCGGCGCGCGCGCGTGCGAGACGCCCCACGCGCCGACGCGCGCGCGACTTCGCACGTGCGCCGCGCCTCGCGCTTCGTCGAACACCGCGTCCGCGCGCGCGCCGTCGGCGACGAATATCACCAATCGTCTCGCGGGCGCGCGCAGTCGCGCGTCGGCGCGCTCGACGCCGGCGACGAGCGGGGACTGGAAGTGCACGTCAAAGGTGGCGTAGACGAAAATCAAGTGCACGACAAAGGCGCAGAGCACGACGAGGCGGGGAGACGCGGTGACGCCGTGCATCGTCGCGCGCGCCGACTCGCGGCGGCGCGCGGCGCGCGGCGCGCGCGCGCGGGAGAATGCGGCGGAGACGCGCGGCGCGGCGGCGCGGCGGGACGACGGGACGGCGAACGCGAACGGACGACGGCGGCGGCGGCGTCTGGCTTTCGAGCCGTGGACTACGATTTCGCTATTGTTTTGCTACAGTCTAACCGACGCGCGCGCGCGCTCGCCGCGCCGTAGGTCGTGGACGTCGCCGCCGCGGTACTAACTACCGCGGCGGCTCGGATCTCACGGCGTGCGCGCGAGCAACGCCTCGATGAGCTTCTTTTTCTCCGTCGGCGCGTCGCGCACGCCCCAGTGACGAGACAACTCCGAGAGATCGTCCACGTCGAGCGCCGAGAGCTCGTTTTGCAGCGCGCGTCGCTTGACCAAGTAAGATTTATCGCCGCGCTTCAACCGTCCAGGGCCGCCGGGACCGCTCTCTTTCATCACTCGCAACAACTGCGGTCGCATCTTGCGTTGCGCCAAATGCCCACCCACCGTGACGTTCCCATCATCGCGGATCGAGAAATCCGCCCCGAGATCGAGCAAAGCGTCCACGGTACCGGCGCGTTCGAAATACGCCGCCAATATCAAAGCCGTGCTTCCTTCGCTTTCGTCTCGGGCGTCGACGTCGCATCCGAGCTCCACCAGCGCGCGCACGATTTCTTCGCGTCCGGAAGCCGCGGCGTGATGTATCGGTAGGCGTCCGTCGTCGTCTTCGATGGCGAAATGCTCGACGCCGGCGACCGCGCACAGCTCGCGCACGAACGCGTCCCCGCCGCCGCCTCGAGCGCCCGCGGACAACGTCCCGAGCGTCGCGCCGCCGGGCGTCCAACGCTTCGAGACCGGGTCCAGCGCACCGATGCGACGCGCGTTGACCTGCGCGACGGGCATGCCGGCCAACACGCGCAGCGCGCCGGGATTTTCGCACGCGAACCAGGACTCCAGCCAGAGCTCTCGGTCGTTGGCCACGGTGCGGACGACGCCGTCGTCGCGCGACGACGACGCGGAGGCGCGCGAGCGACGACGACGCGGGTGGAAGTGTTTGATTTCACGCGGTGCGGACGCGCGGACTGCCACGCGCGGAGTCCGCGCGTGGGACGTCATGAAGTGCGGGTACCTGTCTCTCTCTCGCGAAGGCGAGCGGGACGACGCGTCGCGCGGCGTTTGATTGGAATCTAATCATTTTCGTTCGTTTCGTTTCAACGCTCATACGAGTAACTGTGATTTTGCTGTTTGGGATTATCGGCGCGGCGGGCGCTTGAACTTGCGCGGTGGCTTTCTTCCGCCCTGCGAGGCGTCGTCGCCGGCGCCCAGGGAGAAGCCGCCAGTGGGCGCGGGATTGGCGCCGAACGGATTCGGCGCTGGAACCGCGGGTGCGGGCGCGGCAGCGCCGCCGAAAGGGTTGGCACTCGCAGATACGCCACCGAAGGGGGCGGCAGCGCCGCCGAACGCGGGCGTTGAGCTCGCACCACCGAATGGATTGGTCACGCCTGCGGACGCGCCGGCGAACGGATTCGCGCCGCCGCCGCCAAATGGGTTTGTCGACGGCGCGCTGCTCGCCGGAGGGGCGGCGAAACTATTCGTGGATGCACCACCGAACAGGGAACTACCAATTGATGCGGCACCCAGAGGCGACTTGCTAGATTCGAACGGACTCATCGGTTCAGGGGTATTTGGTTGCTCGTCCGGTTTCGGCGGTTGACCGAAGACGCTCGCCGCGGGTTTACCAGTGTTCACGGTTAAACCGCCGCCGAATGGTGTCGAAGCCGCGGGAGTGCTCGAAGCAGCACCAAACGTGAACCCACCACCGCTCGCCGGCGCAGCTGGCGCCGCAGAGGCACCAAAGGTGAATCCGCCGCTCGAAGCGGGCGTTGTCGACGCCCCGCCAAACACAAACGGCGCGCTCGCGGGCTTGGCATCCTCCTTCACCGTCGATGATGCAGCCCCGAACGCGGGCGCCGCCGTTGCCCCAAAGCTAAATCCGCCGCTCGCCGGTTTCGGCTGTTCCTCTTTCTTTTCCGCCGAAGCACCGCCAAAGCTAAATAACGGTTTCGTCGCATCCCCCGCAGGCTTCGTCGTGTCCTGCGCCGGTGCGGCGCCAAAGGTGAACGGTTTGGCAGTCTCCGCCGCTTTCGGTTCATCCTCCTTCTTCGACGCCGCGGCAAACGAAAAAGCGGGCGCGGAAGCCGATAGCTGTGTTTTTTCCTTCTCTGGTTCAGCCGCCTTCTCTACCGGTTTCGCCCCGAACGTAAACAGCGCCGGCGCCGCCGCTGCGGCGGGTGTCGCCGTGCCGAACGTAAACGGCGCGCTCGCCGGTTTCGAACTTTCCGGTGCTTTGGTTTCGCCGCCGAAGGAAAACGCGGGCGCAGGATCTGGTGCTTTCACGGGCACATTATCAGGCGACTTGGGTGGCGCGCCGAACGTGAACGTGGGCGCACTCGCCGGTTCACTCGCTGTTTTGGCTTCGCTCGAAGACGCTCCCAAAAACGCAAGTAAACCAGACTCTCCCGCCGATTTCTTCACCTCGGTGGTTTCTGCTGCTTTCACCGGTGCCGTGGATCCAAACGAAAACGCTGGCGCCGAGACCGTCGCCGCGGGTGCGGTGGAACCGAAAGTAAACCCGGAAGCAGCAGTGCTGGGGGCGGGCGCGCTGTTCGCAGCAGGAATACCGAATGAGAAAGCCGGCTTGTCCCCGGCAGGGGCAGACGGCGCAAACGGCGACGGCGCAGGCGGCTTGCTCGCAGCTTTCTCTTCCTCTTCGATCGCCGCTTGCACTTTCTTTTGATGCTCTTGATTCTTCGCCAAGAAATCCGCACTCCAAAGATTCACGACAGGTTTACTCGCAGCGGGCGCTTCCTCCGACTTTTGCGCGACGGCCGCCGGTTGCGCCGGCGGCGGTGGCACTGTCGTCGTCGTTTTCACCGGTGCCGCGGCGACGGATTTCTTCGTAAACAACGGAGTCGTTTGACCTTCACCGAAAGTGAACTTTATCGGAACAGAAGCCACAGGCCCGGACGGCGCTTTTGGTTTCTTACCGGTGGCGAGCAAGGTGCTATCTTCACCAAACTTGAACTTTGGCGTCTCAATCTCAGGCTCAGCACTCGTCGGGTACGGCGTCGTCGGCGCGCGACCAGACGAGGACGCACTGATGAAGGGCATCGGCGAAGTCGCAAAAGAAACGCCTGATTTGGGAGTCGCGACAAAGGTCGCCGATGTCGGCGTGACTTGCTTGTCAAACGCGGCGCCGACAGGCGACGGCGCTTGCACAGGTTGCGTGGGTCTAGTCGCAAACAACGACGGCCTCGCCGCTGCGACACCCATAGGCGTCGCCGTTCGCGCACCCGCTAAGCGATCCAACGTTTGCAAAATACGTTTCGCCGTATCCGTCGTCACCGCGCTCGTCACTGGCTTGGCTGAGGGAGTGTGGTACGCCGGGCTTGCAGACTCTCGCGCCAGCGCTCCCGGACCTGGGCTGTGCGCGGCGGACTCCAATCGTCGAGGCGTCGTCACGCGCGCTCGCTCACGCTCGAGATCCATGATAGTTAGCTCACGATCACGCTTCAAGCTCGCGCGAGGCGGCGTCGGCGTCTGTTCCATCGGCGGTTCCAAAATCGTCGGTTTCATCGCCGTGCGACCGCGCGTACCGAGAAGCGATGGCGTCCCCGACGCGCCGTACGATCGACGCACGGACGCGTATCCCGGAGAACTCGCGCCCAAACCCGTCGCTCCGGGCGTGGCCATCTGCGCCACCATCGGACGCTCCCGAGCCGGAGTCGCGTGCGCGTCGAACGCCGGCGCTCGCTCAAACGGCGACAGCGGCTTCACCGCCGCACTAACCTCGCCATACGCCCACTCACCAGCGCTCGATCGCGCCATTCGCTCTCTATCCATCTGTCCTCGGCGCAAGAACTCCCTGATCTCCGTAAACGGCGTCGGCGAATCGCTCGCCGTCTCCGCCGCCGCCGCCTCGTTCGCGAACCGCGTCGTCCTCGTCGCGCCGCCGACCTCCCCGATCCGCCCCGTCGTCGTCGTCGTCCCCGCTCGCGCTCCTCCCGCACCGTATTCGCGCGTTCTCCCGCCCCGTTCCTCGTCCATCGTTCGTCCGACGTCCATCGTTCGATTCTCCTTCGCCCCACCCTCGAAGCCGTCGCCCTCGTCGTCGCCCTCGTCGTCGTCCTGCCAAAAGAATCCACCCACCAGCGCCGACGCTATCTTCGTCGCGCTCCGCACCGGCGTCGCCACCTTGCGCCACATCTTCTTCGCGTTCGACGACGGCGCTTCGCGCGTTTCGTCGATCGCGCGACCGTCGCTCGACGACGGCGTCATGACGTCCGTTCTGATTCGATCTCTGATTCAACGACGTTTGCGTCGTGCGCGCGTCGAGCGACGCCGTGCGCGACGTTCGATCGCGTGTAGCGCGTTCGGCGTCGTGCGTGCGACGACGCGGTGCGGCGACGACGCGCGCGCGGACGTCGCGCGGCGTGGTTTGAGGACGGGGGGCGACGGCGAGCGCGCCGCCGTTCAAACGCGGCGACGCGAAGGACGCGGTCGAGGCGAACGATCGATGCGTTTTGATGTTTCGAACGAGAAACGGGCGCGAGAAAACGATAGACGATGGCGGGCGGGCGCGCTGGAATAGATGCTTACGTGATATAAAACACAGCGCGCGTCCGCTGATGATTGAACCGTCGAGCGAACCAGCGTCGATTCGCTAGTCCGCGAAGGATGGCGGCGATCGGATATCGTCCATTTCGCCGATTCGGGCGCCACCTCGGCGTCCGTCTTGCTTAGGAGAGGGAGATGAACCACCCAAGAAGCCAGCGGGAGGGGCGATGACGCGGTTGGTTCGAGAGCGCACGGCGTCTCGAGCGGCGTCCTCCTTTTGCTTGGCGAGCGCGGCGTGCAAAGCAGCCGCTTCCTGCGCTTCGCGCTCGAGCGCGATGCGATACTCTTCGATTTGCTGGTTCGAGCTCGTGTACGCGTTGTACAAGTTCACCGAGTCTTGCTTCAAGGTCTCGTAGTTTTCTTCGATTTGCGCCCGAGCCTGCTTTTCGTCGGCGAGCATTTCCTTGTAATCCTTCTCCATCAGTTGCGCCTTGTGCTTGAGATCCTTTAATTCGTGCTGCTTAGCTTCCAACGCTTGCTCGGCGAGCTTTCTGGTTTGCTTCTCGTCCGCGGCGAGCGCCGTGGCCTCGGCCGCCTTTCGGCGCGAGTCCGCGGTTTCGTTCTCGGCGATGCCGCGATGCTTTTCCTCCTTCATGCGTTCCTCCTTGGCGGCTTCAGCTTCGCTTCGCGCTTGCTGCATCTCAGCCTTGGCCATATCGGTCTCGCGTTGCCATTGCACGCACTGCGCGCGCGTGTTGTCGAGCTCGGCGATCAAGCTCGCGTTCTTCGCCTCGAGACGGTTGATGACGTCGCGTTGCTTCAGCACCTCGGCTTCTTGCACCTTCATCCCCTTGTGCTCGGCGTCAATCTTCGCCAGCGCGTCCTGGAGCTGCATCTTGAGCTCGGTTTGAGCCTTCTTGAACTCCTCGATCGTATCTTTATGCCGGCCTTCTTGTTGCGCGAACTGCTCCTCCTTCACCCTGTCCATCTCCCCCGCCCGTTCGAGCTTGGTTTGCATGATGATGAGCTGCTGCTTGAGCTCTTGCCCGTGTTGTTTCAGCGCGTCTTCGTTCTTCTTCTTCTCTTCGAGCGTCAACTGAAGCTTTTGCGTCAAATCGCGCATTTCTTGCGCGTATTGTTGGTTCGCCTATGGATGCATCGCGCGCCGCGTCGTCCGTCAGTCGCTCCTTCTCCTCCGCTCGCCTCCGTCGCCCGCGTCGCCTTCGTCGCCGCGATCGCGTCGCGTCCCCCCCTCCCGCGCCTTCCTCCGCGCTTCCATCGTCCGCCGCGCGCCTCCGCGACGACCCACGCCCTTCACATCTCCGATCTCAATCATCCGTTCGCTCGCGCGTCACTCCTCCCCCGTTCCGTCGTCGCGATCGTTCGAACCGCGCGCGTCGTCGTCGTCCCGCCGTCGCGCGTCCGCGCGCCCGATCGAATCGCGCACCTCCTTCGCCTCTCCCCTGGCCTCCACCAGCGCCGCCTTCGTCTCGCGCAGCGCCGTCTCGCACTGCGTCAGCTTCGTCTCCAGCTTCTCCCGCTCCGCCTGCTCGCGCTCGATCGCGACGCGACTCTGCTCGCGCTCGCTCTGATTCTTCTTTCCCTCGTTCGACGCCGCGACCGCGACGCCGTCGTGCGCGCTTCGCAGTTCGCCCAGCCCGACGGCGAGCGCGTTGCGCAGCTCATCCTGCGCGCGCGCGAGCGCGGCCAGCGGCTGCTCCATCGCGTCCGCGTGTGTCGCGCGCGCGAGCGCGCGCGATCGCCGATCGCGCGAATCGCATCGATCCCGCGCGCGTCGGTCGACGGTCGCGTTCGAGACCGACGTCTAACGCGCGTCGTATTCAAGGCTCTTCGAGCGATCGCACGCGGATTTTTATGGATTCGATCCGTACGCGCGAACAGTGCGACGCCGCACAGCGCGTATGCGCGGCGCGATCCGGTCGGTCGGCGCGCGCGACGGGCTCGGGACGCGCGTAGAGAAGACGGACGCGACGCTATTCGAAGACGAACCGGCGAGGCGAGAATAAAGTAGGGTCAAATTACAACGTCAACCCTAGCGTCTAACGGCCCGCCTTGACCGAGTGTAAGTACCGCCGTAGACAATCTGACCCCTCGCCAACTCAACGCCCCCGCGGCCCGTTGAGCGTGTACGTGACGAGTCGTCGATC
>JACLAB010008093.1_pt1 | contig 16799 bp, 11 predicted proteins | sample 8027921 | NCBI WGS metagenome assembly JACLAB01 (sample SAMN15725117, study PRJNA655200) | protist metagenome | isolation source: fluorescence activated cell sorting (FACS) single amplified genomes of... | place: USA: West Boothbay Harbor, Gulf of Maine | collected 2000-07-19 | reverse complement strand
ACGTATTAGATATAGTTTTGCCTGTACCTTTTAAAAGTTTTGCAAGACTACCTACATTAAATCTTTCTCTATTAACAAGTATATCACCTGATTGATCTGAGTAACTTACACCAGTAGTACGGTCTATACGACCACTCGGATTTCTTGCTGTTTTAGGTACGTTTTCAAAGATTCTGCCACCTTCAAAATAAGATTCTCTAGCATATCTTTTAGAACTATTTAAATAAGCATTTAAACTTCTTTGTTTTCTTTCAGGTTTATATCCAATAGCTATGTCAATATTTTGGCCACCTCTTTGAATATCTTTTTTAAGATTAGTATTTTCAAAAGCACTAGGGAAAGACCTATACAAACTATAGCCGGGAACATTAGTAGCTAATAATTCTCCGGGGCCTTTACGATAAATTAAACCATCTATAGCATCACCAACTATAGGGCCTGTAACAGCCTTAACAGTAGAGCCTAAGAAGCCTCCACCTATCTCTGCATTTTCTCTAGCTCTTTCTGCATAGTCTAAAAAGCCTACACCACCCCCACTCTGTACCTGCTTTTATATCAACACCTAAATCTAAAAGTTCTTGAGATAAACGATTAATTTGTTTTTCGTCCAAAGCATTAGGAGTATTTTCTAACTCTACAATCTTTTTTAAATTACGAGTAATCATATCTTTACCCATAGTAAAAGAAGCAAGCTGAACTGTACGAGTCCATTGCTCTAGCAAGTTAACTTTGAAAAACTTATCTTGAATTTTTTTGCCTACTACACTTTGTACACCTTCACCAGCTAACCCATCAATACGTTGAGCTACTGCTTGGTTAATACCTAAAAATACTCTATGCATTTCTGAAAGAGCTTCTTCTTTACTAAGGTCATACCTATCTTGTAACTCTCTAAGCGTAGTGTCACTTTGTTTTTGTACTGCAAATTTAATAGTTTGTGCCATACCTTTAGCCCAAGTGTTGACACTTGTTCTAGTTAAAGGTATAAAGATTTCTGTTAAACTTGATAAAGTAACTAAAGGTAAATGAGCTAATTGTTGAGAAATTTTTATAGTATCTGCTACGTTGTTTAAACCATTTGTTCCAAAACTAGAATTATCTAAACCTGTAGTAAAGTTATAAAGATTAGCTAACTCTTCTTTATCACCATTAGTTAAAGTAATACCTTTATCAGCTAAATCTTTTTCAATAGGCCTAACCCAGCGATTAGTAAAATCAGTTATATTAGATCCTAAAGTAGCTGTACGTGCATACAGTCTAGAACTTTGATTAAAGTAATCTCTCATTAAAGTATCAAAATCATGTGCTATAAACTTTTCAATTTCAAAGTCATCTAGCATAAATAACTTTCTAGGACTAAAAGATGAAGGCATTACAGTGCCTAAAGTTTCTATATCTAAAGTATTTACTTGATTCTTTTTGCTCAACATATCTGTAATAATATTGTTAGCGACAGAAAGTTGTTGTCTTTTAAGTTCAGGAGTTTCAGGTATTAAAAGTTCAATTTGTTTTTTCTCTTTAGCTACATTTTGTAAAAGCTTTCCAAACTCAAGAGACATAGTTTCTATTGGCTTATCTTTTTCCTTATCCATTCCTAAAAGAATTTCTTCATAAGTTTTACTAACGTCAGGAGAGTCATATCTTTCTGCAATAGTTTTTATAAAACTTTCTAAGTCTGCTACATTTTTATTAGGTAGCCCTAAAAGTAATTCTTCATAAGCATCAGTAATATTAGTTAATTGTTTAAACTTATCTTTTTCAATACCGCTTGGTAGTAAATCAAAAACTACATTATCGTCTAAGCTAACAGCATTAGACTTAATCATAATCTGAGCTAATTCATCTCTGCCTTGTTCTACCTGATCCCATAGCCAACGTCTAGGAAACCAAGCATTAGGGCCGTTACGTAAAGGCTGTCTGTAAATACCTTGGCTATTACCATCCTTTAAAACAGTATCAGCAAGCATAGAAATTTTATCAGCTACTTTAATATGTGTTTCAGTAGCTCCTTTTAACTTTACTCTACTTAAAGCTTCCCCACGTTCTTTTCTTCGCATTAAACGAGAAAGTATTAATTCATCTTCTTTGCTGATTTTACCTTTAGGTGCAAGAGGTTTAATAATTTGCTCATACTGCTGATGATACTTACCATTAAAATTATTTAGTAATTCATTGTAGCTAGTTTTTAAAGAGCCTACACCTTTGCTACCTTTAAACTTATAAGTGTCATAACGAAATATTGTAAGAAGATCTTGAAAAGGTTCGGAAGACTCAGCCATAGTTAAAAAACGAGTAACAGGCTTACCTATTGTTTTAGATATGATAGTGTCTTTTACTTTAGAAGCTTTAAAGTTTAGACTGTTTTCATCTACAAAAACTTCATCTGAATACTTTGTAAGATTATCACGTACTTCTACAGAAAAACGAGGAGAGTTAATTCCTTTAGTTAAAGCACCACCTACTGCACTACCTAAAACACCACCTATAGCAGCAGTAGTACCTACATCATAAAGATTTAAGCCGTCTCGTATGTCTATACCTTCCATAGACTGTCTTTCTTGACGAAGGTACTCATCCATACCTGTCCAGATAGCACCTTCAGCAAAGCCAAATATAGCGTTATCTTTAACTTGTCCTGAATAGTATTGTTTAACTGCGTCTTGCCTAGCTGCTTTATTTTTAGACATAGTGAGTTTCCAATCTATCTCACCAGTAGGTAGCTTTTCTGTTAACTTTTCTTTTTTAACTACACCAAGCAAAGGTTTATCTTGTTTAAAAGTTTTTCCTACTTTCTTTAAACCCATTTTAGTAGCTTGAGCTAATCCTCTGTTTGCAAATATACTTGCACCACCAGTAACAGGAGCAGCTAGAATAGAAGCTAAAGTTAAAGGATCTGTTGCTAAGTCAATACCAGCATCAGCTACAAACTTTGCATACTGGCTAAACCCACCCATATCTGCATTTTGAAATCTTCTTTGAAGATACTTGTAATCATCTTTTTGTTGATCAGTCCATGTAGGCATATCTATAAAAGTACGTTTAGCACTAGAACCTAAGTTCCATTCTTCATCACGCATGTACTCGTACACATCATCTACTTGCTGATCATCTTCTCCAATGCTAGATAAAAATCTTTGAGCTACTTCAATATAAGATTCATCATTTTCTAAAGTATCTAGAGTATCTTTACTAGTTTTTGATTTAACAGGATAGTAACCAAGTTTAACATTGTTTGCTTTTGTAGTATAACTCAAGTATTTATTCCTTTATTTTATAATGTGTTGAGTATAGTCATAATCAGGAGCTATATCTTTAAGAATTTTTATATTAGTTGATATGTTAACTTTATTTCTCAGAGTCCTTTCAGGGTTTTTATTTTGTTTCATGTCCTTTTCAGATAATCTTATATTTGCTAAAGCTGTATTATATATTGAAAGTCTAGAAGCAAGTTTAGCTTCTCTTAATTTTAAAACTTTTTCTGGAGAAATAATAAAATTATCAGGGTAATTAGTTATATCTACAAATTTATTACGTATACTGTCTTCTAAATTTAAAGCAGTTTCATTATCTCCCTTTGCTTCTGCTTCGTCTATTTTATCTTGAATTTGATTAGGAGTTGTCTCTGTATCAACCCCACCACCTTTAATAGGCGTATAATACTTTAAATAACCATGTAAATTATCTGCTAAATTTTTAGTATCTACAGTTCTTATAATAAACTCTTTATTATCAGCACTACGTTGCACTTGATTTTGTAAAAAAACAGCTACCATAGCTTCATTTTTTACTGACTGTACAGGAACACCTTTACCATGAAAATATCCAGTATTTCCAAACATGTGATTTTCTTTGCTGACTCTAAACACTTCGTTTGTTCTGTGGTAAAAAGAAACCATTCCGTTTTTGTATGCTGCTTTACGTGTTTCGTTAAGATCGTCTAAATAATTGGAACCAAACTGATCAGTGTAATTATCTATTTCTTCATCAGTTATACCAGAAGGAAAAAGCCTAGCTCTTACAGTTTTATCTTGTTTAGCAAGTTCCATCTGTTCTTTAAAAATTGAAGGAAAATTTAAAAAAAGATTATCTGCTTCTGTATTAGTTTTGGGAAAAGTAGTAACTTCTTCAGGTGTTATACTTGCTAAATAAGCTATTACATCGTCGCGAGTTTGCCCACTAGCTCTTATTTTTTGTAGTTGAGTTTTATCCCAAGGTTCGCTTGCAGCAGGAACTTCTGTACTATCTTGCCTTTGATTATTACTACCTGCATGTGCTGCTAAAATGCTAGCACCTGAAAAAATAACTTCATCTTGTTTTCTAGAAGTTAAAACTTCATTAATTAATGCTGTATGAACTGCTGGAACTGGTGAGCCTACAGCGTTTCTAGTTATATTAACTATTTCAAGATTAGATTGTAGTTTACTTAACCTTTGCTTTTCGCTTGGTTTTAAAGAACCATTACCTTGTTTTGCTAACAAAGATTTTATTTGACCTTCATAATTTTTTGCTTGTGCAGTTAAATTTTGAATTGCGTCAATTTGCTCGTTTGTTTTACTCCCTAAGTTAAAATCTTCTATAAGAGTATCGTTTTGAAGCTGTAAAATTTTAATTTGTTCGTCTTGCTCTTGAACAGTTAAGTCTTTATTATTTCTAATACGACTAATTTCTCTTGATTCAATAGTAAAAAGATAAGCATCTGCGCTAGAAGGTATAGCAGTACCATAAACTAAAGTATTAAATGTTTGTCTTATTTCAGGAACACTTACATCTTTTTTATTACGATATATTTTTTGCAGTCCGTCAGAAACTTTTTGTTTTGTATCAACATCAAAATTTATTGTAGCATTTATTTGGTCTTCGCTTAAAGCACCCCATAAACCTACACTAGAATTTTTAATAGTTTCAGAATATTGCTCAACAGAATCTGAGTCTTTCCATACTTGAGAAGCTGCTACCATTTCAGCAGCAGGTTTAGTAAGATATCTAGTTTTAAACATATCTATTTCTGATTTACGAGCATTAATTCTACGCTCCAAACTACCTGAAATTTTAGCCATTAAACCTACATTATCTACATCATAATCAATTTTCATATCTTCTAAAGTTTGTAAATTAGAAGTAAATTGATCAAAGTCATAAGCTTGTCCTGAGTAAACATAGTTTGCTCTTTCTTTTACAAAATCATTATAAAAATTTTCTATTGCTTGACTTTCTTTTTCATTAACACCAAAATTAGTTTTTACTTTTAAATAATCATCATAACTATTTAAAGTTGTTTGAGGTAATGCATGTTTAAATTTTTGAGAAATAGCATTCCATGCTTGATTGCCAAAAACATCACGCGCTACAGCTAAATTATTATCAGAAAAATTATCACCTAATTGTTCTTTATCAAAAGTAAAACCTTTACTTGTAAGTTGGTCATATTTAGGCTTAGTATCTTTATGCCTTTTTAATTGTTTCGCTGCTTCTGCTTTTAATTTAGCAACCTCTAAAGTGTTTTCAAAGTTAGCATCATCCATTTTATTACGAAGCTGATAAGTTTTATAGTTGTCTGTAACACCTACTAAAGTTTCAATAATCTGAGGAGCATAACGCTTTAAAAAATTAGGTTTTTTTCTACTTCCTGTAACACCACTAATTTGATCAACCATGCTTCCATAGTCAAAGTTTTGTATATCATATTTAGCCATTTACACTTTCCCTAATAAACTTGAAGCTTGAGGTATTTCTTCTTCTTGTGGAGGAGCTAATAAACTAGTTTGCTCAGGTAACTCTAAAGATTCTATAGCACTGAGAACTTCAGGCTCAACACTACGAATATCTATTCCACCTTTTTTTCTAAATCCTTTAAAATCTATATCTTCTTTAACAGCATTAATAACTTCATTAGCTAGTTCTATTCTTTGCTCTTCATCTAATTCGTTTCGTTCACCTACATAAATTTCATAGTCATTAAATCCTGCTCGTTCTGAAAGAGCCATAAGAATAACCATGACAGGCTCAGCAAGTAAAAGCATTAAATCTGGATTCCAATATCCTTTTCTAAAACCATCTTCTAAAAGTATTTGAGCAATTTCTGCAATAGGTAAACTATCACTGCCTAAAATTTCTAAAACGCCAGATAACTTTTCTTCATCACCCAATATACTTTCAGTAAAAAAATCAATAGCATTAGATGCTTTAGTAAATCTTGGTGCTTTTTCCCACGGGTAAGGACTATCTACTGGGTTTGTTAAAGACTGACCGGGAATTGGTTTATTAAAAGGATCTACTACACCATCTAATGTAAAATCTACTATTTCTGTTTCTGCCATAATTTTAACCTACACGCTTGCTAAAGAGTTTAAAGAGCCATAAATATTACTAAACCCTGCGTTTTGTCTTATTGAAGACATAGCTTGATAAGGATTAGCTCCTCTGCTTATTTGATTAGTAAAATCTAAACTAGGTGAAGGTGCTTCATACATAGACATAGAGCCTTGACTTTGTAAGTCTGCTACAATGCTAGGAGCATATCTATTAGGCATTGCGGGTGTTACTACTTCAGGAGGCCCAGCTAATAAAGATGCTGTTTTTTGAGCAGTTGCTAAAACAGGAAGATTTCCTGCATAGCCTTTTACACTACCTTTAGTTAATTCTCCTACGTCATAACCCACAGTACGTTCAAAAACATTACCTACTTTATTAAGCAAACTATCTCCTTTTTGCCATGCTTCTCCATAACTAGCATACTCTTGAACACCACTAAGTTCGCCTATTCGTGTAAGACCAGAATCAGGAGATGCCGATAAGTTTTCATACATAGAACGATTTGCTGGATTTTTTAAAGAATCACGAAGCTCACTAGGTTTCATATCTTGAAAAGCTTGTAAGTTTTCTTGAGCAACATTTGTATATTCTGGAGGAGGGGTATACCCACTGGCTAGTGTTTCTGCATTAGCTGCATAATCAGCAGGAGAAGAATTTAAAACTTTACTAGCCATACTATTAGGATCAAGGCTTGCTACTTCTTGAGGTGCGTTTTCTAAAACTGACTTAGCAGTAAACTCAGTTGTAGCAGCTTTTTTAGTAGTAAGATCTATTGTTTTTGTAGCACTTTCAGTTAAAGATGCTGCATTAGTATCACCGCCAAGTTTAAGTGCACTTTTTTTAGTTGTGTTAATAAGATCTACAGCTTCCCCAAGATTAGATACTGTTGCTGCTTCTCCTGTAACTTCAGGGCCTATTTTACCTGCTAATTTTTCACCCATTTTAATAGCAGATTCTTTACTTGTTTCTGTAACTATATTTTTAGCAGCTTCTTCAGCAGCAGTTTCACCTGCTACATTTATTGCTTCTTTACCACCTTCCTGAACTAATGTTTGAGTAGCTGCTTTACCTACACCTTCAAACATAGCTTTAAAAATAGAACCTACTCCAAAAGCTAAAGACACCATTCCGATAACTCGTCCTATTTTAGAACTCATTATTTTCATAATACCTTTACCTAATTTCTTAAGACCCTTTCCTATTTTTTTAAAAAAACTTTTCATAGCGACAATAATCCTTTTTGTATTGCGTTGCCTAAAGCTGTTGTGTTTTTATTATTCCAACTTGCTGCATCAACATCTTGACCTATAACTGCTGTAATAATTGCAGCTCTTCTAGCTTGGTCACCTTCATAAGATTTAAATTCATGATCAGCAGTATCTCTCATTTCTTGCCAAAGAAAAGCATTAGCTTGACTTGTCATATTAAAAGCATTCATAGAGTTTTGCATATTAACTGCATTATCTGTAGCTGTGTCTAGCTCATTAGCTCTACGCCTCCAAGCTACGTTAGAAGCTTCTACTGCTGCTGAGTTTTGAGCCATCCATGAATCTCTTTGAAAACTTACATTAGCGTTAAATTTATTAATATCTGTAGCCATAGTAGCGTTAAACTTACTAACATCAGCAGATCTATTTGCATTTTGAGCAGCTACTGTATTTTTCTGAGTAGTGTTAAACTGGCTCATTGCGTTAGATTGAGTAGCATTAAATTGATTCATTTGAGCAGCTAAGTTAGAATTAAACTGATCCACTTGATTAGCAGAACTAGCGTTAAACTGATTAGCTGCATTTTGAGCAGCTTGATCAGATAACATTCTTTGTTGTTCTTGCTGACTGCTTAAAATATTTGCTTGTTGTCGAGCATTTAAATTAGCAACATCCATTTGTAAAAAAGCTTGAGCATTTGTTATAGCTACTTTAGTACGTGCATCTGCATTAGCCATATCCATAGAAGCCATAGCTGTAGCATTTTGCATCACTGCTTGTTGTTCAGCATTAAAGTCTGCAACAGCCATAGTTTGCATAAACTTACTATTAGTAAGCTGTACTTGTTGTGCTGCATTAAATTTATTTAAATCTATATTAGCAACAGTAGCAGCATTCTGTACTGCTCTTTGCTGATCTACATTAAGCTGTGCTTGATTCATAGACGCAGCAATCTGAGCACCAGTTAAATTAGTCTGCATTCTTGTATTAAGATTAGCTAATTCAGTTTGCTGTGCAGCACTAAGGTTTTCAGAACTTGCTTGATTTAAAGATGAAAGATTAGCAAGTCTCATTTGCTGATCATTTGTTAAATTAGCAAGCTCCATTTGCTGTTTAAACCCTGCATTCTTTGCAAGGAAGTCAGCAGCTACCTGCATTTCTGCTAAACGTTCTTGATTCTGAGCAGTCATATTCTCACGCTCAGTAGAATCTGCAATCTGTAAGTTAGCCAATTCTATCTGCTGCTCATTACCTAAGTTCTGAGCATTAGTAGCTTGTTGCTGTTGTGCGTTTAAAACAGCAGCTTGTTGTTGATTCTGAAGATTCTGAGTACGTGTCTGCTGCTGCTGCTGTGCAGTAGTCATTGTAGCATCTTGTCTAAACTGGCTCTGCATCGTATTCATCTGCTGTGCCATCGTAGCAGTTTGAGATGCAGCTTGTTGTTGATTAGATAAGTTAGCCATACGTCTCTGCATATCTAATGTAGACTGCTGCATATTAGCTTGCTGCTCATTAGACAGGTTCTGTGCAGAACGCTGCTGAAGAGCCTGTGCGTTACTTTGAGCCATAGGCATAGCAGAAGTAATGATAGCATTAAAAAGAGCGTCACGGCCTACTGTGGAGGCTGAGAGGCCCCTCTGAGCTAGGTTAGCCTCAATAGCTGCAACTGCTGGTCTTGCCCATGCAGGAGTCTTACCTTCTTCTATACCTGCTAACAAACCTTCCATCTGAGAAGATACCAAAGCTTCTGTAGGTAATGCTGCAATAGCTGCACGTACTTCTACAGGTTGATCATCTATAGCTGCTGTCATCGTAGCAGGATCTTCTACAATAGATGCTGTAATATCTGGTGGTAGCTCACCTACTATTGCAAGCATTTCTGCTGCTGCACCTTTAGCTGCTTCACCTTTTACTGTACGTCTCTGTGCAGCTTCATAACCTACGGTGTCAACAATCTGTGCAGCTTGACCATCATCTGCTTTAACACCTGTAATAGCTTCACGCTGTTTAGCTTCTGCTTCTCTTGTAGGAGCTACATCAGCTATTTCACCTGTAACTTTATTTACATAAGAACCATCAGAAATGTCATAGTCTGCAACACCAGATAATGCTGCTTGTTCTTGTGCAGTATCTCTAGTAGCTGCTACTGCTCTTTCACTAAGTGTAGCTTGTCCTGCTTCTGCTTGAGTACCTGCGCTTACAGTACCCTGTGCTGCTTGTACATCAGCTACTGGGCCTACTCTAGCTGCAAGTGCTTTAGTTAAACCAGCTTTAGCAGGTGTATCTGCTGTAGCTACAGTAGCTGTTTGTGCTGTAGGACTTGTTGAACTAGCCTGAGCAGCAGTAGCTTTTGATTCAGGAGAAAGGTTAAAGTTTGTGGCAGTGCTATCAATATTTTTATTTATTTTAGATAATGTTGCAGGATCTAAATTAACTCCCGGAGCTACTTCATCAAACTTACCTGTTGCAAGTTTTTCTGCATTTGAAGCTGTTCTATCTCTACGAGCTTGATCTTCTTCTTCTCTAGCTTTTTGAGCTTCTCTATCTGCTGCTGTTGTGGTTGGAGTAGGAGTAGGAGTACCAGCAGGATTAGAACCTTGCCCACCTTGCGGATCTCCTTGTTGCTCTCTATAGCCTCTAGTGTTTCTTACATTACCCATACCTACTACTCCCATTGTTGTTGCAGCACTAGGAGATATACCACCTAAAGATGCTGTTGCTAATCTATCTGAATTTATTTGAGCTAAAACATTATCGCCTACGTTACCTTTAGAAAAAGATTCTAAATTAAAATTAGAACCTTGACCAAAAGAAAAATCTGAAGAAGGACTTCCACCACTAAACCCACCAAGAGCAGAACCACCAAAGTTTAATGCAGCACTGCCTAAGTTTCCTGCTGCCTTAAAAGGAGCAAGAGCAACCTTACCAACACCACTAGCAACATTTCCTAGACCAGTAACAATTCTTTGCAGATTAGAAGGGCCAGTATCAGTACCACCTCCACCTCCTGCCATATAATTTTGACGTTTCTTTTTTAAAGCCTTTAAAGTCTTCTTAGTATTACGAGTAGATCTTTTCTTACTCATTCTTTATCCTAAATGTGTACTAAGAACAGCAATAACACCAGCAAGAACTGAAGAAATAACAAGCCAAGCAAGCTTCTCCCAGCGTAAAGCATGGTTGTCAGTAGCTTTACGAAGCTCTCTGAGTTCTACAACAGCTTCAGCCCAACGCTCACCACATTCTTTTTCATGTAAGGATATACGTTCTAAAGCCTCTAGAGCTATCTCCATCTCAGTTTTAACAACCATATTCAACTTCACCTTTTATTGTTTTGCTTTACCAATAACTAACGCAAAGTATTCTAAATACTTATAAGCTTTACCTACTAATTCATCATCTTTTGGTGTAGGTGTAACAGCCGTAATAGCTGATGCTAAAGCTATTGCAGCAGTAGCAATGTTAAATATATTTATTAATAAATCCATATTAAGTCCTTAAAAATTATTTTATCACAGATGTGTTGTTGTGTCAACTGTTTATTTTACCAAGGTACTCCAGCACCAGTAGTAGGTGTGATCTGTAGGTCTATATCAGCCTGTAGTGATGCTTCAATAGCCTCTTGGTCTACGCCATTAGCCCAGCACCAGCCAAGCACTTCAGCCTCTGTAACGCTGTCATAAGGCGTGTAGTCACCAGACTCAGGGTCAGGGGTGAAACCACAGGTGCCATAGCTAGAGGCTGTGTATTCACCGTCTACTGCTGTTACGCGCCAGTGTGCTGTGGTGATCCCACCGTCACTGAGTTCTCTGTCGCATTGTGCGATTGTCCATGTGTTTGTAGCGGTCATTAGTTGTTCTCCAGTGTTTGTACTTTAGCCTCTAGGGTTTCTACCTTTGCGGATAGTTCTTGAATGGCTGATACAAGGTAAGGTATCAGTGTTTCTTTATTTACCCTTTGGTAGTCAGGCACTACTTCTCCTGACTCATTTGTTTTCATTGCATCTTTTTCACCAATTACGGCTAAAGGAATGACCGCTTTTAGTTCGTGAGCAATAAAGCCCTCTTGCGTAATGTGACTAGAAACGCCATCAATTTTATTGAAAGACTTAACACCAATTGCATTTATTTTTGCCAAGCCCCCAGTATAAGAAACTACATTTTCTTTAAGTCTATAATCAGATGGATTTACAATGGCAAAGTTTGTGCCATCATACTCAAGTGTTGCACTGTCAGCTCCTGCATTAATATAGAACTGCATCAACCTTGAATCATCACCCGAATTCCATGCAAATTTGTTTAGGTAAATAGGTGCCCACGAACGGTCAGCATTGTTTGATACCATTAACGAACCGCCCGTAGTTCCGTCATCTGCTTTAAACGCTAGGGCGCCAGTGCCTGACGTTTGACCGTAAATACTAAAGGAGGTAGTACCAATACCCACGGAGCCTGATGCATCAATGCGCATGCGTTCTGTGGGTGTAACCGTTCCTCCCGCAGACGCAGAGGCGTTAGTATAAAACTTAGGGCCACTAGCATCTAAAATCATACTAGAGCCAGCACCTGTAGCTATGGCTTTCCAGCCACCGTTGTAATACAAGTTACCAGTAAGGTACATTGCATCACCATAACCGAACATAGTGCCGCCTGATACCATCTCTAGCGCAGGTGATAAGTTGTTACCTAACGGAGTTTTGCCAATACCCACGCTGCCGCTGGCATCTATGCGCATGCGTTCTGTAGGTGCTGTGTTGTTCGCACTTGCTGTACTAAATTCAATTGATGAGCCGCCATTCGCACCATTCAAATTTATAAAAGCCGCTGAACGCGCAGTATTTGTTATAGCACCGCTTGTTCCAACTCTATTGACTGATAACTGTGCAATATCTCCTGTACCAACTAAATAGGCGGGTGTACCAGTTCCTATCTGCACGTTGCCGCTGGAGTCTATGCGCATGCGTTCTGTGGATGAGTTGTTTGTTGCAAAAATTAAATTATCAAAAGACCTAATTGCAAAGTCATCAACATCGCCTAAACCAAAACCACCGCCTGAACCAACAAAATGTTTAACACTGCCACTTGCTAAAAATCTTGCATGAGAACCATTAACATTTGCTGAATCAAGATATAAAACAGCATCAGTCGAAGCATCATAAATATGGGCTTTAGCCGTTGGCGAACTAGTACCAATACCCACATTCTCAGAGCTATCAATAGTTATAGCAGTAGTAGTGGAGTTATCCACAATGCCTGTGCTCAGTAAACCTCTGCTTACTTTAGTTAAAGCCATTCTTAGACTCCTTCAGCAGCTTGTGCAGCATTGTAAGCCGCAATAGCCTCTGTGGTATGGAATGTATTGCACATAGCCTGAACCTCTGTGGATTCACCAGACCAATCGTCTGCTGGGCCTACTGTGTGACGATGGAAGGATCTACTGATCTCTACATCATCTCTGCTGATTATTGTAGCTGTGCGGACTTGGATGACTTTCCAGCCTCCGCAGTCTACCACTTCAATCTTGTCTTCTACTGTTGTTTCTGAAAGTGCCATGTTTATCTCCTGTTGGTATGGACTGTCTGACCCTAGAATCCACTAGGGTTATGCTGATGTTCTATAACTTAAAAACCCTATCAATCTGGTACTATTTGTTATGTCTGAACTAGCAACATAGGTATTCCCTCCTTCCATTAAGTACGCCTGTGATGCCGCAACATAAAAAGTAATAGGCCCAGTGGTGTTTGAAAGACCTGTATAGTATCCCAAACTCCCTCCACCTAAATTACTGCTCAACGCAGGAAAAGGTAAATTACTAATTACTGCATAGCTTCCCCCTACCGAACCAACAGCAGTTAAACTAAAATCAAATCCTAAATAGACGAGTTGTCCTATCTTTGCATAATGGCCTGTTACAGCTCCGTAGCTTTGTCCCGAAGTAGAGCCACTATCTCCTGTTATAAGAGGAGTCCATGCGCCTTCCTCATAGTCATCCAGCTTATTAGCCGCAGCAGTACCGCCAAGGTATGCACCGCCTGAGAGGTAGAGGTCTTTGAAGCGTGCGTTAGCGTCTCCTAAATCTACTGCGGCATCACGGTTCGTACCTGCGGAAGTTACTGGACGAATGTCGTTAGTAACTCCTATCAGTCTTAGATTAACTTCACCGTTACCGATATAAATTGAGTTGCCGTCTAAAGTACCAATACTACCTACGGGTGCGCCGTCTTTTTGCATAGTGATAATATCGCCATCTGTAGATAGCCTGTTAAGCAGTAGCGGGTTAGTGGCGGAAGTAGTCCCGATTATCAAGCCATTAGAATTGAGTTGAGAGCCGGATACGGTGCTATTGGAAGCAGTCTTCCCCACCAACACATTGTCAGAGCTATCAATAGTTATAGCAGTGTCATTACCTCCGTCCACAATACTTGGAGTACTTGACAGTTCTATAGGGGTTTTTGTTAAAGCCATTAGTTGTTCTCCAGTGCTGTTAGTCTTGCTTCAAGTTCTTGTATTGTTGCTACCAGTAGAGGCACTAGCTTGCTCTGGTCAATGCCTTGGTAGTCTGGTACTGATCTAGTACCCATTACAGCCTCAGTAGTTACATTGCCATCGTCATCTAAGACTGCTGGAGTAACTTCATATTCCTCATCACGCATTGCATCTTTAGTGCCTGTGATTGCCTCTGGTACAACGTCCTGTACCTCATGTGCTAAGAAGCCGTCTACTCTTGAGCCGTCTACCTTCCATGCAAAGTTAATAGGACGTAGTGCTTTGACACGCTCTGTAGCACCTGTCATTGGTACGTCATCTTCTTTTAGGCGGTAGTCTGATGATGTGACGTAGGCTGTCGCAGTAGCTGTTGAAGCAATTTTTCCAACTACATTTGCATTTGTCACAAAATAAATAAAATCTGCGCTTGTAGCCGTTGTGTTTAGGGTTATCAGCCCTTGATTTGCGTATTCTCCGTGGAGTGTGATGCCACCAGAACCGTCAGTAGTACCCACCAACAGGTTGGATGACTGATCAACCCTAAATGCTTCTGTTAAAGTGCCACTTGAGTTATTAGTAGAGAAACTTAGTGTTCCTCCATTAGCTCCTGCTTTTGCGCCTGAGATTTGTGCTTTTGTTATGTTTGAATTAGCAGTAAATTTCAGAAAGGTTTGCCCAGCACCGCTGTCGCCAGTTAGTTCTAACGCTCCTGCACTGGTTATGCGCATGCGTTCTGTATCAGACGTACCAAACCTAAGTGCCTGTGCTTTTTGTTCAAAAATATAAGAACCGCCGTTGGATGTGTTTACTCCAATCTGCAAACGCTGCGCGGCATTTGCTGACTCAACAGCAAATACGTTGGCTGCGTTAGATGCGGATTTGACAAATAGTTGGGTAGCTGGCGAAGCACCAATACCCACGTTGCCGCTGGAGTCTATGGTCAATAACTCAGAACCATCAGAACCTAGAAAAAGGAAATCATTGGTTGTTCCATTTCCTTGAATAACCAGACCATGAGTAGTAGAGCCATACATACGCCCTGAGCCTGCTCCTACAGCACCGTAACTACCTGTATTTACAGTCAGGCCATCCATCGTGGCTGTGCCAGTAACCGTCAAAGCACCCGGCGTAGTCAAATCACCAGACAACTTAGCACTTGTAATAGTCCCATCAACAGGAACATTTATATCTGTCTGTGTAAAGGTCATGACCTCAACAGCAGACCCAGTTGGTGGAGCCGTAGAGAAAGTCAGGGTAGTTCCAGAGATACTATAGTTAGACTTGCTTTGATATACACCGTCTATAAACACTTGTGTATTATTTTCATTTACAGGGCTTATAGATAATGTAAGTGTAGTATCAGAACCATCACCTGTCATACTGTCAATATTTAGATTAGACCCAGAGACAGCAGAAGCTACAGAGTAAATAAGAATAGCATTGCCATTAGCAGGAGCAGCACTGAAGGTTAGTGTAGTTGTACCACTGGCTGTTGCAATACTATAAGCGTCTTGCTGTTGGAATACACCTTCTATAAATACAAGTAGGTTATCCTCTGAGGATGTAACTTGACTTAGTGCATAAGCAGTTGTAGATCCATTGCCTGTAAAGCTATCAGTAGTAAATGTATTAGTACCACCGCCACCACCGATAGAACCCCATTCGCTTGTGTAACCTTCAAACTGCTCTAGGCTGCTATTGTATCTAAACATACCAGCAGCAGGGCTACCGTCTCTCTGAGCCGTTGTGCCAGCAGGAACCTTTACAGATCCTGTACCATTTAAAGTTAAGTTAGTAAATGCAGGGCTGTCTGTAGTAGCTACACCCTGATTCAAAGCTTTAACAGAAGCAATAGCAGTAAGCTCAGAGTCCATTAAGGCACCAGCAGCAGTTACATTGGCTGTATCTGTTACGTCAGCACTGGCTTCAATACCGTCTAGTTTAGCACCATCAGTAGCTACATCACGACCATCAAAAGTACTATTGGTTGTAATAGCACCTGTCATGGCTCCACCAGCTTTAGGTAGAGCAGCATCTGCTGTAGTACCTTGTGCGGCTGTAGCATAGTCTGAAGAATCAAATGCTTTTACTTGAGCAAGGTTAGTTACTTCAGAATCCATTAATGCGCCAGCGGCTGTTACATTAGTTGTATCAGTCACATCTGCACTAGCTTCTACACCATCCAGCTTAGTGCCATCAGCAGCTACGTCACGCCCGTCTAAGAGGCCATCTGTAGTTAGGTTACCTGATATGACAGGGGCAGTTAAAGTCTTGTTAGTAAGCGTCTGAGAGCCTGTGAGGGTAGCTACAGTAGAGTCAATGGCAAGTGTTACAGCATTACCAGTAGCACTAGAGTCAAGGCCAGTACCTCCAGAAACTGTAAGAGTCTCTGAATCAAGATCAATTGCGATAGTTCCAGAGTCTGTAGTAACATCTAAGTCTTGTGCAGTCACTTGAGAGTCTACATAAGCTTTAACAGACTGTTGAGTAGGTACAAGTGTTGCACTATCAGATGACATATTGTCTTCATCAACAAAAGCTGTGATGTTGATTGTACCATCATCAAGACTTCCAAAGGTTAGGTCTGTAATAGTAGTAGCAGCAATAGTACCACCTTCTACTTTATCGCCAGAGATTTGATTATCTGCAAGTGTAAGAGTACCTGCTGAGACATCTAGAGTCTTTCCAGACCCTACAGTAATATCAGACGTAGCAATAGTTGCACCGTCTACCGTACCACCATTAATGTCTGGGCTAGTAATAGTTTTATTAGTAAGAGTTTGTGAGCCTGTAAGAG
>JACLAB010016040.1_pt1 | contig 16815 bp, 13 predicted proteins | sample 8027921 | NCBI WGS metagenome assembly JACLAB01 (sample SAMN15725117, study PRJNA655200) | protist metagenome | isolation source: fluorescence activated cell sorting (FACS) single amplified genomes of... | place: USA: West Boothbay Harbor, Gulf of Maine | collected 2000-07-19 | reverse complement strand
TAAATATATATAATATCTTCTTCGAACGAAGATAATATAATAATATATATCATAATAATATTCTGAATTTCATCAGGGTGTGACACTTTTTTAATCTTTTTTATGCATACATGCATAAGATCTTAAGATCTATCTTATTAACGATTTTATATAATAACGTATTAAAAGACTTTATCATCACGATCCACACAATCACTCCAGTGGGCAAACAGTATAAAGATTCCGCTTATGTTCACGAAAGCGACTTATCCTTAACTGTTCAAACTCAACGGCAAATGCATTCGTCACAGTGACGTATTCGTATGAAATGGAGTTTGAGGTTTTGCGCAGCTTTTTTCCTAGCCGTGTAATGGATTAAATCCTGCGGCAGGTTTTTGGCGATTTTTCTTCATCGACTCGCGGAATTGGTCATATATACTTGTAGATAGGTAATAAGCTTATAATCAGCAAGGATTTACGAACGAAGGTCTGAGGTATTCTATTAGCTCAAAGGGAGACCAAAGGATATACCAACCTTCACAATATGGCTTCGTTCGAAAATCGCGTCGTCTAGCACCATGACACACGGCGCTCGCGTAAGTTTGTCAACGAGGCACAAGGACGGCGTTGCGTCTGTCAAACATTTCATAGATGAGAGTTTGCTTTTCGCAGGAGCGATTCGCCAGGAAAAACGAGGAGGAGGAACTTAGGAAAGCTTTCGAGAGACTCGATGCCAGAGGGTATATCTAGATTTCAAGAATGAAACTACATCTACAATGTCTCTTTGTATCACATCTACAATGTCTCTTTGTACCTCCAGAGATGGGAAAATTGATGCTGAAGAGTTGTTCCGTTTGTTCCAAAGGCTCGACCATAAAGCTTCGAAGGTTCGAGACATTTTTATTTCTTACCTGTCCAACTCGAACCCACAAGGTCTTACCCAGTTTGAAGTGGAAGATATCATATGGGAAGTGGACGATGACGGCGACAAGTGTATAAACTGGACGGAATTTCAAGCTATGTATCGGCGCTGTAGAAATGATAGATCCGGTACACTGTGACTTCTCGAAAAATTAAAGACAACAACGTACTTCATGACTTCCATACAGGATATGAGCCACGCCGTTTGTTCAACGTAGTTGAGTTTCTGATGAACGATAAAGACGCTAACGGAACAGTTTCTGTCGAAGAGGCCATGCAGATCTTGTTTCTAAGGTCAGGAAGGGGATTGCTGGACTCGGTACTATTCCTTTTAGGTCCCAGTCACCTCTTTCAGTTCACGATTTCAATTCTTTCAGCAACTTGAGGAAATCTTTGGCACTGCTGATACAAATAGCAATTCTGACCTAAGCCTCACAGGCTTCCTAAACAGCCTAGAAATGTCTCACAAGAAGCAGGGCGAAGTGGTGCAAAATGAGTTCAAGTAGGCGGGTAATCAGTTTGAGTTGAGTGGAAACATGCTTTCCAGGAAGCAGACACAGATATTTATTAAATAGACTTGTCAGCATTACAGCACCTGTTTGCGTTTTTCTTGCGCGGCTGCGCAAATACTCATATTACGTGCATCACATCTTCGTGAATCATAATCCTGTTCTCACTCTGATGCAAGCGTACGTTTCTCACGTTCAACCCGGTCAATGAATCATAAAGTGGTCAAACCTGCATCTGCTGCATGAAAGTTTCAAGATCTCGTCTTGTGAATTTGCCCTGGTGATCCAATGAATCACATTGTCGGTACAACTCTTTCAATTCAATTGAGTCGCGGTTGAACATCACACTGGAGCAGCCATAATTAATGAATAAGATGAAACTACCATCACCAATACCTACGCTTGAAAATGTTTTTGTAAAGCCGAAAAGTCAGATATATTCATGGAAGATTCGTTACGAGCACAAGAACCGTCGTTCACTTTTTGTTCGCCTGAAGACAGTGGCTGGTTATTCTGCTCGCGTATATCAAATTTCAATATTTACCGTCAGGATCCTTGCCGAGAAGATTCCCGGCCGACAAAGCAGCTCTTTGATCGGCAAAGCCATCTGCTTCAACAACGAGGCGCATTATTTCTGTGGCGACTGCTGCGTCAACTATATCAATAAACTTTGACATTCTCATCTTTGCGTGTGCCGTCGAAAGCCTGATCATCGTTTCAAGAGTCCTGGCAGTTATCGGCAATGTTCTTCGATTTCTTGAGTCCACAGCCTGGATGCATCAAGAAGAATTCCGTCAAAAGAGTATTCAACAGATTTTCGTTTGGAATGATTTCGAATCTATAGAAGTGCTACCTTTGAAACTCTCCATTGCGCGTATCGGTCAGCTATATATATTTCAGCAGCTGAAGTCAACATAGGCTGCCAGGGACGATGCTTTGCATAATACAAGTATTTTTGCAAGAAGCGCTTTGAAAGAACTTCCCCGCCCACTTTGCCAGACGTGTACATGGGGATTGCATGATCCTGGACAGATGAAGTGAATTTTGCCTCGAAGAAGTTGCAAATGGAACGCCGGGATATGACTCACATCTTCAGCTCGTACGAGGGAGGATTCCTGTTGGAGTATACATTTTGTTGATAAGGTATCGTTCTCACAAGCATGGAGTGCCAAAACGTGTGATGAGATTTGTCTGTCGATCTGTATACAAAGAGCTTAAAAAACATAAATCGCATCACGAAGAATATGCATGCCTTTGTGTTGGATTGATCCAAAACAATAAAGAGCATGTCAAAGCGGGAGAGCAGTGAGTCAGGTAAATTAATATTGCGGGTGACTCCTTGACTATGGTCATAGTTTCCATAGATGGGATTCGCAGCAGCAACCACGCTGCAACGTGCATTTAGAGAAGCGTGTATACCAGCCTGTGTAATAGCGCACGACAATTATTTATTATGTGACTGCAATTTTTGTTGAGCGAGTCGGGGAGGTGAAGTGAGAACTTACCTTCGCAATTGTGACAGTTTGTTGTTCCATCACCTCATGGATTGCAACTCGGTCGGCATCATTCATCTTGTCGAATTCATCAATACAAACCACACCCCTGTCTGCGAGCACCATGGCTCCTGCCTGCACATGTATTGTGTCCATCAAGTATTCTTGATCTGCTATCAGTTGATAGTCTCGTGATGATGCTCACCTCAAGTTTCCGCTCCCCGCTATCGTGGTCAGTTGTGACCGCAGCAGTCAAACCGACTCCAGATGAACCTCTTCCCGTCGTACTGATTAATTATTAAGAAAGTTATCTCGAGAATGATTTGGATAGCATATGTTGATGGTCCTTAATATGACATCAGACTCACCTGACAGCATACGCGGCAACGCCTAAAACACATCTTAGAAGTTGTGATTTTGCCACGGAAGGGTCGCCCACCATCAGACAGTTCACATCGCCCCGAATATGTGTCCCATTTTCCAGATTCTTCTCCGTACCTCCTAGCAATAGAAGCACGAGCGCTTTCTTAATGTACTGAAAAACCAGGCAGTGAAAACGAGTCAAAGTGAGTCTGTGTAGACATAAAAACAACTTCTTTACATCGTGTCCACAAATTGATGGTGCAAAAGATCTGCCGAGCAGATTGAGCAACTCGCTCGGCTGAAGTCTTCTGGGAAGTTCATTAATGGCCTTGATATCCTTCGAATCAGAGCATTGTCGTAAGTCGCAGAAATTGGAAAAAATACAACAACACGCAGATATGTTTCTAGGCGAACGGCATTGATTGGTTGATTCTTACCTCGTGACTTAGTGCGGGGGCAGCCACCTCTTTGCTGAGTTGCGAAACACTCATCGCAACCATGACAGTGCGGAAAACACCACTCAACCCTGAGGTGATTGACTTTACCGGAATCGCCTATACGTTTTTGAAAGCACTGACCTAAATTATTGCAGAGGGAAATGCAGAACCGTCTGCTTACCTTGTAAACACCAACGACACTGATCCGGTCGCCTGGCTTGCATAGATCGACCAAATCATCTTCGAGAACAACATCAACCGAGCGGGGAAGCTGGCCTGCAAACATTCGTTTACGGGTAGCATGATAGATTGCGCTGCGTGCAGACATGGTACCTGGAGGAGCTGATTCTGGCATCTCTTGAATGCTCAGAGTTTGGTGGTCTTGAAAGAGACACAAGCCATATTCAGTGGTGAGCAAGTTTCCATCGTCATCTCTAAGGATATTTCAAAATGTCAAATGTGGATAAGTGGGGTTGATTAAGAATCGGTGTCAAACAACCTTGTAGGGTATGCAGAGCCTGTCGGCATTCCTTTGGATGAGGCAACGTCCCTATACTCGCGCGTAACAAATTTCCTGGAAAGTAAGGAAGTTTGGCCTCTGCTTAAATCATACGAGCACCACGATCAGACGAACCCGGTGGCCTCGCAAAAATGTGTCGTCGCGGACACTTTTGGACGGACACACGAACCTGCACAAAAAGAAGAAACTGTCAGGCACACGAGATTCAAGCAATTGATTTTATCCGACGCACATTTTGTCACGATTCCATCCATGCTGATAACCTTGCCAAGGAAAGGGGACAGTAGCTCGCGAGGTGATATGCGATGTAACCCGAATCTAACAGGTGTATCGTATAAGATAAATCATCTTAAATTCTCGAGAAAATAAAAGAGGCTCACCCTCCGGTCAGGGTAACGTGTATTTTGCCATTACTTGGGTGCTTTGGATGCAATAATGTCACAACATCATCTACCGCATCCTTCAAAGACGCCAGGTAGTCCTCCGGTTCTCGAAGCACCCTTAGATAATCGATCCGTGTTAGGTAATGGGGCTCTGCGTTCCAAAAATCGTTTTGTCTCTTTGGTAACACTTACCCAAGCGCGAGGTCAGGGTCAAACTGTCGAAGTGCATTCAAATCGATGGCAAACCGTCGTTCTTTGTGTTGCAAGAGTTCTTCGATGACCTTGTGGTAATTAATGCTCCCGCGGTGCACTGTGTCGAGAAATTCGACGAAACGTTGTTTGAGGTATACGTGGCTTTCTTCGGCAGAACGCATGCTCGCTGTGGTGTTGGTGGACTCTACACTCAAACAATTCAAATCCATTTGTTCATTACATAAACTGTGTTCCCAAATTTTCTTTTGCCCCGGGCGGGACTTGCCGTCGGTGAGTTTATTCTTCCCATACATATCCTGAAGCGCGCCACGCGCTGACAGGAGCGGTTTTTTGCATGAGCAAGATGCGCGCTCATGTAGCCGCAGACGCGCGAGTAGTAAGCGCTGCGCTGCATCTTTAGGGTCCGCCCCGTGTCTTCTGGGGGTCGGGGTTGGGTTTTCAGGGTTTAGAGTTTAAACGGCCCCGAACCGGCCCGTCGGCCACTCCCTCAAGCCGGATCCTCGCCTCGGGCAAAAAAATTAAAATAAAATGTTATAAAATCTTTAAAATAAAAGTCATTAATAATTATTATTTAATAATAATATAAGATCTTAATATAATTAAGATTACAGGTATATTTAATATATGACAACGGATATGAAAGTACGCCTTTTAAATTTACAAGTATATGTTTCAAATATATGTTTTCAAGTAATATGTTTTCAAGTAATATGTTTTCAAGTAATATGTTTTCAAGTATGTTTACTCGTGATCGAGGGTTTATGTTCTTCCGTTCGATCTTCCATTACACAATCAAGCTGAGCTCTCATCATCGTTCCCATAATGAGTTTGCCGTTTTCTTTAAAATGCTTGCACGTCAGCGACAAAGAATACACATCGGCAGGTTTCAAAACATAGCGATCTGTCCTAGCACATCTGTGTTAGGGGAAATAACTGTGATTGTACATTTCCGTCGTCACTCGAGCCAGACAGGCCGTCCAACGCTTCCATGTCGTCGACATGACTCGAACAAGCGTTTCATTATCAGATAAATTTACCTGCTATTGATAAGATCGTATAGAATACCTTCGAAGGTAACAAAATAAAATTAAAAAATAAAAAATAGGCTTTCTTTCATCGCGAGTACTCCTATGAGAAAACAGTACGATTTTCCAAAAGGTCGGTTTTTAAATAATTAGTGCCCCCCTGTCCTTAACTTGATTACAGTTAAGGATAAGTCGCTTACGTGAACATAAGCGGAATCTTTAAACTGTTTGCCCATTGGAGTGATTGTGTGGATCGTAATGATAAAGTCTTTACGTTATTATATAAAATCGTTATGCATAAAAAAGTGTCACACCCTGATGAAATTCAGAATACCAATCATATATATCTTCATTCGAAGTTACGTACCAATCAACGACCAATAGATACTTGTACAGCAGAACCAATTTTGATCGTATATATATATGATGCGTTACTAATTTCATTTTTGTGGCAATTTTTGACTTTGTTGCCGAGAATTATTTGTAATAAGGTCTAAGGAGTTTTTCAAAATACGCAACCTGCAGCTCAATTCAAACACCGTTCAACTTCGAGTAGAGGTGCCGCACCTGCAAAGGCACGAACTTCCGCGAGCCCATGAGAAGACCGGCCACCGACTCCGCGCATGCTGCTCTGCAGGTCGGTATTTCTTAGGCGGACTTAGAGCTGATCACCCTGACAGGTTTGAACTCTTTCGCAGGGCTCGGTTGAAGTCACCCCACACTTCCCTGATGAAGGAACGCAGAAGAAGTCGACTTTAAAATGTATCCTTCCGGGGCAGAAAATTTTGAAATTACCAGCTCATGAATTGCTACTGCTTGGCGATGCGAATGTTTCTCGTACAGTTGCAGACTGGTACCGACGGCTTGCTTTAGATTTTGAAGCCGCAGCTGGGGAGCTGTGCACTCTTCTGGCGCAGGTGAGACAGGTTATAGGTTTTTTTGGGCGCGTCGCCTCATGGACCGCACCCGGCTTCCCTGGTTACAACCGGTCCGATATTCAGAATGCTAACTCTTCATTTTTCAGGCTGGTGGCTGTCATGTGACTGTGACACTGCAAGACGTACAACATTTGGACTTGCACGAAGTCGGTGACCTTGTCTTTCACGCGCTTTGCGAGGGAAATCAGGGCAGTGCAGCTCGACTTAATAGTTCTGGGACCATACTGGTCAAGGGAAGGTCTGCTGGTCAAAGGAATGTTTACTTGGAATTTTGGGCCGAGCTCTTTCGAACTAGTTCTGCAGATAAAAAGCTTTTTTCCATGGAAGGGCCGCAAGAAGGGCTTAAACTACAGGGAACCAATGGCCTATCCCTATTTCATTTTGTATCAGAATTACTTGCAACTTTTTCTGGGCTAAGAGCGAGGGCATTTCGCATCGTTGCCACCGAAGCCGGTTTACAGTTGATTACTTCGCTAGTCCAAGCTGTCAAAGTAAACGCGGACACGAGAGACCTAAAGCAGCGGCAAATGGATGCCGAAGCTAAAAAGGCTCGACCAAACATATCAATGATCAAATCATTGAAGGAAGGCATCTCACTCATGCAGATTCGTATTTGCGAGCTTGAGTTAATGATCCGGTACGTTTTCGAGAAGTTATTCACGCACAGATTTCGAGACGCCGACCCAAATATTCGTGCAGCCTGCATGACATCTATCGGGTGTTGGATGCGTGATCATCCACTTCTTTTCCTCTCTGATTTCTATCTAAAGTACCTAGGCTGGTCTCTGAATGATAAAGACTCTTCGGTCAGGCTAGCGGCTCTTTCGTCACTTTGCACTCTGTATGATAACTCTTCTGAAAACTTGGCAATAATGGATACGTTTAACTCGCGGTTCATTCCACGAATTTGTGAGATGATCAGAGATACAGATTCAAGTGTTGTTGTAAAAGCAGTTGAAGCCATGAAGCTGCTCTACGAGGCTAGTATTTTGCCCAGGCAAGACATGGAACCGGTCTTGGCTTTGCTACTGGACGAAGAGGTGCAGATTCGTGTTGCAATTGCTGCGCTAATACCAATTTTAACCCCCTCTGACTTATGGACAACCCTTGACGGCGTGAAGAAAGCAGAAGACCATGGGACTTATCTGAGGAGACAAAAATCCCAACATATATATTCGACACATGCGACACTGTTGTTCATCATCCAAGTAATTAAAATGCAAAACGGTGGAAGTCGCGCACGTACAGCGAGCATCGTCGATGCGCTCTGGGATTCCCAACATATGATTTTCACGGATTGGAATCTGATTTGCGATTTGCTGTTATCTGAGAATGACCAGATTGCCAACTATGAAGCTGCCAGAGGTCGGGCACTTGATACAATCGACGCGGTTATACTTTCGAACATATTGGTGTGTTCGGTGCGTCGAGCAGTCGGGGAAAAGTTGATTAATTGTGGGATCAACCGATATCATCCGATTCACCAAACAAAAACAGGGCAACTGACAAATGGCCAGAGATATTCAAACACATCGCGTCAAGAGTGTTTCACACAAGCCTACGCGAGTAATTTACTTGCATTGCTCCAAAGATGGAAGTCAGACGAAGCTGTTGTTGGGCCGTTGATAGAAATTCTTCAATACCTAAAGCTGGAACACTTTTCACTGAAGCGCAGAGAAGCAGATTACGGACGTGTACTCCAATGCATAGGAGACATTTTTCTCCAGCACTCTAGTCGACGCGTTGCAGATGCGTGCACTAACACACTTTTCTACGCTATAACCGAAAGGGCGTCACCCGTCTGCACTTTTGGCACTCAGACCTGCAAGTTTTTGTTCAAGAGTATTTTGCAAGCTTTTCAAGACATCCAATTGGCCCGCAATGCAGCTGAAGCAGCATCAGAACGACTTATCCGCGGTAAAGAAGATGCCAAGCAGGTCTCAGCTGGTGAAATTTTACAAAATCGAATCATGTTGCTCCGTTTGAATTCTTTACTAACACACGTGCCACTTGCTGAAATTTGCAACACGGCTGAGCTCTGCAATGAGCTTCTGAAGGCGTTACTCACAAACATTTCAGATGTTGCCTCGAGAATTCCTACAGGTGCTAAACTCGAGATTGTTCTACTTTCAATCCGAGCGGCATCTTTAATACTGGTTCACCAAATGGTATCAATAGTTGAAAGTGACGCGACTGTTGCGGCTCTTCTCCGTGAGCACATCGCCCTGAGAGACGCTTTCCTTGAAGCGACCATTCTGCTTCTGAGAAAAACACACCAGGCAAAGAGCAGCAACATTTTGTCGAAAGCTATCATTTCAACAATAACTGCGGTAATCATATACTATCAACACGTGTGTGTTGTGCAAAGTAATTGTCAAAATAATCCTGCAAAGGACTCAATGCTAATTAGCCTGAAGTTTCTTCCATCTGATGGTATGATTCATGCACTCTGGGAGGCTTGCAATCATATTTTCGATATTCCACTTGAAGGTCGTCATGGTGGTATTACAGAGGACCGATGTATAGGCGAAGATGCAGCTCAGATGGGCTATAATTTGGCCATGTGTGACACTGCACTTAGTGATCATGCTCGTGTTCCAGCAGAACTTCTTGCAAACCGGGGTCACTCTGGAAACTGGGCTGACTGTGCAATAGATGCGCTCATGTCAGATCTTCGTCTGCTAGGACCGCACGCAAGTGGCAATACTATAATCACGTCTCTCGCATCTGCTTTCGAAGAGTTAGGGTTCGAGAAACAGCAAACAGGCACAGAGCTTCAGGAGGCGTTCGGGGAGCTTGCAAACAACTTGGCAGATCTGTTCACAGTTGGAAGCCAGCGTGACCGCATGATCGTAAGATGCATAATCGAGGAGGGCTTGAAATTTGTTGTTCCGGATAGCTCCCCGAATCCTACTAGGATGAGATTCCTTCCGCTCGGGCTCGGGGGATTCATAGCAAAGCTTGCCTCTGTCGACGCAAAAAAGTTGATGAAACCGCTGAACGGAGTTATTGCTGTTGTTGACCGAGCGGATAAAGATATCTATACACCACTGTTTGATTTTGTCAAACTTGTTGCAGGTCGTTCCCGTGGGGTTGCAGGTTAAGTGCGCTGATGGACAATAGGAATGAAGGCACGCCTTTGAAATGCAGGCCCAAATTTACTGAACGCTTATTACATGCCTGAGAATATACTATAACCATACCGCACTATACCGGTAGTTTGGGTCTGACATCCTTCGATTTACTCGCCCTCGTGGAGAATTCATCTGCTACGCTTGACTGTAGAGGAACCTTTCAGCTTGGTTCCTGGATTCCTCAAGGTAATTATTGGAGGTGGTACAAATACGATGCACAAAATATGGATCAACAGGGAAGTCGGTTGAATGAAACCGCTCACAGTGTTCACAGAAATTTGGCTTACAAGGCTATTTCATGACGACGTAAAACACCAAGGGTTGCAAACGGTGTTCAATTTCAATGGTCAACCTATTTTCATAATCTAAAATTCTGAGCTTGGTCAGGTTTTACAACACTGAGATTTATGTTTTTTGACGCCTTCATTGACCGCCCTGACTACAATGGTAGACGAATCCATCTGCTGATCATCTGGGCTGCATGTGTCTTGAGCTCTCTATAAGCAAAATTGTTCAACTTAACTTTTTAAAAATCACACCGATGGACTCACCTTTGATATGATGTGATATATTTCAGTGAGAGTTTGCTGAAAAGCAGGCTCAACATTCGTTGAATCCAATGCCGAAGTTTCAATGAACGACAAGCCTTCGAAGGTGAATGAAAGACTATTTGAGAATGATAGTGTCAGCGGGCGAAGAAGAAGGAACCTCACTTTCTTTAGTAGCAAACAAAGCACCAACATCTCGGGACACGCATCGCAAGTGCTCAAGGTCAGACTTGTTGCCAACTAACATGATAACAATATTTGCGTCTGCGTGATCTCTGAGTTCTCTGAGCCATTTTTGGACATTTTCGAATGATTCTGGAAATGTTCATATTTTAAATGAGCCGGGCACGAGCAATTAGCATTCTTCACCTGACTTAGTGACGTCGTAAACCAACAGTGCGCCAACAGCACCTCTGTAATAAGCACTTGTTATGGCTCTGTATCTTTCTTGACCTGCCGTGTCCCAAATTTGTGCCTTCACTGCTTTCCCGTCCACCTCTAAACTTCTCGTCGCAAACTCGACGCCGATGGTTGACTTAGATTCGGAACAAAACTCGTTTCGAGTGAAGCGAGAGAGTAGGTTCGATTTCCCAACGCCCGAGTCGCCGATCAGAACTACTTTGAAAAGATAATCGTAACTGCAGTCGGAATACTTGTGAGGGCAAATTCACTCCCCTACTGAAAGGAGAGAAAATCCAAAGTTGCGGCACTTACTCGTCATGGTCCCTCGTGTGAGACATTTTTTGGTGCTCGATTTGCGGTACTCAAGGCCGGGAAAATTGTTCCTAGAGATCGAGCTTGCGCTTGATATGCAATGAAACGATGAAAACAAACTGTTTCTTACTTGCTGAACGATATATATGCGCACAATGCCTGGCTACCGGCGTCGAATGGTTCTGGCAGGGATACGATATTCGATAATTGTCAAGGTGCCTCAAATGGTGCGGAGGGCTCCAGATATTGGCCCGTGGCTAACATAAGCGGAACCAATCAAGGTGAAATTAAGATGATTTTTTTAGTTAAAAAGACACCCGGTGACGTATGTAATTATTTTAAATTAATAACCATATAGTGCTATACTAATTCATATATATATGAATTAATAATTATATACTAAATAAACCGATACTTTGGAAAATCAAAGAATGTGCTCATAGGTGTGTTCGTGCACACTCGCGGAGAAATATCTCGAGCGAGCCTTGACCTTCGCCAGATTTTTTCACATCGGTTGAAATGACTCAGATCCGTACAAACCAGTCCTGGACACATGATGACATAGACACACCAAAACCCTACGTCATCTAATTATCTGTAATATTTATATGTCTTATTAGCCATGGTTTTTACTGTACGTAATAATTGTCACATGTGAAATCTTAATTCTACAAGTACCTTTCGGATTCGCGTGCCCTACTTTCACAAGTAGTGACAGAGCCGCCGAACGCATACCCAACGGTCAAAGGCACATTCTCTTGATGTCGTCCCCTTCAAAACTACCGATGTTTGTTGGCGACACCACGGCTCTGCATCAGGGGCACACTCGAACGACAAGGCGCGTCGCCACGGTGGTGCGTCCATTCCCCCTCTCCTGTTTTGTATGCGCCGCTCGAAGAAGACCATTACACGTTGAAACTTCTTGGTTATCGACCACCTCAGTGCAAAGCTGCGAAGGCATGGACGAATAACGCTATGAAATCGAAGACTGCGAGCGTCGATGCCATTAGAGCGACGCGCCTCATCACTGCAATCAAAACTCCGTATTTGCCCAACGGGAAGGTGGACCTTGCGTCCTACGATGGGCTGGTCGAAAGGCAGATCGAGGGAGGAGTTGGGGGCATAGTTGTGGGTGGCACTACAGGCGAGGGCCAGCTGATGTCATGGGATGAACATATCATGCTGATTGCGCATACCGCCAAACTTTACGGCGATGAACTGAAGATAGTTGGCAACACTGGATCTAACTCCACTCGCGAAGCTGTTCATGCCACCTCCCAGGGTTTTGCTGTCGGTGGGAAAATATGTTATTATCCACTTTTTTGATACCATGTACTGAAGCGTGATTCATTTATTTGACCCTGTGCGATAGGTATGGACGCATCGCTGCAAATCAATCCTTACTACGGGAAAACCTCCACGACTGGAATTCTTCAGCACTTCCAGGCGGTGATGGACTACGGACCAGCAATAGTGTACAATGTCCCTGCGCGAACTTCGCAAGACATCTCACCAGATATCATGAGGCAGCTTGCGGAGCATCAAAATTTCGCCGGCGTCAAAGAATGCGAGGGCAATGATCGGATTAAGGCGTATACCGATGATGGGATCGTGTGCTGGACTGGAAATGATGATGAGGCACATGCTGCTAGGTATGAGGCAGGCGCTGCCGGAGTAATATCTGTAACAAGCAATGTGGTCCCCGGCCTGATGAATGAACTGATGAGTGACGGGCCAAATCCGGAGCTTCGCGACCGGCTTTTCCCACTCATGAAGTGGCTGTTTGCGCAGCCGAACCCTATCGGTTTGAATACTATGCTAGCCATGTTGGGCTGCATAGAGCCTGTTTTCCGCTTGCCGTATGTGCCGTATGATTCTGACATGCGAGCCGAAGGAGTTGCCCTGATTCAAACCATAGGATTGGAGCACACTCCCGGCAAAGTAATCCGCAACATAGCTGATGAACAGTTTGAAATTCTTAAGGAGTGGTGAAGTTGACAGGAAGTTCTTCATATATTGGTTTTATCGGGCGTTCGTTCAAGTTTAGCTTCCCTTCTGCTCATAAGAATCACGTTCCCAACATCTACGCTCAACAATTTCCGATAATATTCCTTGAAGACATACTGCTGACTTGGCAAGTCATATCAAAGAAAATAATGGCGGAATCTTAATTGACAGTGTTTCTAAATATCACAAGCAGCAAATCTTATCAACTTCATATTCACCTTCGTATCACTTATATACAATGGGAGAACTGATAGCCTATTTCCATTTCTAATTAGGTTGACTCTCGTGTCATGAGTGGTCCGCCCATTATTATACATCTGCTTTCGCAAGCTTACCACTCCGAATACACAAGGGAATCACTACAATTGGGATGTGTAAATCACTTGATGTAAATTCCTATGTAAAACTGGGCTCAAAAGCTGATTTTCCACAATGTCGACCGTTCAGCTCAAAACCTTTGTCCTGATGGATCTACTATATTCAATACGATGCTTTCATTAAACTAGATGTACACAATAAAATCGAATCAAGATGATTCTGGCACAGTGCTGCACACGAGTAATAGCTCATCAAGGCGTAGCAGAGAACTCTCAAGCCGTGTGGCTGCAGATCTTATACGCGTAAGTTGTGTTCGTTGTGATGTCGTCAACGGAATTAAATTTCTATCCTGCACTCTCTCGAGCAAATAGAAGATCTGGGCCAGGGGAAAATGTTTTCATCCGGTTAATTCGTGGCAGAGCACATGGAGCATATTACCTCTTGCTGTCGTAACAACTCGTGCATCATACGATTTCGAAGGTTGGAAAGGGCACGAAAGAGTTCTCTCTCTGAGGTTGTGGGCATTATGAGGTTAGAATCATGCAAAAACAGTCTACCTTCGACATACCGACTTGCTGACTAACATGAGATGAGTTGACACGCCACAAATAAAATGTCCGTGATGGAGCGTGATCTACTGTCCGCGCCACCTCTTGTATTTGGACATATTGTGCCTTAAGAAGTTTGTAAAGTAATTCTCGGGTGTCCTTTACCGATATCATTGCCTGATCCAAAACGTATGAAGGCAAAAGGCGAGGCAGCATCGAGAGTCATTCAAGCAAGTACTAACCATTTCGGCAATTTGCTTTTGCTCCAGGTTTTGCTTCAGTAATAACAATCTAAAAATTCGGCATGCTGGACACCCGAACCTCTCCCGAACAACGGCTTCCAACTATGTGGAATGGAAGAGATCTTAATATACATATTTTTTGCTTTCCCAAGAGATATCGCACACCTCTTTCGCACGAATAATGTTGAAGACCCGTGAGAAGTCGATGCTGTAAAATATTTGTCTGTTGCCTGCACCGTCTGCCACGTAACTAGTAACAAGTTTCCAAGGGTTGTTCTTGAGAGAGTCAAGATTTTCTTTCATCAATATTTCCACGTCCGATGATTTCTCTTGATCAATGTTACGCGTCAACCTCTCTAGGATGTCGGCCTGAGAGAACACTTGGGTCTGCTAAAGATCTCAACGTTATTAAATCACTTACTTTGCGCACTTGAACAAGCCCCCCCTCACTTGCTGTGTTTCCTTGCAAACGCGATACCTCTAGCATTGCCTATTGAGGGTAAGGATTGCTCGCCAAAGTAACAAATGAAGAAGAATAGATGCACACCAGAAGAAGCCGGCTGGCAGGCTCGCTGATCTGATGACAACGTCTGATTATCGATGGGCAAAACAACAAAAAGAAATACTGACTTTCTCGCGGACATCTTCTGCGCAAACCACATGTTGCAAGCATCGATTGATGTGACCAAAGTTCACACGCCTAAAAAATGATAATGATAATGGCTTGCACGTTAACTTCAGAAAATTGAAACACACCAAAACACATCTTTGCTGAAAGAAAACTCCTGCCAAAGAATGCTGTCAGAAGACAGCCAAGAGCACAATGATGAGGATTGGTAAAGTTACCTCGCCGGAAGTTTTGGCGTTAACATTTCCCCCCTCAGCATTGCCTAGAGACTTCCACAATCACAAAGTTGTATCCATCATAGTAAAAAATGAAGACTGTCTCACCAAATGCGTTCAACATGCTCTGTAGTCAAATAGGTAGAGGAAAGACAGCTTAAATGTGAAATCATTTAATACCTTCGAAGGTAATAAAACTGCGTGCCTTACCGGTACAGTCTCGACTAATCGCTCGGCAGCAAGTTGAGAGAGTGCTGCAGAAAAGGAACATTAAAATAATTTCGGAAAGGAGAAAAGAATTTGACGATGCGCGGTATGGGGGCCCTTTTTCAAGTTTGTACCTTGCTTGAGGAAGCTGTTGTCAGGTGCCTATAGTTATTTGAAAGGACGTTAGGGCAAGCAAGACGCAAATGGAATCTTGTTCACCATACCAAGGTATCAAGATCATGCTGACTATCCGAAATTCGAGCAAACAACTCGTGAGTTTTCAATGTGCCGTGCTGAAATAGAGCTTCGAAATATAACTCCTGAACTTTCCCATAGGACTCCTGGGGAAGGATAGTTGGGTGTGCAGCGAATAGAATCATGTGGCGTGATGCTTGCCCTGATGTGTAAGAGATAGCGGGGATATCTGAGCCTATACAGTACGGCTTCGACGTTTATTTGATACGCATAATCCTCTTCGTCCGCGTTTAGCATAAAATGGATTCTTTGAAAAAGTGTTTTAAGAGGTTACTTTTACGCTCGGTGGGATGTTGTTGCCCAGAAAGTGTTGCGAAAGACGTTACTCGGGGGGATGCGGCTGCCACTCACATAACATTGTTGTGCCGAATCATCACTAGCATAGCTTTTTGACATCTACTTGATTGCATGTGCTGATGAGGTGGATATCGATCAACTTAAGAAGACACAGAGAATATTTAAGGAAAAGAGCACCGTATCTCTTACTAACTCTCTTAGAGTCATCGATCCCCGCCGTGCTAATGCGCGACAAACGACTCCGCAGTCGTATCCAAAAGCATCGGCAACAATATCGCAAGCGAGGGCCGATGCCTCAGTTTTGTGACACTTTGCACGAGTCATTTGGTGTCGTCCACCGGTCATGGCGCAGCTAAAAAGAGTATATGCGTCGGCAGTTTCAGGACGGAGTTATTACCTTCGAAACGTACGTTCTTGGCGACATATTTTACAACCATACAAATATACAAGTACGAAGGCACGTATAAATATCTTCGAACGAAACCTTATTATTATTATTACCTTCGCATTCATTCATTCGAAACCTTGCATATATACGAACGAAGAAGGTATATATCTTCGTTCGAAGGTAATAATATATAATAATATGATATGATAATAAGCAACTAAATAACAATAATATTTATAAAATATAATAATAAAAATCTTCCAGGGACCAACGGTAGAAGTAGTGTTTAACGTGATTGCGTGGGTTTGTTCCCGAGTGTATCGGCATAGCCATGACTTATTAATTAAAACATGATGAGACTGTGAGGGTACGTACTACATACGTACGTTTATTTATGGGTTGCTTGGTCGGATGGTATGATGTGAGTATATGTTTATTACCCTCGAAGGTACATGGGATGTAGTTTCGTCTAATTAGATTGCGCAGCGAATATCGAATTTTCTTACCTGAAAGCCATTGTGATCATCGGTTGG
>JACLAB010005132.1_pt1 | contig 16820 bp, 9 predicted proteins | sample 8027921 | NCBI WGS metagenome assembly JACLAB01 (sample SAMN15725117, study PRJNA655200) | protist metagenome | isolation source: fluorescence activated cell sorting (FACS) single amplified genomes of... | place: USA: West Boothbay Harbor, Gulf of Maine | collected 2000-07-19 | reverse complement strand
GATCTTTCGACGAACGTCGGTTTGGCGACGACGACGACGGGTGCGGAGTAGGAAAGCGACGACGTGTGGTGACGACGACGATTCTATGCGGTTTCGTGCGGTACACGTGTGAGGTGTGACTTTCGCACTCGGGTCTGTCGCACGCGACGAGGCTCGAAAAGGCGGCTTGGATGTTTGAACACGATGGCTCGTTCGACGCCTTCGATTTTTCCCCGCTTCGGCCGCTTAGGGTTTGGTTTGACCAATTATGACCAGGCACGAGTGTGTAAATTCCATTGCGCGCGCGCGAATGCGCGCGTTCTCGTCACGCACACGACATCGATGCGTTCACGTGCGTGAGTCAACAGCTATAATATTGCAATAGTGCTACAAGTATGCTATAAATACTTCAATCCAGCCACGGCGCGACGGCGCTGCATGGCGTGTTGAATGGCCGCGGCGCACGCGCTGGTGAGCGCGAGGACGCGCACGGCGGTGATTTTTGAAAAGAGCGGCGCAAGAATACCGAGAGGTGCGGTGATGAGGAGCGTCTCCGTACTCGTACGCACATTCGTGGCGAGGAAATGCACCAAATTGATGCTATTCACCGACGCACACGCCAGAGCGAAGATGTTGGAGATCATCCAAGGCACTTTGGACGCGCTCAAAGTCAACACGTGCACCTTGTTTGGTCCAGCGGCGATGGCTAAGACGGTGTCATAGCAAAGCTTACCGATAACCATCGCTAAAGGTGGCGCGTACCGTTGAGAATCCTCAAGTATGGGAAACATCATCGTGTCTTGATGGAGAAGCAACAAGATTGGTGCGAGCGCAAACACAGACAACGCCGAACCACTTGCAAATTCTTCACTCAGCATCAAGCACGCGGCAAATGAAGTCAACGTGGCGATATTCCCGACAATTGGCATCCAGGACACCGCCTGAGCTCTCATCTCTCGATGAGCACTTCTACTTGAAACGTTTCTGAAATGTTCTGGTCGGTTCCTCGCAGCAGCAGGTAGGAATGGTGAGTCACTTGCGACGCGTTTCCGTCTCACGTGTCTCTCAAGCGTGGACCGAATACGAAACTTTAACGCGAACGCTATTTGCAGCGACGTTCCAGCGAAAACACTGATGACTCCCAATTTGTTTTCCATTGCATCTTCAATGTCAGCGTCGTCCATCATTTCCGTCGATCCTTCAGTTTGAGAATAATACGCCAGGAGAAGAATTGCAACGTACGCAGAGTAGACATACGGAAGGTAATCAAACGAAGACTTGGACGGTACGTATGTAAACGAAAGAAACACACCAACGAGCGCACACGCGACGAATAACATCACGCTCAATCCAGCTTGTTCAGAAAAGTATTCCAGAGCCATGTACAACCCCACGCAGCCTCCACACATGACGCTAAAAATCGCTCTCACTGTAGATGTCCACTCCCCCTGCTCTCGGGGAGATGACACGGCGACCAGAGCAGTCAAAAACGATAGCATGAGTAACCAACTTGGCCACCCATGATGAACGTTCTCGCGCGCACCATACATTCTCGCGTCATCATCTTCAGTATCCGGAACGTGCTCGGCGTCGTACCACATGCCAACTTCACCCTTCCACGGGAGTGGAGGACGAAAAGTTACAAAGAACACGCCACTTGCGAGTAAGAGCATCACCAAGCGCTTACTCACAGGTTCATCACCCATGACATTCGCAGTCACGGGCACTAGACTCGCACCAGTCATGACGAGCACTCCACCCAACATCACCGCGTCTGTCGGTCGATGTCCCGTCATTTCGAAAATAATGTCAAACATCGCAAACCTGGCAAAAAGTAAAGAAACGACGAGTGATGCGGCATACATCGCACAATGCCCTCCAGTCATACGATGTATCACTCGCCTCGAGCCTTGGAATTTGACATACGGCGCAGACACCGTGAGTAAAACTATAAAGACGCTGAACATTTCGCTCAATCTCGGTATGAGGAGCATCGACAACTTGGCCAAGCACGCGCTTTGGGCCAACCATCCAAACGTTTGTGTCAAGCGACCATCGAGAATAAGACTTCTACTCGCCAGAACACCTAGTGCAGATGTAACCAGGACAAGATAAGGCGGGTATATCGTCGACCCATCATCGTGAATTGCATGGGAAAGGACCTGTTCAATTGCCGCGAGAAGTGCAACGTAGGCCAAGATGAATACGCCGACGAATGATCGACGAATATGTCTCGCGACGTTAAGCACACTAGGTAGCACCACAGCCGAGACAGAGAGAATAAAAATACCTAAACACAGATAACTCAATGAAACGCCCCCAACGTTGATGTCTAAGCTCCAGAAGTGATTCAACATAAACCATCCAAAGCACGTCGCCGCGCTACACGCAAAGACGATGTAGTCGTGAAGTTGCTGACTTTGGTAGTAACGCGAAAAGGCGATCGATCCGATGACAGGCACTGGAACCATCATCATGGGCGCACCAATAACAATCATAGCGTTCGAAGTTGCGAGAATCAAAGCCCCTTGCATGACACCAACTGGAAGAATGGAACCAACAGCGTTCATACAGTGCGCCAAAAACGCCGCCGACGCGCTGTACACGGATATGGTCACCATCACATAACTTAATGGCGCGGGCACTTGGATATACTCGGCAAATCCAGCAAAAATGACACCGCCCTCAAAACCCGCAGCGAATAACGCAAATGCGGCGACGAGAATCAACGACTCTAGTGTTTCAAATCTAGACTTATTCTCCGCCATCCACCAAAGCGACCGTTCGGTACCGGCGGAGATGAAATACAATACTGGCAACGATACGAGCATCAAGGACGTAAACAAATGCTCAAAGTCAGCGAATATCTCCCAAAAGTTTAAACCCACGTAAAACATCAAAGGAAGGCTCACAGTAGCGATGGTACCAGATTTTGCATCGCTTGGTGTCGTCACCACGCGCCGCTTGTGCGTCGTCGTCGTCGTCGTCGTCGCCGTTCCGCTCGCCGAGCGCTCAGACGCGTTCTCCTCTACATACGCGCACTCGGCAATGATTGGAAACATAAAAAGTCGGTGCATGATAATATACGTCATTGAAATATACAAAGACGCAATCTGTGCATTCATTGACGTGGCAAACGCCCAGGCAATCACCGTCCCGCACACCAGCGGCGCGTACGCGAAAATAGCCCGTTCGCACGTCGCCGCCGCGCCCGGGTACGCGTGGTGCACCCATCTAAACTGCAACGTCACCCACAACCCACCGAGCATGAGATTCGCACCATTCAACATCAGCACCGCAAGGTTCACCAATATTGGCATCCCGGGCGTGATCCACGTCGCCCCAAACGCGTGCGCTGCGAATGCGCCCGCGAGCGCGCACCACGTCGTCCCCAACGCCCCTTCCGCCGCTCGCATCAAGTCCAACACATACGCCACCATGAGTCCTACGAATACAATCTTCATCGATGCTTCCCCTCCACTCGCGACTGTCACGCATAACGCAGGTATGAGCCCAACGCTCGCTCTCGCGCTGTGTCCCCACGCGCGCGCGTTTGACTCGCTCGCCCGCATCCGCATCATCTTCATCTTCATCGTCTTCCCCGTCGGCGCCTTCCGTCGCTGCGTCGTCGTCGTCATCGTCGTCGTCGTCGTTCTCCTATATATATATACCCCTCTAGGTCATCATCGTCGTCGTCATCGTCACGCGACTGTGCGAGGCGAGCACTGCGCTCGACACCCGCGCGAGCGCGAGGCGTCGTCACAACAGCGTCGCCGCGACACACACGCACGCGCACCGCACGGAAGATCACGACGATGACGACGATGATGATTGGATCTACCACGAGTGGTACGTCGTCGCGCGACAGACGTCGTCGTCGTGACGCGCACGCGAACGCATGAATTCGACGACGCGTCGGGGGTCGCCATCGGCGTTCGAGACTGACGACGGCGTACGCGACGCATAGGTTTTACCGGGACGACGTTGACGACGACGACGACGACGAAGGCTTCGCGACGGTACGCCGCACACGCCCCGCGCACCGTCGCCCTCGGTGGGTTCGGCCCCAACGTGAGCGCGGATGAGATTAGGAAAAAGCAAGACGCCAAGAAGAAGCTCATCGAGGCGAACAAGGCGAAGGCGCTCGCGGCGAAGAATGCGCAAAAGCCTTCTTCCAATGCATTTTCCGCGCGAAAGAACTCGCAACAAACGATTGCGAGCGTACCTGCGCGTAAGAATAGAATCATGCCTGGCGCTGCGGCGAAGAAACCGGCGACGATTGGGTCTAAAACCATCGGGTCCAAGACGACGACGACGGCGTCGAGCAAAGCCAAGGATGCCGAGCCGAAAAAGAAGCTCTTCGGGTTGTTCTGATGCGTCACCGATTAATGCTCGCTCGTGCGCGCACGCGCGCATACGTATACACTATATACACGTCAAGTCTATCTACCCGTCCGCATTTGTAACACGCATTCCAGAATCACGACGACGCCCACCACGTGGAACGTTTCTCTCGATGCCGCACGAGCCCTCACACCTCGACCGACGCCTCTCGCGCGTCGTGACGTCATGGCCACGTCGAACGATGTTGGCGATCGCATACGAACATTATTTGCTGAATTAGAGTACGTCGTGATTGTCGTCGTCGTCGTCGTCGTCGTCGTGCGCGCGTCGCGTGGCGTCGCATGCGATTGCGTTTGATTCCTCAAAGTGAAGACTGACGCACGCGCGGTGTTGTGTACCGCACGCACGCGAACAGCGATGGGTTTAAACGTCAAGACGTGCTCAGGAGTACGGATACCGCGGCGTCGACCGCGCATTTGAAGAAACTCACGAATAAAATGGCTGAGGGCAAGAAGATGATTAAAGAGTTTGAGCGGTTGGCGCTGAGCGAAGGCGCGACGACGCCCGAGGCGTTGGCAAAGAAGAAGAAGGAGTACGTCACTGCATTGAATGGGTACGTGCAATTGAAGAAAGAAGCACAAGTGCTGATTGGAGAGAAGAAAGTGGAAGGACCGAGCACGTCGACGTCGGTGGCTGGGGTTGGTGCACCCGCGCCGAAGACGGCGAGCGCGAGCGCGTTTACGCTCCCAACGGCGTTTGCGCAGCGAAAGAATAAGGAAATTTTAGATGATGAGCAGCTGCAACAGATGGAAGCTGGGGATCTTATACAGCATGGAAGAGGAATCATGGACGAGACCGATAAGAGTGTGGCGAGAAGCCAAGCGGTGGTGGAAGAGACGATTCAAATAGGTACGCAAACCGCCGAGGCGTTGCGCGGACAAACGCAACAGCTCGAGCGCATCGTGGATGATCTCGATGAGATTCATTTCTCGTTGAAAAAATCCTTTGGCGTGCTCAAAGATATCACTCGAGGATTAGCAACCGATAAGTGTATCATGTTTCTATTATTCTTAGTGTGCGCGGGCGTGTTGACCGTCATCGTTCTCAAGGTTGCAAAGAAGTAGAAATACTGTTCAATAGTACATGTCATATTTATACGGGTGGGGTGATCTACGACGCGCTTTTCAGCGGCCTGAATTTATTTTTGAATGTTGTACACACTTTTATTCTTCTTGCATATCTCCATGGCGATCTCGTTGACTCGAAGGTGCTGATTCGCTGGGACTCCACTCTTCGTCGTCGTCCATGCTGTCGTACTCGTCGTCAAAGCCTATGTTTTCATCGTCGTCATCTTCGTCTTCGTCTTCGTCGTCCTCGTCATCTTCGTCGTCATCGTCGTCTTCGGAATCAACTATATCGGCTTCAAACCACATGTCGTCTTCATCCTTATTTGGAGGATTTAAAATGTTTACACCACCATCACCCGCTTCGAAGATGCGCACGACGTTGTCGATGCCACACGTCACGAGCTGGGGCAAATGCGGATGAGGCAAAACCGTATTGACCACGGACGTATCTGCTTGCATTTTGCACACGAGTTCACACGTCTCTTTACACCACACGTACACGCCTCCATCATCACCACCAGTTGTCACGTATTGATCTTCACCCATAAATGCCACGCCCTTGAGAAATGTCTTGACGTTTTGTCGCCCCTTGTAACGCTTGGCGGGTTGACGCTGATGATTTTCATCCGCCATCCATGGCTTCTTGGCTTCAGAGTTATAAATCGCCACAGCGCGTCGTGTATCGATGACAAACACGTCGTCACCTTTGCAGCTAATCGCGAGCTCGCCTTTGGCGCTATACGCTAATCCTGAGATGCCTTCAAAGTCCTCCGACATGACGTCGAGAGGCGAAAACGTCATGACGCACGGAATGTCGTGATTCATGGATGCGCGCGGCGTGCGTAAAAATGGCGAATGCGGGGGAGACGAGCCAGGACTGGGCGATCCTGGAGGTCTTTCGCGTGCGAGTTCGCGTCTGTTGCTCTTGACGTGTCTCAAATCAAATACGCGCACGTACGGATCATCTGAACACGCCGCGAACACCGTCGGCGCCGAGGGATCAAACGCGATGTCAGACGTCGGACCAAAACGATTAAGATTGACGACAATTTCGTGTCCGACGCCCCCATTATTGTTTCCTTGTCTCAAATCAAATAATCGTATGCGTCCATCTTGATGTGCGGTGAGAAACGTACTCGGTTCGTGCGGAACAAAGATAATTTTCATCCCCATACCGGCGCCGCGTCCATTCCACAACTCACTCGACGCCTCGCTCTCGCGATGCGCGCCACCTCTTCCACGTAACCTGTATCCATAATGTTCCGGTGGTGGCTCTTTAAACCCTCGTTCGAGATCAATAAGTCGTATTCCACCATCCGCACTCGTCGTCACGCACTTCATCGACGAACTTTGCGGTACAAATTCCGCCGCGAATACGTTGTGCGTGTGCCCCGTAAACGTCGACCCTCGCAGCGGCGTCTTCGACCCCATCGACCACACGCACACCGTCATGTCATCACTCCCCGAAATCAACAACGACGCGTCATCATTCCACGCCACGCAATTCACGCATCCCCCATGGGTGTCTAATTCCCCCATTAATCGTAATTCGCGCATAAAATGTGCGTTATTCGCTCGCAACGCGCGCGGCGCCCGCCTCGCCCCCAACTGTCGAGCTCGAACTTCCAAGAAGACGTTATTCGTGCCAGTCTTGTTCGTCGAATGCGGCGAACGCGGGGGCGAACGCGCGTCGCACGCATTTTTCGTGTGCGACACGCTCGGTGTCGCCGCACCGTCACCATCACCACCCATCGTCGTCGTCGTCGTCGTCGTCGTCGTCCCGTGCCTCGTCCGTCGCCTCGTCGTCACGGCGGTGTCACCCATGGGCGCGCCCGTCGTCGTCAAGGGTCGTCGTCAAGGGTCGTCGTCAAGGGTCGTCGATCGTCGATCCTCGTTCGTCGATCCTCGTCCGTTCGTCGTCGTGACTGACTGACGCCTAACGACCCGTCGATGGGTGTCGACACCCAACACAGCCAACAGAGCAAAGACCAAAAAGTGTCCCGAGACCACCGCTGTGGACGGTGCCTGGTCGAGTGGTTGGTGCCCGTCGAGCGCGCGAGTGCGCGACGCGCAACTGTCACTCCATCGAGCGATCGATCGAACGATCGATCGATAGTCGCGGTCGCCAACGCGCACCATGGTGCGACAGTGGTGCGCGACGTGCGCGAGGGAGGTGCTGGCGGAAACCAACGAAAGCAATGGGTTCACGTGCTGCACGACGTGTGGGAAGATTTTAGATGAACACGCGTTTAGCACGGATACGACGTTTACGAAGAACGCGGCGACGGGGGCGAGCGTACCGGATGGGCATTTTGTGCCGGAGAATGGCATCGCGCATGGGTTGATACGCGCGTCGAGGGGTGGGAGGTTGTACGGCGTGCAATTGGATTCGCACGAACGCACGTTGTATAGAGGGAAGCTAGAGATTATACAGATAGCCGATAGACTCGGAGTGCGACCGCGAGGGGACGTGGTGGATTCCGCCCATCGCTTGTACAAGCTCGCGGTGCAGAGGAATTTCACGCGTGGGCGAAGGATTAGTCAAGTCGCGGGGGCGTGCTTGTACATTATTTGTCGGCAAGAGTCGAGGCCGTACATGTTGATTGATTTCAGTGACGTGTTGCAGACGAATGTGTACATTCTCGGTGGGGTGTTTTTACAGCTTTGTCGATTACTCAGGCTCGAGCAGCATCCGTTGATGCAAAAGCCGATAGATCCGAGTTTATTCATTCATCGTTTTGCAGACAAGTTGAATTTGGGACGAAAAATGCACACCGTGGCAAACACAGCGTTAAGGCTCGTGGCATCCATGAAACGAGACTGGATGCAAACAGGCCGACGCCCAAATGGAATTTGTGGCGCGGCACTTTGGGTGGCGGCTCAGATTCATGGATTTAGTCCGAGCAAGCGGGATGTCGTCGCCGTCGTGCACGTCGGAGAAGCGACGTTGAAGAAACGTTTGACCGAGTTTGAAAACACTCCGAGTGCAGCTTTGTCCGTCGAAGAGTTTGATGCTCAGGCGCGAACATTTGAACAAGAAGAGGAAGCAAATCAAAACTTACTTTCATTGCCAGAGAGCTCAATGGCGGTTTTAAGTTGTGTGCATAAGGATAGCGAAAATACGCCACATTTTGCCCAAGGCATGTGTCGCGCCTGTTACATAGACTACGTTCGCGTTTCTGGCGGCTCTGTCGGTGGTTCTGATCCACCAGCATTTGCTCGAGCACAAGTTCGCAAAGATGAACAGGAAGACGCACCACTCATGCTTCCTTCACCGAGCGACGACAAGCTGACGGCGGAGTTCAACTCGGCGCTCACCGACAGTGACTTGGTCAAGCTTCTCAATCCTGCTGGGGACGACATGAAAGGAAGCTTAGAAAATGCTCTCGCTTTGGTACCGATTAATTCATCGATCAATTCGAAACGAGCAAAGGCGAAGAAACAAACCGTTGTGAAGACGGTTCAGCACAAGCCGTTGGATCCTACATTTATTCGACACTCCGAGGACGCGTTACGCTTATTAGTAGGATCTCGATGGGCCGAGATAATTTGCCTACCTTTCACTCTCGGAAAGGCTCGAGGAATGGTATCAAAGGCTCATATGTCTGAGCTTCATCCAAAGTTCGAAAGCTTTGCCGATAGCGAAGGCGAGCACATTGCGCTTGTCGACGAATCTGTGTTGCACTTTTTGATTTCAGCCGGCTGCTTTGACAATTCTGCGTTGGATTATTTGAACCAATTTTCCCACCACGATGTTAAACGGTTATCAAGCATCGAGTTCAATGCACCTTTATTGGCAACAAACGAGCCGGACGCGAATGGATTGGTTGCCAAGATGGACAAAGGTGTCATCGACACGCTCTCTGACGTTGACGACGACGAAATTGACGAGTACATTCATAACGACGATGAAGTCAAGCTCCGCCGCGTGATTTGGTCAGAAATGAACAAAGAGTATCTTGAGAATCAAGTCTCAAAAGAAGTCATGGGATTACCGAGTTCTTCGAAGAAGAAGCGTAAGGTGCAGCAGAACACGCTTTCGATCGCTGAAACTCCAGCCGCCGCGGCTCATCAAGCGTTGTCAAAGAAGAAAGGAAGCTCAAAGATCAACTACGAGGCTTTAGAAAACTTATTTAAAGCCCCTTCGATCCCCACTGATGATATCTCGTGCGATCCAGGCCCTTCAAAGGTGCAAGATGTTCCAGCGCAAAGCGCGAAACGAACTGAGCGCCCAGCTGGTTTACCATCGTCTGCGAATGCTTCAAAGCCGACGAAAAAGACCATTCGACCATCTGGTTTGACGAAAACATCATCCTTACAAGGAAAGAAAAAGTAAAATAGTAGAAACTAGATTTAGAGCGGTTTGGCGCGTGACCTGAGAAGTTTTCGCCGCCGCCGACGAGCGTGTAAAATACAGTGTATTTCTGCGAAACCTACTTGCGCCGCACAACACCGCACGGCGCGTCACGCGAACGTCGTTGTCAAGCGCTTTAAATCACTGCAAATAATTAATTGACATCATACAGTATGGGTGCGCAAGTTCAATTTATGATTACGAACGCCATGCGCGCGATTCTCATCGACGAGCTCGATTTCGACAGCCACGAGGTTGATGAAATGCGACCCGAAGTGGCGGCGAGATTGATCGAAACGCGCACGAAGAGGCCGTTTGGGGATAGACCTATGCCTGATTCGTGGAAACGCGGCGGACCAGCACCAGGGGGCGCACGACGTGGTGGGAACAACTTGGTGCGACTATTCATCGTAGGAATTGTTGGCCTCGGGGTAGCGTTGGCGACGGGGAAGCTGACGGTTGGGACGTTACTCGGCGGTGCCGAATTTGGACGTCAGCCTCTTAAGAAGCTTTCGAGCGAAATGAAGCCAAAGTCGAAGAAGAAGAAACGCTCGACGAAGAAGAGAAGAAAAGTTGTCGCGAGTCAGCCGTCGAGTTGAAAAGTTTAGTTCTAGAAGTAGTTATTAAATCATCCCGCGTTTGTAAAGCATGTAGCCAAGAACGCCAACCATGGTATTACCACCACTCCAAATGTACCAAAGAAGCAAAATAGAAATCGCAATACCACGGCGAATCATGGGAAGCAAGTCGTTCAAAGTCGGCAAAGCCGTGAAAGAATCGCGGTACCCAGCAAACAAAATGTGTCTAGCAAAGATGAACAACATGAGTTGATCCCAAGCAATCGTACCAAAGACGGAACCGAATAATATTCCAAGTACTTTATACCTGAATATATCACCAGGCATCGTCACCAGTTGAAGTTTTGTGTTCAACCATGGAATGAACTCAAAAGCGCAAACAAACGCGCCAACGACCATGGCCACGCACGACATGAGAAGGGACTTGTTTTCTAATGCACCGAGCATAAATGGTCGACCCTTGTAGTTTACAAGCATCACGCACACTCTTTGCACCGTGTCGACGAGAAACACGACCGTGTTTAACAAGCAGGGCTCAAATGGCGGTCCTTGTTCCCAGAAGCCTCGCGTGGTTTCGTTCGCCGCATTTTTCATTTCTTCAGTGACGACGGCAATTTTCTCCGCACTCGGGAATTCAATATCTTCGCCCGTCGCGCTCTTGACAAGATTAACAGCGTAAATCATTGCCGCAAGGTGAATGATGAGTTGGCCAGTCAACGAAAGGAAGTTGGCGGGATGGAAGATAGATCTGAGCGGATGCACGTCGCTCAACGTGTGGACTGGTGTGGCATACGAAAATGCCAAACTTGCGACGGTCAAGCACGTGCCCGCCGCCATCATTTGGTTCTCGCTACTTCGAATGCCGTCCAAATAGAGTACAGAGAGCGAGTAGGCAGAGATCAAGCAGCTCAGCATCAACACTTGCTGCATTTGAATAGCAGATACAAGAGTACACCGTCCTTGGCGAATGATGTCTGCGCATGCTCTAATACTTGGGGCGCGGCTGGTGAACGGTGCAGCCATGGATGCATCTCCGAGCTTGACTTTGGGAACTTCACCATCGGTTTCTTCGAGTTCTTGGAACACTGATTGCAACGTCTGACCAGTTCCAGCAACCTTGGTTCGTGCAGCTTGTCTTGCTTTGGCCTCACGAACCAATCTCTGCGTCGAAGACTTCATGGCGTTCAGTTGTGCCCAAGCCTCTCCTCTTTCAGTACGCTCCTTGAGTTCCTCTTCGTACCATTGTTGCTGAAGGATGACCAGCTCTGCGCGATCTTGTTTTTGCGCTTCGGCTTCTTTCATCTTTTCAGCCTTCATTTTCTCAGCTTGCTCTTTCACGCGCGCCATTTTTTCAGCAAATGTTTCCGTCTTTACGGCGACAGTGCTCTGCGCACCCTCTATTTTTTTGGTGTTTGCACTACCAAAACCGCTCAAAAGTGCGACCCCAACGTGGGCTTGCTTGAGCGCACCAACATCGTTTGCGCCGTCACCGCACATCATGGTGAACCGTCCTTGCGTTTTCAAACGCTTCAACACACGTTCCTTGTCATCCGGAGACATGCGAGCGTAGATGCACACTTTATCTAAATTGTCCCACAAAGTACCGGGTGCAGTCATGGCGGCGTTCAAACTTTGACCAGTAACGCACAAGCTGTGTGTTCTGCTGAGTTCTGCGATCGATGTACCTTCATACGGCAAAATTGTCTTCGGCACGCCATTTTCATCAACCTTTGCCGAGTGCCATTCTAACACATCTTCAGCATTGCGTTCTAACATCATGGCTCCTTCAAGACCACCCTTGGCGATGCCAACTTCGTTGCCGACGTGTAGCGCAGTGAGCACGGCATCACCAGTTGCCATCATGACATCGTGCGAACTCGCTTTCAGCGCGTGAATAATCTCGGCTGAATCAGCACGAACCTTGCACGCAAATGCAAGGAAACCATCGAATACGAGATTTGATTCAGCTTCGTCGCGAGTGAAGGGCATAGTTTGGCTTCCAACCCGAGCACTTTCTTCCGCGCTTAACACTTTGTGCGCGAGTGCAATAATGCGCATGCCTTTTTCTGCGAGACTACGATAAGCCGCCTCGTAGCCCTTGGGAACCTTCTCCAACAAAGTCATCACCATCTCAGGAGAGCCTTTCACTAAAGACCATCGCTGCTGGGGATTAGAACCATTCACAACATCTGCAACCACACTCATGCGTTGCAATGCAGACGCAAAATGGTTACGCACTAAAATTCGCACGGCTGTCTTATCGGCGCCATTCCAAGTTCGCTTGATTTTATCATCATCAAGTTTTGGCGAAGCCGTGTGACTACTCGGTTCGTATTGCCACTTGATTCCTAAAAGGGCAGCCTTCTCGAGCGGATCACCAAACATCTTGCCATCAATTTCAAGGAGAGCGTGGCAACCACCAATCACGATGGATGCGTTTTGCGACGCATCTATTGGTTGCTTGACCGCTACATCTCTACCGAGTGGTTCCATCGCGACGCCTTCGGCGACGAGACGGTCACTCGTAATCGTCCCCGTCTTATCAAATAAGCAGCAATCAACTTTGCCAGCCACGGGAACTCGGAACGGCTCAGTGCAGTACACAGAAGCTCTGACAAGCGCGAGCAGAGCGGTATTTACTGCCATAGCCGTTTGCATGGGAAGCTCTGGAGGAACAACACTGGTGATGATCATGATGCACCGCAAGATGAGCTCGTATTGGCTTCTCTTGCCATCCAGAACGCCGACGGTGTAAACGCGATGACTTGCCGCAATGGCGAAGACAAGAAGAATGAAAAGAAGAATCAACGTTTCTTTTGTATCTCCGGTGACCTGTTCGCTACTGAATTCCATCATGCGCATTAATTTACCTTGCGTTGAGCCAAAACCAGTTTGGAGAACATAGCACAAACAACCGCCGTCGGGTGTTTTGAGTGCCGCTGTCGACTCGCTACCAGTGCTGGTAGATTGTTGCATCAACGTCGTGCCACTGTAAAGGACGTGAACTTTGTGCAAGCTATTCATATCCAATAATTCGTCTTTCGTCACTTCGGGGTTTACGTGTTCCTTCATCTGAGGTACGCTTTCACCCGTCAAACTTGCTTCGTTTACGACGGCAGAGCCAGAGAGAATGAGGCAGTCACAAGGCACTGGAACTTCGTCACCACCAACGCGCTTGAGGGAAATCAAATCACCCGGGTACAACTCTTCCGTGGAACGCTCTTCCCAAACACCGCCGCGTCGCACCATGACGCGACCGGCTTGTTGACCCATGCCGCGAAGCGTGGAGACATTTTTCTGGCGCGAAAACGCTGTCGTCGCTTCAAAGATGAGTAAACTTAAAGCGCTGAATAACGCGTACTTCCAGTACTCATCCATCAACCAAAGCAAAACGGTGAATATCTGAAATACCGTTACAGGGCCAGTAAGCTGTTCCTTGTACAAGTTCCAAAACGTTGGTAAAGGCACCTTGAGCGAGTTGTCCCCGTAGCGGTCGTGTGCCTGCTGTACTTCATCCTCGCTCAAGCCAAGAGACTTTCCGTAGTGTGAAAGCAACAAGTTACTAGGGGTTTCGATTTCTCGCAATTCACCTCGACCCTTTCGGTTCTTCTCGTCCCATTCCAGTTCAACATATTCGTATCGCTGTCGTTGAAACACGCACCACAACATCGTGCGCAACGAACCGTCCGCACCGTACACTCTCAACGATTTCATAGGTACGATTTCAGGCTTTCCTTGGTGCTGATGGGGAGAGATAATAAAATATGCGCCTTCGCGTACTCTATCAACGCGCTTAAACTGCACGAAACAACGAACTCGAACGCTCCAGTGTTGCGCAAAGAGCAACAGCGCGTGCGCCGTCGCCACCGCAGCAAACGCCAGCACCGCCGGGAAGTCTGGTAACCAACTCGCCGGAAGCGTCGGCGGTACTTCAAACTGCACATCCTCTACATTCACGTCTTTTTCACTCTTTGAAGCTGTATTGTCATCCTTCTCCGCGACGTCGTCGTCACCGGAATCCCACCCGTCGGCGGCGTCCCCGCTCGCTCCTCCCCAGTCATCCCTCACCAACCCTCTCTTCGCCGTCTTCACCGCTTTGGCGCTCACGCCCACCGACGTCAACACATCCACATCATACCCCAACTCGATGTGATGCTTCAACGCCGCCTTGTACGGGTTCCCACTCGTCTCGTAGCACTTCAACCCGGTGTGCGCGTACAAGATGAGGAACGGAACGTACACCAACGCCAAGCGATTCCCGAGCGTTTTATACCGCCGTACGCGCGGTGACGCCGAAGCGACGTGCGCGGGGACGCCTATCGTCAGCCGGCGATTCGTTGTCGACGGCATTCCGCGCGCGCGCACCGAACGCGAGCTCACGCGTCGCACAATGCCGTCGCGTTGCGCGAGATCGTCGACAGGTTCGTCCTCAGTGTGCGACTTTTGGATGCTGATGTTGGCGACCGCAGCGGCGGTGCGTCCGTTCATCGCGCGCGCGACGTCGCGCAGGATGCGTCGGGACGTGTTGGTGAGATGCGTCACCGGCAGCGGTGCCGGGGCGTCGTCCTCGTTCGACAGTCGACGGTGTCGCGCGCTCAACGATGCCGGGAGCACTTTGATGGCATCGAGTGGCGGCGCTCAAGGCGCGGTTGACGACCGCGCGGTGGTGTATTGGTGCTCGCGCGATCGTCGGATGCGAGATAATGATGCGTTACGCACGGCTCGAGCGCTGGCGCGCGAGTCATCACGGGTGATTGTGTGCACGCACCTCGGGAAGGATGAGCTCGGGACGGGCGTCGGAGGCGCGCGACGGGCGGCGTTTGCGTTGGAAGGATTACGAGAGCTTGAACGGGATTTACGCGCGAAAGGGATAGTGATGGATGCGAGAAGTGGAGATGACGCGGCACAAGACGTGCTTGAGTGCGTGCATGAGGCTAACGCCAAGGTGGTGGTGTGTGATTTTACGCCGTTGCGCGAAGGACGGAGCGCGCGCGAACGTTTGGCGGCAGAGTTGACTAGGATGAATTGCGCGATGATTGAAGTCGATGCGCATAACGTCGTGCCGGCGTGGGTGGTGAGTGATAAGCAGGAGTATGCAGCAAGGACGATACGGCCAAAAATTAAGCGAGCACTGGATGAATTTCTTACCGAACCCGTGGGCGACGTTGACGAAGCGATGACAACATCCTCCGCAGCGGCGCCGATGATTGATTGGGATGCATATCTCGCCACGGCGCGACAAAACGGCGCACACGTGCCCGAGATAAAAGGTTGGATCATACCTGGTGAGCGTGCGGCATTGGCGGCGTTGTGCGGACCTGATAAAGAGGCCTTTCTTCCTAAGCGTCTAGCGACGTACGCCGAGCGTAACAAGCCCACGGCGCCGCTCGCCGTCTCACGCTTGTCGCCCTATTTAAATTTTGGGCACCTTTCTCCTCGCCGTGCGGCGTGGGAAGCGGCGAAATTGAGAGGACAAAACGACATTCTTGATGAAGCTATCGATTCATACTTGGAAGAACTCATCGTGCGCAGGGAATTATCAGATAATTTCTGCCTGCACAATCCGCGGTATGACTCGCTCGAAGGCGCGAGCGCGTGGGCGCAAGAGTCGCTCCAGGCACACGCGTCGGATGTGCGTGAGTACGTGTACGATTACAAAACGCTCGAACGCGGACGAACGCATGATGAATTGTGGAACGCGGCGCAGCATGAGTTGTTGTATCTCGGGCGCATGCACGGGTTTATGCGCATGTATTGGGCGAAAAAAATTCTTGAATGGACGCCGTCGCCCACAACGGCGTTGGAAACGGCAATCGCGTTGAATGATGCATACGCACTCGATGGACTTGATCCGAATGGCTACGTAGGATGCATGTGGTCTATCGCTGGTATTCACGACCAAGGTTGGAAAGAACGCGCTGTATTTGGTAAAGTTCGTTACATGAATTACGCGGGATGCAAGCGCAAGTTTGACATTCAAGCGTACGTCAGTCGCATTGCGAGTGAGGTGAAAGCCGTGAAGGCTCGCGCATAGCACTAGACTAGATTATTATTGTAATTATTAGTGAGAATTGATATCAAATGTAGAACAAATTACAACTTTCTCCTAAGTGCGTTATTTATCCAAACTGCCTCTACTGCGCTCGCGCGTCTTGTTTGTTGTTTAGACACCTTCGGCAGAGCTCAAGAAAGCATCAAGTGGCTTCCCAAGGGCATAGACTATGAAGCCAATGTCCTTCAACTTTTGGTGGTCCAAGATGAGACGACCATCGAAAACGAACGCCGGCTTTTGCATGACGCCATAGATGGCTTCCCAGTCATACGTCTTGAACTCATCCCACTCCGTCATGATGCACAACGCGTGTGCTCCAGTCAAAGACTCCATGTGAGTCTTGCAGCACGTGATGTTCTTCATCGCCTCCTCACCCATATCCTCAG
>JACLAB010001313.1_pt1 | contig 16829 bp, 21 predicted proteins | sample 8027921 | NCBI WGS metagenome assembly JACLAB01 (sample SAMN15725117, study PRJNA655200) | protist metagenome | isolation source: fluorescence activated cell sorting (FACS) single amplified genomes of... | place: USA: West Boothbay Harbor, Gulf of Maine | collected 2000-07-19 | reverse complement strand
TATTGCTGTACTGTTTTCCATCCAACCCCCCAATCTCAACAAAAGTGCCGCCGCACTTCTGAGGCTTTTGGTAGAATTTCTCGTACATGGCCTTGTCTTCATTCGATTGGCTCATGTATTGCACTATCCCTCCCTTCCCCATTTTCTCTTCTGGGTTATAAATGCATTCATCCCCCTGTTTCCACAACTTCTCAACTATAGCACTGCTCATAGTATGTTAATACAATGTAGCACCAAATGCTACTTAAACGAGCGGAAATTGTAGCATGTTATAAAGTACGTTTTGGACGTGCGAGAACACTCACGGCGAACGAGTGTGACTGTAGAAGTATTATAGATAGCTAGGTTGATTGTCTTGAAGTAACTAACGGTCATATAAAGTCTCATCGCATAGAGTTCTAGAACTGCAGAATTGATAAGGATAGAACAAATTTTAACCCAAAAAGACTCCAGCTGATAGTAATCACTTGAGGTGACTGCGAAACGTTCCGTGTAAGAAAGTGCTTCAGAGCGAAGGTTTGGCAGATATACATAACATGACTTGAATAACACAGGATACAAACTCTCCTACCAACGATAAGTCATTGGTCTTGCCCACAAGATTGACTGTCTGACTGTCTACCTTACTGTCTTCATCCTCCCTTCTCACAAGATATTGTGCTCTAATTGTCTACCTGTGCGGCTTGTCATCAGGGAAGCTCATCATCTCGCTGATAGTGAGGAACTCGTAGCCCTGTCGATTCAGGGAGTCCACCTGTGCGTACAAGTGGGTGACGTACATTAGATAAATAAATAGTGATAGGCAAAAAAGAAGATTCCAGACCACTGGCTGTGCCGTGCTATACACAAACACCGTCAGTATGCTACCACGTTGTTCACAAAGTAGGATGACATGAATAGCTATGTGCACACACGTACGCACCACCTCGGCCATCACCTTGACAGATGGATTCAGGTGCAATGTAAGAATCACTTTGAGTATGATGGTTGTGGGATAGTCATGGTTCATATATAGCACGTCCATATGAGTGTGATGGTTGCACACAGAATAGCGATACTCAAACAAGTATTAGAGATTTATCGCATTAATCAATGAGCTATCAAATATTGAATAGTATAGCAATGATACCCAGATACATCCCTCAAAATATTAAGTACCCACCTTGACAGTGTCCTTGGTTACGTGGCACACAATGACATCGCCTTTCTTTGCCCGATTCAAGATAGTGCTTTGGATGTCCTGATTGTCCACTCCGGAGTTAGGATGCTGTCCGGTGCGTGCGCGCGCGCTTCTCGCCCTCGCGTCCAGGGAGAACAGAACAACCTGTCGGACCGGACGTGCGATTGGATGAAATACAGTGTAGGGTCGATATGGGAACAATGATTGGATGTTATGGTTATAACGCTTATATGTGAAGCATAACTGCATCACGCATTTCACGCAAGCTGCCAACATCAGATGATATAGCAATAAAAAATAGGCTCGTTCCTCTAAAGACAATCCAATTTCTACTCAACTGCACATACCTGGTGCGGGTAAGCGTGGCCATGACCGCTAATGAGCTCTGCCTGCTTTTGGTTGTACATGTTGCTCAGGGCCGTGGGGCGGAACACCGCGGTGCTCTTGCCTGTGATCTTCTCTATCGTCGCGGCTGTCTTCTGGATACTGTCTAGAATTTCTTCATCATGTGGCACACCATCTTTGGTAGTATCACCATTATAGTCACTGTTACTGCTGTTCGTGCTTTGCCATCCTAAGTTGGCTACTTCATGCCGCTGCTTCGTCATCACCTTTATCAGCTCTGGGTGCTTCTCCGCCTCGTGTCCCTCCACAAAGAATGTGACTCGCGCCTTGCGCTCCTTCAATACTTCCAACAACTCCAGAGTAGTATCTTCCTCGTGCAAGTTGTCGAATGTTAGCATTATGTAGTGTCCACCTGGGTAGAAGCGGGAAATCTCCAGGTCGGGCTTGTCCCATTTCCTCCGTCCTGTCACACACACTATCAAAAGAGCACAAAAACTGAAGTTCACAAAATTCATCATGATTGAAATAACGAGGTGATCTGGGGTTCAATACAAATTTTGCAATGTCCCATAGTCCACTTAAATCAGATTCTTAGTTCCACATCTCGCGCCATCCGAGTGGTTCACAATTTTGCATGGTTACCTACTTGTATTCATATGCCTACTGTCTTACACGTAGCCGAGAAGCCTAGTATTTGCACTGCAATTGCGAAGGCGCTGTCTGGGGGAGGAGAAATGGAGCACCGGGGGAAGACGCCCCCGGTGTACGAATTCGATGGATCCTTTTTGCATCACAAACATTGCAGAGTGCGAGTAACAAGTGTCGTTGGTCATATCTTCAGCACGGACTTCCCTTCTAGCTATCAGAACTGGAGCACCACTGACCCAATTGACCTGTTTTCAGCCCCTGTGATATCGTCTGCTGAGAGCAAGGGAATAGTCAAACATCTCGAGAGAGAAGGGAAGGGCATAGATTACCTCTGCCTCTGGCTGGACTGTGATCGTGAGGGCGAGAATATATGTTTCGAAGTAATGAGGTGTGTGGAAGGAAGTATGAAGAAATTATCCGGAAACGAGCAACAGATCTTTCGAGCCAAATTCAGCGCTGTGACGGAAAAAGATATCAAGGTGGCTATGACCTGCCTGGGGGCCCCGAATAAACACGAATCTGATGCAGTGGAGTGCCGCCAAGAACTAGATCTAAAAGTGGGCGTAGCATTCACTAGGTTCCAGACAAAGTATTTCCAGGGCCGCTATGGAGACCTCGATTCAAGTATGTAGACAATGGGGAAATGAGGGCTATAAGTCTATATTATGACTATTCAATACTTAGCAGATTATACAAAATGTGGTATCTAGTATATCCTTATGTAGAATTGTCATGGACACACAGTTCAATCATCATACTCACATGTCACCCGAACAACGATCACTGTATCACTGTTAATCGTCTACAGGCGTCATCTCCTACGGCCCTTGCCAGACGCCAACGCTGGGTTTCGTGGTGGACAGGTTAGTTCATGGCGAATATTTGAGAGGCGATTTTAGGGAGGCATAATTCTATGCCACTGGTGTCATATTGAATGCTGAGTGGTGCGTATGAAACGTCTAGTTCAGCTCTATCACATCCTTGATCATCATGAGCATTCAATACAATCATCATAATGATATCATCCCCTAATATCATTTAAACCTATAGGTACGATGAGATCCAGTCCTTCCAGGCTGAGCCGTTCTGGACGCTGGACACATCCATTGACTGCCTAGGTACATGCTATATACGATATGTGTGTTACAGAATCAGTAGGGTGTTGCACGTTTAGTGCGAGACTTTCATACCAAGTTGACCAGGGCTGGAATGCGGCTTTATCTAGATATACTATAGATAGCTAGTTCCGTGCCAACTTGGCCAGGGCTGGATTGTGTTGGTTTTTCATATCATGATTTCGAGTACAACGAATAACTTTCACCTCTCACCGGCGTATTTTGCTGTTTTTGCTTTATAATCAACCCTTACTCTAATTATGCCCTCGCTTACGCGTCCGTATGTCCGTTGCACAACCTCCCCTCCATCCCTGCCTTGCATTAACAGGAGGAGGTATGCTGAGCCTGCAGTGGAGCAAAAGCCGCCTTTTTGATGAACGTGCGGTGGACGTCTTCGCGCAGCGCGTGCGTGTGTATAAGTGAAATTGAAGAGCTATGTAGCTTTATCCTATGAACGGTTTATTCACTACTGGGCAGGTCATATCTACTTTTATCACGTTCTATAGTACCATGAATCACGTGAGTTACATCGCGTGCTGGATACTAATTCCTGTTTCTCGAACGTCATCTCCTGCCACTGCAGGTGCGCACAGAGAACGAACTGCGGTGCACGTCCGTCAAGCGAACATCCTCGAAGCAGCAGCGCCCAGGAGCCCTCAACACGGTACGTGCGTACGTCGATGGCATCTGAAGTGTAAGACTGTCCGATGTATTTTTGTAAGCCTCGCAGCGTGTACTAATCCCTTTCTTTCGCCTCGCACGTTTCACAGGTGGGACTCTTGAAGATGGCTTCCAGAGGTGCGTTCGGAAAAAAATGTATGGACGTGCGAAAAGGTTGGGAGTAAGGGATGAAGGGTGATTTATGCATTTTCTAGAGTGAGCACCGTACTCATAACACAACATCCCGAAAAAAAATCTCTTATCCCCACTAGGGCTAGGAATCGGTCCGCAGGCCACAATGCGAGCTGCAGAGAACCTGTGCGTGCTATGGATATGGGCACTAGTGTGTTTCGGAAGATACATCTATACTATGACTATAACGAACATTCAATACAAACATCTACGCAATCATCACAGTAATCATGGCCCCTGCTCACCTTACTATAATATCGCTTACTACAACGCAATATAACTCCCTGTTTAGATACCTGAGCGGCTGCCTTTCTTATCCGCGCACAGAGTCCACAGCGTACCCGTCGTCGTTCGACTTCAGTGAAACGCTCACGCTACTCAGGTCACATCCCGATCTGGGAAGTTACGCCGAGGAACTGCTGCGGGACGGCCATAACCGACCCAGAAGGGGACAGGATGCGGGAGACCATCCTCCAATCACTCCGGTGGCACCTATCTATAACAGTCCAGTGTTCAACGGAGACTGCCACAGGATCTATGATATGGTTGTTAGACACTTCCTGGCAAGTATTTCTCCCGATGCGCGATTCGAGGTTACCAATCTGGCCTTCATAGCTCCAGGGTGTGGAGAGGAATTCACAGCTAAGGGCAAGCAGGAGACGGATCCTGGGTATCTCCGGTGCGTCGTATGTTTTTACTTTTTCATGTGTATGCGTGTAACAGCTATATGTAGCTCTGTTCCTTTCAAAAAAAAGGGCTAATCAACTAATAATGGCTCTCAAGCCTACCCACTCACCTTAGAATCTACAGGAGTCTCGAAGGGGACGAGCACAACGGAGGAGTGGAACGGGATGCGGACGGGTCCGTGTGAGCGTATTTTGATATTTAGGGCTATCGATTACACTGCTATCATCACGCGGAATGTTGAATGGTGCACATGAAACGCATCATCTAGTTGTATCACATAATTGATTATGGCAAAAATACATTGCAATCATCACACTAACAGTGCGCTTCCCTGATGACGCGTTAAATGGTAGATATGCGTACGGCCTACAGGAGGAGCGGAAGGGTGAAAGTGGGCCCGATGACGAAGCACTGCGCTGTGATGTGGTCGCCATGCCATCCAGTATAGAGCAAGCTGGAGGCTGCTATCGCATAGTATCCCTCAAGGTGTGTTTGTCATGATGGCTGTATTTTATGCTCAGTGTCATGCTCTCATTCACCTCCCATATATTCGCATCCTTCCCACATCAACTCACCCGCGACTTATGGATCGATCCCGCCCTCCAGGTCAAGGCTGGCAAGACTCGTGCCCCTGGTGAGTGTCGAGACTTTGCCAGCTAGCTCACCATGAGATCATCATGAACATGCGATGAAACTTCCATACTCACTACATCCCTAACCCTGACCATCCATAACCATTCGTTCATACACAGGCCCGCTCACAGAGAGCGATTTGATCGCCTTAATGGAAAAGCATAAGATTGGTACAGGTGAGCATTTGACGTACTATAGATTTATGGTGCTTGTGCGTACTGTATCTGTATAATTTTGCTATGTCATCTAATCACGTATGATTTACGCCTTCCTGATGCTGTGATGCAGCTCTACCTCATTTATGTAAGAGTATCATCGCCCTCCTACCCATCACGCTCACAATCCTACATCCCGTCCATGAACTATGTTTCAGATGCGAGCATTCCAACGCACATACAGAACATCCTTACTAGGAACTACGCCGCGCTAGGTATGTAGCACATGTATGCGTATAACCATGCAGCCGCACGTAACCCATTTGCTTCACCAGCTACTAAAAAATGATCATCTTACGTACGTACGTTTATATACAGGCCCTGGCCGCACGTTGATCCCGTCCCAGCTAGGAATGACCTTAGTTCACGGTTACAAACGGATCGATGCAGACCTAGTGCTGCCGGACGTGCGCGCGGCGATAGAGCACTTTTGCGATCTAGTGTCCCGCGCCCAAGCGGACAAGGAAACAGTAGTGCAACACTCCCTAAGGAATTTTGAGCAGAAGTACAGGTACGTGTATGTATGTATCTCTATCACATGTGTTTTTAGCATGACATACAATCTTCCTACTTTAAAGACCTGTCTTTGAATATTCTCGCTGTTCACGTAGGTATTACGTCTCTCACATTGACGCTATGGACGCACTTTTCGAAGCATCTTTCTCCCCGCTGGCCAAGACTGGCAAGCTCCTCACTAAGTGTGGCAAGTGCCAGCGCTACATGCGCTTCATTGAGTCTCAACCTAAGCGGCTGTAGGTGTTTAAATGTGGAATGTGACGTGCGATAGATGTATCTCTATACCATGGATGCCATCGTCAATACCGTATGGCTCTAAGGAAAGTTCTTTCTACTAATAACAACCCTAATCATCCGCCACTATCTTGCATGCTCAGTTACTGTCAAACATGCGAGGAGACACATGCGCTTCCTCAGGGCGGCACTATCAAGAAGTGCGTGAGTACGATGAGCTTTAGATTGAATGGCTGTTTATCTTGACTTTAAGTTTGGATTATGGTCGATGATGAGAATTCATATGAAATGTGTGATGGCTAAGATAGTTGCGGGTGATTAGGGTTGTTATTAGTAGAAAGAATCTTCCTTTGAGCCATGCGGTATTGACGATGGCATCCATGGTATCACATTTTGCATTATTGTGATTGTAAACATTCAGCATGACCATCATACTAATACTATCCAACGAATACCTATCGCACGTCACAGGTACATGGAAAGGCGCTGCCCGCTAGACGACTTCGAACTGGTGCTATACTCCCTTGGTGCGTAAAAAAATGATGGTGTACTAGTGGCGGACTATTTAGGGCAATATGACTACGCCATAGCTGCCATACTTACGATGATTCCTGTTCAAATAACGCCTTACGTATTTACAGGCAACTCCGCTGGACAACTAGGTAAAAGCTACCCTCTGTGTCCGTACTGCTACGCGCATCCGCCCAAGTTCGGCGTGAAAGAGGTAAAAGGCGGGGGAAGCAGTAGTGAGAAGGTACGAGCTTGGTGAAAATGTGCATGCATAGGGTGGGAACTTCATGCCATTCTGATCAAGGGTCGGAATGTAGACGTACGTTTCTGTGTCTCTCGCCCTGAAGTGTGTACTATGATGTTCGATAACCATAACGCTAATCACTTCCCGCGCGTGCACCCGTAACATACGTACAGGCGGCAGTCGTGGACGTAGAATCGGTGGCTGAGCTGACCAACATGGGTGCGGGGAACAGAGGCATGGGTTGCAATAGCTGCATGCATCCCAGCTGCAAGCACTCCGCTCGTACGTTTATTGGGCAATGTCTTTATATTTAGACTTGTTTAGACTATCTAGATTACTGGTTCATATAAAAGGGTTGTCTAATTCTACCACAATTTTGATCTAGAACATGAAGTGCAATCATCACACCAATAATAAAACCTATTCTAAAACCCTCGTGTGCACAGGCTCTTTGGGTGTGATTGCATGTCCATCCGTGAAAGAAGGAACCGGATCGAGTCCGGTGCAGGTATGTCAGTGTGTCTGTGTATCTTACATATGGATATGGCTACTGGAGAGGTAGTACAACAGTGCCGTGCCTGACCATCATGCACACACCATCATAACAATAACGTCCCTAACATTATCTGCAGACGTGTCCGGGAACTCTGGTGCTGGATGTAAACTCTAAGCCCAACTGGCGGGTACGCATGTTGTTGAGGCCTAATCTGTTTTATGACACCTTTGATTAGTATGATCACAGTGCAAAAAGTATACTAAGAATACCCTAACGATAACTCTAATAAAACCGCGACGAACATTCATCCCTAGTTGGCCTGCAATCACCAGTCGTGCCAGATGTTATTAACGTTCAAGAGGAGCGATACGTGCGAGATCCACGACATACGACCGCAGCCATACACGGAATGTGAGCAGTGCGGTGAGCGCAGTGTGGTGGCTTTTGAATTTAATAAGATTAAATCACCATTGCCTGGAGGCCTTACCGCCCACGAAGGCTGTCTGGTTTGCGATGACCTGATCAACGATCTCACAGGTGAACACTGGGTGTTTTTTTTTCGAGGGTCAGTTGCATGTCTCCAGTATTGCTATGCTATTCAATACTTGGCAACCAATAAATAGCTACGGTACAGTCATATCTTGTGTATGAGCATCGCGACCACTACCCAAAACGATCATGCTCAAACTAACCCTTACGTTTCATCCTCACAGAGCTCGTTACGGGTAAAAGCAAGAACGTTTTGGTCATGCGGCAGGAGAGATACAAACGCGGAGGAAGAGGAAGAGGAAGAGGCAGAGGCAGAGGGAGGGGCAGAGGCGACCCAAAGATGTCATTTGACGGGTTTTAGAGCGTGGACGAGAAATTTATACATGCAAGTCCATATTCTGTTAGGTATAAACGTTGTTTATACCAGTTAGTTCATCACAATTTTACCAACTTCGTACGTAAATGAACGTGCAGAGATATTGCCGTCTCTTTCATCAGCCACTACACGAAGTCCATGGAGTCATATTTTTTCTATCTTCTTTGATTCTCTCCTGCTTGGTCATCTGCTCCAGCTTTGTATTGCCAAAGCTGGGCTCTGGCTTGCCATGCTGTCGACCGAAGTGTGGGTGATTCGCACGTTTATGCATGTGCATGGATATCGGATCCGGTTTGAGGCTTGTGAGCTTTCGAACGTACGAAACGATTAGACAAATAAGACATAGAATGCTCCCATCATTATTTTTAGAAGTAGCACGTACCGAACCCCTGGGATAGCCCAGAGACAAGAGTGCCGCGCCGTATGATGCCTCAATGTTCTCCGCACGTTTTGTGGGCACTTGCAGCGCACGTTCTCTGATTGCAGTCCAAGCAGGGTTCTTGGACCCACCCCCTGCTGTGTATACCCTGGAGAGCGGCGTCGCACCCAGTGAAACAAGGCTATCGTAGCCTTGTTTCTCGATGCAGCTCATGCTTTCCAACAGGGCGTGCAGATACGCCGTGCGATCGTAACTGTATATGACGAAGTTTGGCAATTATTATTTGTATGGTTATTTTCCAACCTGGAGATAATGCTCAAAAATGCGATGATGCTACACAAGATCCTCCATATGAACCAATCAGCATTGAATATAACACTACATTTGAAGAGATATGACCTCCTAAATTCATCTATACAGGCACACACTTCCACTGCTCGCCGGTCAACGCATCCTTGGGAAAAGGATTAGAGTGCCCAGACGCACGTATTTCCGGTTTGGGGTCGAGAATCGCACGTTTCGTAGGGTCGTTTTCGGGAAATCGCTCGCCCTTCATGGACGGGGGCAGCGGGTAATACCTTAAGCAAGTAGCAGCAGCAGCAGCAGCAGCAGCAGCAGTAGTAGTAGTAGTAGTAGTAGTAGTAGTAGCAGTGAATTGAGGGAAATATTAGTGTGATTATCGCACGTTATGTTCATGCTACTGTATGTGATGGAACAATAATGGACTGTTTATATAAAGCAGTCAGCATAGAATATGGAACAGTGGTGTACACTGAAAGCCAAATCACTCATCACGGATATTCGCACATACAGAGCGGCGAGGCCCTTCGCATGCAGTGCGTGAGGATCGATACGCGCACTCAGCACCTGCCGCGATGGTTGAAACGTGCGGCTAGGTGTGAGTACGATATCTCGGAGCAATTGTCGTGATACTCGAAGATGTGTTGAAGCTGCATTAGATATGCAATGAGTCACCAACCATACAATAATATGGCAAGAGTATGGCCAAACGGCCCTCTAAAAATCGAGTACGAGCCTACCTGTAGTTCTTCGCTAGTAAAACTCTCTTCCCGGAACAGCTTGCAGCCGATATTAGAGGCCCCTTTACGTGCGTATGTATGTGTAGTATATGATGTTGGTAAGTGCGTGAATTGTGTTGACAACAGCCCATTCCGTTCTATCGCACGTCAGGAGAATACGCACCACCAACCAGCCATGAGTCTCCCAGGCGATGGCAGTAAATGCCCCTGTAGGTAGGTAGGTAGGTAGGTAGGCAGGCAGGAGACAGGTTGGATCGGATCGGGAGGAGGATAGATCGATTGAGTACATCACATCTATCGCACGTCATGATGCTCACTCATAAGATAGAGCTACGTCACATCTATCGCAAGTCATGGTACTCATACATAAGATAGAGCTGCAGCTCACCTTTCAAATGAGCCATCAGCTATAAAATATATCACAACGGAATAGAGTTACATGCATTCAAAGTTAAATTAAGTATGTGAATACATCTATATACGCACCTAGTGTTGTCCTCCACAAACACATCGCTCAGAAGCTTCGCGTTGAAGGTGAAGTTCAAGGATCGGTATTAGAATGGTGGTGCGCGATGGTCGTACTTTACATAAGATAGACATGTATCATATCTTTTTTTTTCATACGAATTACCAAGCATTAGATGGCTCAGCAATAGCATAGAGATGCACCCCTAACAGCATCCTGCTGCACATACTTTGATCACCATTGTGCTTCCCAGACTGGTCACAGCCTCTCCTAGTCGGCATGCCCCTGCCGCTAAGAATGCTGCTATGCTGTCCGTAGTACCCGCAATTATTGACACATTTTCGTTCAGGCCAAGGGAATTGGCCATTAGCTTGGAGAGATGTCCCGAAGGCTGTCCTGGCTCTATAACCATAGGCAACACTCCCCCCTCGTGCGTGCCGTCGTCTTGGTCCGCACTGTCCTCTAGCGTGGGAACGTGTGCGTGGCTCTCCACCCCTGCGTGCATAATTGTCTCAGGTTCGACCAATTCGTGATTAGCGCACTGGGCAGCGGCGGGCGTATGGATCAGGATCAGTATGGGGATAGTATATACCAGGGCTCTCTCATTTACCGCACGTCACAAGATGCGGTAGAGCTATTGAAAGCCATTCCCACAAGACTATAGAAAATTAATTATAATACTAGTGGTGCAGAGATATGGCCGTACGTCTAAAATCCTGTCTGTCACTCATAGAATTTAAACGTACTACGTGGATCCCGTTGTCCCTCAACAATTTTGCCACCCACGTCCCGTAGCCCAGCCCCTGCACGTCATATCCGAGCTTCAGCGAGTTGTGCCACTCTGAAATCACGGGCATGACCTTATTCTCGAAGATGCCCTGAGAGTGACGTACGATGGGTGCATAGGTTAGCTATGAGTACGGTGGTTGTGTTGCGTTGTGTTGCGTGTTCATGTTAATCAGATATGTGATAGAAGCAGATACGGCGTTTTACATCTATCGCATGTCACAGGATGTGATAGAAATAGATAAGACCTTTCATCTAAAGCAATTCGCATAACGTGTAATATTCATGATACAGTCTTTGAAGTCCGCCCACCATTCTTTTCTATAGCACGTCTGTAGTCCATGAGTGCCTATCAGTCCCTCATGTGACCGACTCACCTTGCTACTGCCCGTCTTTTTGTCCAGTTCAAAGCCCCCAAGGAGGATGTACACACAGAAGTCGGCTTGATGCATCAATACCTCCCCACCAACCCCTGCTTCTATAGGCTCGTACAGGTGCCACTGCAGCAGCTTTGCCAGTGTTCCCGACGGGGCGGCTGCCGAGCTGCCAGCTGGAGCCACGGCGTTGATCTTCTCCATAGCTTGCACCTTTGATCATAATGTTTTGATGGGGCATTATAAGTACGGTAATGTGCTGCAAGTTTATGCCAATTCAATACGTGTTAGAAATAGATAAGGACTATTGTGTCATTGGTACGGACTTACGGCCCCAAAGTCTTATGACGTACCGCGGCCTCGTGGGCCCTATCCTGTGATTGCACGTTACGGTGCCGCCAGGACTTCCTGTTCTGCTCGTCAGGGGCGGGGTTCTCCGCGAGTATATTGTAACTGTACATACGAGGTTTTCGCGTCACAATGCCTTTGCTATGGTCGTATATTAGGCAGGATGCTGATGTTCCGGATATGCAGATTTTATCGATTCGGGGTTTTAAACTCTGAGGAATCTTGTATAGCAGGGACAGCAAAGCATACGTCCAGCTGCTCTCATCTGCGCCCATTCCTTGTGCTAATACAGCACGACTACAACTTGACGGGAGGTTCTGAGGAATCTCAGACCAAAGGATATTGCACTCATTCTCAATAGATAACGTTTCCTGATTAATGATGCATCTGCGAACTCCAGACGTGCCAAAATCCAGACCTACACTTAATTTAGCAACAGATTTCGGTGCTGCTAGTCCACTGCTTACCACAAGTAGACACACTACACACAACAGTCTGCACATCATTGCTCTGCCTTTATCCGAAAAATTCGCTCCTAAACTAACAGAAACTGTTTAAAAACCAAATAGTGATAAATAATGTAGTCCTTATTGGATGACTGTACAAATTGTAAGCTATTTATTTTTCATTTGCGAGTGTATTTATGGCTGATTCGCATGAAATTTGCTACTCTGGCAAGGGCGTGCGGTAGATATATAGCACGTTCTCAAAGCAAACTTAAATCGTCCACTGTGCTCGCTACAAAGTAGTTACACAAGTTAAAGTAGAAAATATGCCTCTATTTGAGGCTTGCTATCTCATAGAACCGGAGAATTATGGCCAAAAAAGGCCTTGTCCGTCGAAAATGGTGTGGTCCTTTCCGGAGGATCTCGCTGCTCTTCGAAATAAGAGTCCTGGCCTTTGTGACGTGAAAGTGCTGGATCAGTTTTGTTATTTTGACTACGATGAATATCGGGGACGCAGATCTCAGCAACAAGCGGTCGTAGGTTCTCATTCCCTCGCGCAATCTGCTGCTACCTTCAACAACGGGGTTGACGCGAATGGTAGAAAGATTTTGGCAGGACAGTCCGAGATGTGCTATTTTAACTTAGACAAGGAGTACTATGGCATAGCACTGCGCTGTCTGACTCCACCACAACGCAGTGCTATGAACCCCTTTAGATGCATGAAGTACAACCTCTTGAAAAGGCCACGATCATGCTACGTGATTATCAGCAGATACGCGAGTCCGGATCTGTATCCTAAAACATTCGAAAAGCTGCGAAACAGCTTATATTATATCCATGGTCTTGATCTGACCAGAACGGGTGCTATGCAGGGAGAGGACAGGGTGTGGGAATATCTGCAGCACTTGCACACCCCAAATCCTCAATACCAAGCGGCACTTACAAAGCCACAGCAACAGCACAACAACAACAACACATGTGCCCCTCTTCTGCCCTTACTAGAAGTCCTAGGAGCGAGCAAGTTCGTGGCCCTCATGTCTGCTCTGCTTACTGAACGTCGGGTGCTGGTGGTGGGCGATGACTCCGAGACGCTCTGTCGTGCGGTGTGCGCGTGTAGGTAAGTGTTCTTGGACTTCGAAGACCGTATCTCTATGCCATCACTATTGACGTACGGTTAGTATTCAGAGGGCCGTATCTCTATGACATCGCTATACTATTACATGTTTTGGGGCTCATTAGATAGCTGTGGCATGGTTCTATCGTAACCCTTACGTACATTCATCATCCTCATATTGGCCTTCCATTTCATGATCTATCGCACGTCACCATCATCCTCATATTGGTCTTCCATTCCAACCACAATCTATGCAGGAGCATGCTCTCCCTCGTCTCCTCCTCCCTTGACAATATTCATGTCATTGATGGTGCAGATCATGGGGCCCTAGGCACAGTCATGGACTGGCAGCACATATTTGTACCATCTCTCCCGTGTAACCTGCTGTCTATGCTGGACGCGCCTATGCCCTTCCTCATCGGGATTAAGCGGTACTTGTTGCGGAAGATAGACGACGGAGACAAGGCCTTCGCGGATACCTCGGATGCTGCAGAAAATGTCAATACTAGAAGTCATTACGGAAACAACATGGATGGCGTGGTCATGGTTGACGTGGATTCGGGCCTGTTAGAAGTGCTTGGGTCAAACATCGCAGACCGAGACAGCTACAGCGAAGATGGACGTAATAGCAACTCAGGCCCCATTGTAGACCTGATAGGGGACAGCAGTAACAGGTACGCATATGTATACACCGCACACACCAATATATACCGCATGACCTGTATATACCTTTTAGACTTCACCCTACTCACGCATCATCTTACACGTGTACATACCCATGCGCACACCCAGCATACTGGGCATGGCCACTGAGAAAGCGAACCAGCTGCGCAGCTTCATGGGCAGCCAAGAAGATGCGAAGCCTGTGCGCCGAGACATCGTACGTACGAGGTCGTTAGGAAGAAACATAGGACAGTTATATCTCCATTCTTTAGTATTATACTCAATGCCGACTAAGTCAAAGTACCAAACTAACAGTGTTCTAAACAAAAAATATTATGATAATCATTACAGGTGCGAGCTGTTTTGCAAGATTTGCGGGCTGTGCTGGGCGCAAAGCCAGCTGCAGTGGACAGTGGCACGGCCACCTCTATCCTATCCAGCGCTAAATCAGCCATTGGTACCACCAGCTTTCTCGCCAGTACGGGCTATGGAACCACAGGCAGTAGTCCTATGAAAGGTCTAGCAGCGAGCGGTGTCGGGGGCGTAGGGAGCAGGGTGGATTGGCTGCAAAGGGGAGAGAAGGTGGTCCGCGATAGCATCCTGCTGTTCTATCTGTACGTATATATTGTATAAAGCGTGGACAGGCAGTGCACGCATGGAACTGGATATTCATATCGATCTCATTATGGTTAGAATATATAGTGCGCTTGGTTGCTTATGTGTTCTGTTGTGTTCTCACGTCATAGTCAGCAACACTAACCCCCCACCCACGCGCACTCCGCTTATCTCTGCAGATACATCTTTGCTGACCTAGATGAGTTCGTGTCACAGAGCAAGGTGCGCATGTGGGCGCACGTTGAAGAGGAGAAGCAACTGAAGCAACTGCAGCACCAGCAGCAGAAAAGGAACACGACAGATGAAGTTCCCTTCAAGGGCGAGGAGCATGGGAGGCGGCCCAGGCGGCCGTCCGGGCAAGCAGAAGACGGGGCTCGTGGGGGCGCTGCCGATAGTGGCAATACAAAGCACATGAGTGCGAGAGAGAAGCTGTTCCTGCTTCAGAACAAAGCTTTCACGGAACAGGAGGCCAACCCCAAGAGACGCGATGTCGCCTCTGCTTGCAATGAAGAAGTAAGTAAGGGAAGTACGGGTAATATGTCTTTGGCCTTCCAGGACGGAGACGTGCGAGCCTGCTTCGACATTGACGGTTTTCTGTGCAAGAAGCGCTCCAAGGAGGTACGTGCTATGTATCATATATAATATTGATAGGAAGTGCACGAAAAGGACTGGACCTTCGTATAACCCTAATCAGGGTTGTACAAAGGAATACAAGAGGAATACTTGCCGATCGTATCTGATTTGGTTTAAACACAAATGCGGACGGGTTGATTGACTTTTATCTCGTACCGATGTGTGTTCTGTTGTGTTTTCACTTCACAGCCATTAACACCGACCTCTACCCGCACGTACGCTCCCCCGCCCCCACATCTCTCTATTACACGTTCCACCCACCAACACTAACTTCTACCCGTACGTACGCGCCCCCACGCTATTACTGTTCAGGTGCAGCTACCCTCTGCTGTGTTGTCCTTCTTGCACGTTTTCGTGCACACGCAGATCTTCGAGCAGTTCTGCCAATCTAAGGTACGTACATAGATATGAAATAGATCTATCGCAGCCTCCATTATAAATCTTCCTACATAACCTACCTCGTTCTAATAATCCTACCTGCCGCACACCCTACAGATTAAGCGCCTCGTAGCTAACAGCAAGCTATACAGCAGTGGACAGCAACAGCCCCTTCTCGTGCATAGCGTGTTTGATACTGTCAGAGACAGACTACTGTCGGAACAGACACAGGGGAAATCCCCGGCCATGGTGCTATCCATCTCTGCTGTGAAGCGTCTCATTTCAGAGGTCACGGACGAGGAGACAGGTACGTCCTATATATAGTATTACATGCATGGGATGAGAAGGAACCTCACCCCTATGTTTTCAGTTTCGCTAAAGTCAGTAATACTAACCCTGCTTGTACTTACACCCACCCTCCTCCCTGCTCAGGAGGAGCAGGGTCCGCGGAGGCGAGCGCGCAGCTGCTCTGGGAATACAGCAGCAGGGCCATTTCCGTAGAAGGTGGCGAAGAAGGAGGGCAGCCCAGAAGTAGTACAGGCATGGGTGGCACTAGTAGAGGCGCTGGTTCTGAGGGTGCGCGGGAAAGTGAATTGATGCAACTGCAAGCCCTAGCCAGGAGCATCCATCCGGCGCTGGATGGCCTGGCTGGACTGCAGGGTGTTTGCTGTGCTATTTATGCACGACTCACGGATTGCTTATACGTAGGCGCAAAAGGGCTTGTAGGTAAGAAGGGCTGGGCTGCGCTTAAGGCACTGCACTATCTATTGCTCTTTATGGACAACAACGGCACGCAGCCGTTACAATGCGAGGCACATGGAGGCACTGGGGGACATGTGGGGTATCCCGGGCGTGTCCATGCTCTAGTGGGCTACTGCTGCGGACACTTCGTGCCCGTGTTGCTCAAGCTGCTAGACGTGCGGGCCACACAGCACAGCCACCTACAGGCAGACCTTCAATTTCACGTTTTTGGAGAGCACGGGCATAGGGCCTTGGACATGTAAGTGCCTAGATATCGATGAATTCAAAGGGCTACACCATGTTATC
>JACLAB010006685.1_pt1 | contig 16831 bp, 9 predicted proteins | sample 8027921 | NCBI WGS metagenome assembly JACLAB01 (sample SAMN15725117, study PRJNA655200) | protist metagenome | isolation source: fluorescence activated cell sorting (FACS) single amplified genomes of... | place: USA: West Boothbay Harbor, Gulf of Maine | collected 2000-07-19 | reverse complement strand
GCCCCGATCCAGCCAGCAGAGAAAACTCTTTGCATTGTGCAGCCGACGTTTGTGTGGTAAATTTATTGGCATAAACTTCTCCGAGGCCCTTCCTAGATTTTGTGTCATCAAGATCTTGCGCAGAGTTGTACATTGAGCTCCCTTCCTCGAGCTTCTCCATTGTATTCAAATCATCAAAAATCTGGTTCATGATGCGTGACTTGATAAGACCGTCGAGCCTGGCCGTAAGTGCTTCATCGTCTACTGGCTTTGGCGCACTCAAGTAGTCGAACTCGATTTCGTTTTCCAAGGCACTGCCCTTTTGCCGATTATCAGCTCGCGCTTCACCACGCAAGACCCAAGAATCCGGTTGCACGCACTCCTGTTCCAGTTCAATAATACGAGTGGCGAGCTTTTCCTGGTCTCCATCATATTTTGATACGAACTTTTGTGCAATATGAACAGTTGAGTTCTCACCATTTATTCCGTTTAATGAATGGGCTACCTTCGGAAAGCTGTCAGTGACAGGTTTACTGTCTGTAACTCGTTCTATAGGACCACATTTTATATCATCCCCCTCAAATGTTCTCGTCGATGATACATACGCTTTATTTTCGTGCAGGAAAAGGTCTTCATACATAATATCGTTATCCACCCTCGATACGCTTACCCTTTTCAGCTCAGCAACATGACGCACCTGCTCACTCAGGAAAATAAGCGAGTCCGGAGCGTGTTCAGATTCGTCCATGGGGACATGCTGTTCCGAAACTAACATCTTGTCATCGTCTTTTTCCTGAGATTCTGCATCCAACACGAAATTTGTCATGTCGTGCAGGCTGAAAAAGTTTCTACCTTTTGAATTCTCAACACATTTTCCGTTAACATGGCTACTCCTATCTTCCTTGGGAATATCTCTGTAAGACATGCTCGAAACGTCACAGCTGTCTAATTTCTGGAATTCTTGATGTTGACTCGTTTTCTGATTCGTTTCAAGGCTTTCTGAAATCAACGATTTTTTGCCCACATCTTTGTCAGTGCTTTCAACTTCCTCACCGAACAGGTCCAGCTCCTCCATAGTTAAACCAACTTTGCACAATACAGGTGCGATTTGCACATCTATTTGCATCCAAATTTGTTCAACATCCATACGACCAGCATAAAACGAGAATAATGAGGGAGCAACCCCTTTTAAAGAGCGACAAGACGCAACCAGTTCTAACAAACCCCTAGTCTCAAAGGGCGCCGCCGCCCAATTTTCAGGTGAAAGAAAAGAAGGGTCTCTGGCAACTCCATACTGAGACTTCCTCGTTTCACGGATTCGTGGCGAAGTATCGGCGTGACTCTGACAATCAATCGGAAATACTCTCGCTTTCGGAAGTCGCATATCGCGTTTCTCTGCCTTGTACATGGACTCTATTAAAAACGTTCGTTCTTTTCTCCTTCTCACACGTACGAAAGTACTTTCGAAAGTACAGTATCAATCTTACTAAAAAAACGCTACGTGTAATAATATTTGTACGGCAGAATACGTGCGTGTACACGTACACATAGAATACGTACTGTACGTGTACAACATTACAGCTGTACACGTGTATGCGTGCCTGCTGTATTCTATCATTACTTCGGATAGAATATGATCGATACTGCAGTAGTATCTTGTACGAAAGTAGTACGAAAGTACGAAAGTATCATACGAAAGTACTTTCGTACGAAAGTAACTTACTGTACTGTACCTTCGAAGGTACTTTCGTACTTTATTAGTACGAAAGTACTTTCGTATTTCCGGAAGTACGGAGGAGTACACTACGTATTTCCACTACGTACGTACGTTTATTACTTTTGTACGAAAGTACGAAAGTACTGTACAACTACACGTACACGTACGTGTACAACTACCTCGAAGGTACATGTACACGTAGCTATTTTTACGGGTTCGTTCATCAACACTCGCTCATACTGTACAACTAGGGCTACACGTACGTGCACGTGTACAACGTTGTACATAGCTACATACGTACGGATAGAGCTCATCAATATCATTTCTTGTACGTACATACATACAGTAAATAAAGTACGAAAGTACTTTCGAAAGTACGTGTACGTGTAGTGTACAATGAGGTGGTACAGTACTTTCGACAGTTTTATGGGTAATGCGTGCTGCCTGCAAGCCTCCGACGCTAGCTGTGCATCTCGTATTGGCAGCATCGGCGGCCGCGCTTTACCACCTGCGCACGGTGGTAACAGCGTGAGCTCCATTTGCAGCGGTGGCCCTGGCGTCTTGATCACTGGCGGGCACGATGGATCCGCGGCGATGTGGCAGTGGTGCGTCGATGGCGACGCCGGCGACGTGGTGACGCACCGGTGGAGCGAGCACCCCGGACCTGTCACGCGCGTTGCGCACCTTCCGCTCGCAGGTCGCGTCCTCACGGGATGCCGCGACGGCGTTGTCCGCGCCTGGCCTTCATTTGACGACGACACGCCCGCGCTTACACTTTGTGGACATACCTTAACCGTCACCGGGCTTGACGGGTTAGAGGAGCTTAGCGCGGCGTGCAGTGGATCAAGAGACTACACCTTACGGCACTGGGATTTGCATACCGCTAAATGCGTGCAAATGGCAGCTGTGTCCCGCAATGTGGTAACAAGCTTGCGAAGGTGTCCAGGTGAATGCACAGTTGTACAATCGAGTGAGGACTTGAAAATCCGCACATGGGATGTTCGTGACTTCTCATCTGGGCCTTGTCAGACCTTAGAGGGTCACGTGAATATTCCCCAGTGCATTGACGTTTCTCCATGCGGTAGATATATCTTGAGTTGCAGCAACGGCTTCGAGGGCAGCGGTGGGTCGGAGGTTCGTTTCTGGGATCGGCGCACGGGGAAGGTACTACAGGAATGGAGAGATCATGACATGTCTGTTAATGGGTGTGTATTTCTACCACTACCGGTTATCGGCAATAACGATGGACGCATAGGGGCTGCCAGTGGCTGCTCGACATTCGACGAAACCAGTTTACAAGGTCGCCACCGCTTCACTACCCCAAAGGCGGACAAGTGCGCTGGTAGCGGTGGTTGCGTCAACAGTCTGGCACCCTGCGTTGTTGTGACCGCCTCAACCGACCGCACCGTACGCGTGTTCGACTATTCTTATCATCGAGCTTTACACACGCGCCGATTTGATGGATATGGATCATCGCGTGAAGCTGGACCTGTGCTTTGTTGTGCTGCGCTGGAGCCGCCGACGGTCTGTGCCGACAACGGGAAGGCCTACTTTGCTGCAGGCGACTTGGGAGGCAGGACACAGGTGTGGGTACTGAATCGAGAGGACTCGATGAAGACCGGGAATGTTCGGACGTTCGCGCACACGACAGCTTGATTTGATAGTGGAGTGGTTTACCACCTTGTAAATTTAAATATTGGTAAGGTAAACTCTACGTTCCGAAAGTAATCACAAGGTCCTACGACGTACACTTTTGAAAGTGACTTCTTCGGCGCGCTTCGGGAGCCGAAGAAAGTTTTCGCGCGCGCTATTTTGAACCGTGAGAAGCCCGAGACTTACAGTAGGCCTACGTGCGCCGCAGCACTTTCAAAATCCAGGCGCTAAAATTAGAGCCTCCGGCTTCGCCGTCGATGGTTGGGAGAAGGGGCGGGTCAGGGTATTTAGTCTGCCAAGTACGGAAGTTCGTGTACTGGTTTAAAAGTGGTTTTCATCGGAAGAGTTCATCGTCAGGTCCCGTGGCGCGTTTTTGCATACGGGGCGCCAAACGCATTTGTTAGGCTGAAATTTTTGTGCATAGATCCGGAAAGACCCCTAGATGTGAGAAGATATCCCTTCTCCCAAATATGTATGGTACACGTAGCTGAGCCTTCGTACGTTGTACAGATAGATGTACACGTATGTACGAAGGTCCAGTACAGTATACTTTATTTATTATTGGTTCTTCGTTCATTCCGTCTATACTGTATTGGTCTATATATTATTGGTCCTTCATTCCGTATGTAGCTATATATACATGTACGGAAATACCTTCGGAAGTATTTCCGTACTTCTGGAAGTACACGTACATACCTTCGAAGGTACTTCCGGAAGTATCACAACAGTATGAAAACGAAATAAATTGCTAATTTAAATTATTAGCAACTACGAAGGTACTAAAAAAGTCCCACTACATGTACGTGTACTGCTACCTTCGTACGCAGGTAATACACTATGAAAATGGAACTGCTAATTTACTGCTAATTTACTTTTAGCAGTAAATTAGCAGTTAAACTGCTAATTTACTTTTAGCAGTAAAATTATTAGCAGCAAATTATTAGCAGTTAAACTGCTATGTTACTTTCAGCAGTAAAATTAGCAGTAAATTATTAGCAGTGAATAATAATGATAAAATCCAGTTATTTGCACGCGCGCGAAATACCTTCGCGTATTAAATATTAAATACGGAAGTACTTTCGAGAGTACCCGAAGGTACCTTCGAAGGTAGCAATAAAGCTAGCTACCTTCGAAGGTAGATAGACTATTATGTACGGAAGTACGAAGGTACTTCCGGAATGAAAATATGGATATAAAATGTATAAACAACTTTTCAATTAAATTCAATACCTCGCGTATCTGTTTATACACTGATATGATCGATCGTATCATCTAGCAATAATGAGCAAAGTAGTTGAATCTGTCGCGCACAGCATAAACGGGATTCTACTGACTCAGGATCTACCCAAGAGAGGTCGAGCTGGCCAACTTCAGATCTTCTAACAAGAGTTTCTCCTGTTTTGAGAGGCTCAGAAGGAGAATACGCACGCAAACGAGCATCTGTGAGGTCGTACAGCTCCTTCAGGTGACGTTTCAGCAAAATCATAATGGAAAGCAGAAAGGAAATGTCGAAATTCTCGCACAAACATAAGGCAGTGTGAGTTGGAATCAACTCTCCAGCAGAATCCCACGGTTTCTTGAGAGTATCCAGAAATGTTTCTGGAAGTGCTGATGCATGGAGCGATATGATACGATTTAGATGAAAGATAACAAATAAGACCTCATCGTTCATGGTGAAAGGGAGCGCAGCAGTAGCACTCGCAAGGAAGCACACGTAGGTGATTTCAGAGTTCACGACTTTCTTCTCGTATCGAAGCAGCACTGCATGAAGAAACTTGAAGCGCGCAGCACGACACGTGTTCACCAGCTTGTACAAATTTATGAAGCCAGTATTAATGTCATCAGCACTAGAAGCCCTGAGAACCTGACAGGGAAAAGAAGTTACGCAGTCATGACCTCGAGGATTTTGCTCGAGTAGCTGCACGTGGCGACAAACCAAATAGAGGAAAGATACTCGAGAACAAACAGTAAAATGAAAAGCAAATATTGGCACTCACCAGCAGGTCGACATTCCGCTGTCTCTCTTTTGCCATGCTCTTCACAGCTGATCGTATTCTCTTGCAGTAGTCGAATAACAACTCGAGCGCCAAATTTAATTGATGATCAAAAAATTCAGGGTGTTTGCCTCTTTGTTGCTTCAGCAGCCGAAATGCAAGCTTCCGCACGGTAACTACAGGGTCAATCTGCAATGCAATAAGCGGCGGAAAACAAGACATCGGGTGGACAAGACCTTGACGAAGCACTATTTCAACAAGGTGTAATGCCTTCAGGCGGACACTTGGTTCAGGGTCTGTAGAAAGTTCGATCACGTCGGACCAATATCGCTGCGCAACACCATTTGCGAGACTGTTATCATACTCACCATTGACTGTTTGCAAGTTTTCTGTTTTGCCTCCATGAAGATTGACCAAGCCGTCATTACAGACATCATCATGGCTGAAATATTTTGTCTGACTCGTCTGATCACCACGCACTGGGAAACGTATCAGTGCACGGGACTCCTCTTCTCGAAGATACTCCTCTAGATTTAGAAGAGCCTGCTCCTTCAGACCACATTCTGCAGACGTACTGAGAGCTGCACACATGATACCATCCATGGAACCCTTGCCAAAGTCACCTTTTGCCGAAAGCATCAAACAGGGACGAGAAACGAAGAGTAGACCGCATGCCCGCAGTGCGCTTTTCTTCAGGTCAAACTCTTGACGACTGGTCCGTTGCAGAAAACTGCGAAATATGTGCAGAAGACGAGTTGGGGACACTTCTCTATCGCCATAATTTTCAAACGTCTCAGCACCGAATCTTGCCAGGTGGCCGAGAACAAAAAGTGCGCGTGCCACATGTGCATGCTCTCCGTTGGATAGTTCTCGTTCTATGCATACTTCATTCAACATCTTTACAAAACGATAGCATATCTGTAAAGCACCAGGGAGTGCACCTGTGCCACTATCAATTTTGGAGGTGGAGCAAATACAGCGAGCAGCATAGTAGAGCACACCATGATACGTGCTGCGTAGTAAGAGACAGCGGAGGTCCTTTTCCAACTCACATGCACTAGAGAATGAAAGGCAGCCAACTTCCTCCACGACTGCATCGATCACTGATAAACAACACTGCAGCTGTATTGCATTAGCAGGATTATTCTCACATCTCTTGAGATAAGGATGTAACGCAGTGACTAATGCTGTCGGGTTGACATCACCAACAAGCAGCTTACGATCAGCAACACAAAACACGTGGAGACCAAGGGCATACCGTACTGCGCGGGGAAATGACAGCGTGTAGCTCCGTCGATCAAATTGAGTATCTTCGATCAAAAATGGAACTTCAAGAGCGTCTTCGCGACCGCCATCGTATTCTTCTTGCAGAAGCAACCCATTGAGGATTGCATTGCACATATCGTTCGCCCTAATTATGTCGATTGAATCTTTTGTTCCCTTCCTGTCACCTTTCCACAAAGTCGCTGCGTCATCTTCAGACGAGGAAAGGGTACGACGAAGTATTGCAACGATGGGAAAGGTGGGCAAAAGCGGAAGTTTTGCGAGTCCTGTCCGACTGACACTGCAGAAAACATCCCAGAGCACATTGACAAAATGTTCCGCACGCTCAGAGAGAAAATCTGTTGTTTCTGCATCAGTGAGTTGACAAACATGATTACTTGCGGGTAGTTGTGAGAGCCATAAGCCTCGAAAAATTCGGACAACAAGCTCCTGGACCCCAGTATCGTCATCTGAAATGCGAAAAGCGAGAGTGCGCAATATTTCTATCCTGATACTCATGTTTGGAAGCGTTTCAAGATAACTGTGTAAGATATTAATCACACGTTTGCGCACACTGACGCCAACATCAGATATGCGTTCAAGGATCGACTTATAGTATTGGTTTGCAAACTCAGCCTTGTGCATGTGTTTCCCAAGGAGATCGACTATTGATGATCGCACCATTGTGCCACTGTCAGTCATACGTCGTTCTATCGCTGACCGTATTTGTTCAACTCCTAAAATCCGGTGATCAGCAGAAACAACATTGTCGATAGCACGCACTGCAGCTGCACGCACAGTGATGGCCGAGTCATCTAGAGCCCAAATCAGTCGACGAAACAGAGTGTCCACTTGCTGAGCGAGAGGAAGGTGTCGACTAAAAGCACGGAATAGACGAACCGCAATCGCGCGTGGGATGGGATCACTGTCACGTGATCTTCTGTTTAAATCAGCTTCAGTTGATGAATTCAGGACTTCATACAATTTCTGATATGCCACTCGATAAGCACCAGGGCAAGGAACTCCTGAACGAAACCCGGTCCCATGGCGGTCTGCCTCACGTGCAAGCTGGGCAAAAAGAAATGTTAGAGCAGATTGTTCTGAGCTATTTAGCACCGGGTCATTTGGTCTCTGCATATGAACATAACGAAGAAGTATGGCCTCGAGGACAAACCTTTCCTCGCTAAAAGCAACTGGCACTCCGCAATGGTTTGAGGCAACCAGAGTTGTGGCCACATCTGCACGGGCTGCATCAACAGCCCAAGCAAAACCACGTCCACCAGTCATGCTGATATTTTGCTTAGTATTTCTTGCTAGATATCCGAGAATGTTGTCACTCTCACATGTTTTCGAATCATTTTTTAAGCGTGCTGAGATCTGCCCGAGGAGGTCAAGAGCGAATTCTCTGATTCGTATTTCAGTAGAGCAAATTCCACAGCTTGACAGTAGCTGGGAGCACAGACATAGTAACAGCAGACTTGCTACAGGCCATTCCGGAAACTTAAGCAACGTCAGTAAGTCAGTGACGAGGTTTTGGATTAACCCTTTAATGTCTATTTCTTGGTCCTTTGCAGACTGCCAGCTGTTGAGTAACTCCTTCCAAAAGGTATGACTCCAGTGGAAAGCTGGTGCATATCCTACTGTTTCAGTCTCACAAATCGAGCGTTGCTCATCTCCACCTGCTGCAAGCCCAGCAGAAAATGTTACACTGCTCTGAATACATGAAGCCAGTACCGCTGTAATCATCTGTATGCACGGTGTTTCATCGTCAGGGAGCATATACCTGCGGATGCCTCGACCACTTGAAGGCATTTTTAGTAACGTCAGCATCAAGTTATCCATGATCACACCACGGAGCTTCGGTTGGGTTCTAAATGCGGCAACAACCAGTTTAATGGCTTGATTTTGTAGAAGAAATATATTATCAATCGTGAACACAGATAATCCGAAGCTTGTCAGCTGCAGTGTAATGGCATCCGGCACACGAACAACAAGCAAAAGGTTAGCCAGTTGACCTAAGAGCATTGAAAGCTTCGAGCTGATGGAATACACCACCTTTGGAATGTTATTATTTGATGAAGAATCTATATCTTTTTGATGGCATCGAGACAATGACGCATTTTTTCGCCTTTTCTTCCTCTGAGTGGGAGCTGCCTGGCAGATGTCATCTTCACAGAAGCCAACTCCTTCATGAGCTCTGTGAATTTGATAGTGTGCCGCATCAAAAAATACGAATATGTTGTGGACTAGATGAAACCTGATATAATCCACCATTTCGTCGATCCATTCCTCCTGATAGAGCTCCTTCGGCATGTCATCTGCTCCAAGGATAAGTAAAGATATAGAAACAGCATCTAGGCCAACCAAAATATTTTGAGCTTCGATACTTGTCTCGTCAGAACTGCTATGTAGACGAAGGCCATTCGCTTGTTTCAGGTGTGCACTCAGCACAGTGAGTAGACGTGATAACAGTGTTGATGGAATGTCGGAAAGTTGTTTATCATTGGCGAGCGTTCTCGCTTGTGTAACCACGTCGGTCAAGTCCTCACAGCTCAGATAGTGTCTTTCAACTGATGAAAACTGTGAAGGTGTATTGCAAAGTGCAGCTCCATCAAATTTCTCAGAAATATTCTCGATAGTCTTCTGGAAGCTTCCTGCACAGATACATTCGGTGAAATGATATATTTAAGTGAGTAGCTTTCCAAGAAATATGATATGAACTCACGGAATGAATCCTTTTCTGCTGACCCACATGATCGCTCAACCATTCTAGTGAAGGATATTCCCCGCGAAGAGGCAAGCTGTTGGGTAGAGAGGTGAGTACCGAGGTGTTGTCAAGGCTTGTGAAACTCAAATATTCACAATACCTCGATCTTGACCGCATGATCTAAAGTCTTTAATGAATCTAGAACAGGCAACCGATTTAGAGGTAAAACTTGTCGAGGAGGATTAGCTTTCCTTGAAGGACGGTTTGCTGTTCAGAGAAGGTGACGATTCCGTAAGTGGCGTTTGACGGAGGATATCAAGGTAGTGATCGCATGATACTCACATGACACTCTGAGAATATCACGAAACTGGGATTTCAGTGTGCCGCTGATTTCCGTTTGGCCGCATGCTCCCGTAGACACGCGTAGAGTGCTTGATCTGCGAACAGCGTCACAAATCTAGGTTACGTGAACTTTTGAGTGCGACACAGAGCAATCTGCATGGATGAAAAACGGCAATCGCACTCACATATACGAGACGTCTGTTGCCTGAAGAATATCGTGCAGACGCTCCAAAAGTGGTTGGACAGAAGCCGGCGCCAGAGGCTCTTTGTCTGCGTTCCTTGACAACTCCACAGAAGAATATGGAAGAGAGTAATCGAGACCGAGCTCATTTAACCCCAAGTTCGCAAGTCGAGGTTGAGAGAAGATCATGACAATATCATGCGCGTAATTGGGACGGTCGGCTATCGAGACGGCGTAAATATCTGAAATAGGTCAGTGTGGAAACGCGCATTTATGATTACGAGTACACGTACTCGTATGATCTCGCATCATACGTACAGTATGATAGAATACCTTCTACGAAGGTACTTTCGAAAGTACGAAGGTAGATCTATTCTATCTACACGTACGTGTAGTGTAGCTACTAGCTAGAAGTAAGGTAGCTAGTACGTAGTTGTTTAATAAGAAGGTATTCTATCTATGAAGATAGATATCTACGTACTTTCGTACTTTCGTACTTTCGTACGAAAGTACTTTCGTACGTTGTAGTTAGTTGTACGGACGGAAGTAGTATGATAGATAGTTAGATACGGAAGTACGAAATAAAGCACGAAAGTAATGATACTTCCAGAAATAGATATTAATAGAGTATTATTATGCCCTACTGTATTGTATGATATGTGTAGATAGAATACATATGGCTAGCTAGCTAGCTAGCTACTCGTAGTACTTCCGGAAGTAGAGTGCTAGTACTGTAGTGTACGTGTACGCGTAGTCCCGCTGGAGAGTGAGATTAGATTGAACCCAGGTGCTCCAAGAGAGGGTGCTGGCTCGAAGTTTCCGTCTCGCACTCCGATTCGAACAGCAATCGAGTCGAGATCCATGTCAAGAACATACGCGACGCAGACACCTAGTCTCCTTCCGGACGGTGTCGAGCCTAGAGAGGTAGCTGAGAGGGTGCGTTTTTGTGCCTTTCCGTCGAGCACGGGTCTGCGCTGAAAATTATACCCTGTTTACGTTCTTACTACGCGGCTAGATCCGCTGTCATACCTGCAGATGTTCGCCAGTATTGCACAGAACGATCTTGTTACATTTTTAGCGTGCATCGCGAAGTCTTTCAGTGGGGCACGCGACGAAGGAAGCTTCCACTGCGCATCGTGGCAGAAAGGCCGAGACAAGCATCTTGAGAACGGAGCAGAATACGTTTTCACGGAGGAGATCGAAGCGGAGACGACCAGGACGCTCAAGTTCGCTCCACGTTTTGGTGCGGTGGCTGGATACGAGACTGGGAAACTCATGTGCTCAGAGGATGAGCGTGTGGTTGTGCTCATCTCTCGTGAACACTTGGGGAGTAACATTCGAGAATGGCTGAAGCCCAAGCAGTGGAGAGTCCTCGCGGTAGACTACTGGGATGAGAATCATATCAACGAAGTGTCAACGAAAGAGCAGCGGACATGAAGGCAGGACCATTTCGTAAGAAAGATTACTAGGTTGTTAGTTGTACGGAACATGCACTTTGTTGCGCTCATAGTTTAGACCGAACAGCACCTTTAACCAGTCGAGCGTGCAGTAGCTCGGCGTACCCAGGTGGAACATGCGACGCATTGAACGGTGCATCTTGAACCTCATCAAATAGACGCTGGTACACATCCCCGTCATGAGCCCCCAATGCTGAATTCAGAAAATAGTCGTCGAGCGCAAAGGAGTCAACCAAGGCAGCGGCATCTGGTCGCAGTTCTGTCAACAGAGACAAAACTTCGGCTCGAACTGCTGCAGCTTGCTCGGCAGCCAGGTAGCCATCTTCGATAAAGTCTGCCATGCGGTCTTCCATGGTGGCAAGTGCATGGAGAGCAACAAGTCGATCTAAAACTACCGCAGTGGAGGCACTGACGCGCGACTTCACATCAGAGACGGAGTCGGCAAAGTTGAGGAGGACAACATACTCGCAGTGTGCCTTTGCAGCTTTGATCCAAGCAACCATGTCAACACTGATAGCATGATCAGGTTTGGACGTTCCAGCCCGTCTTGCAAGCTCGAGCACTTGACGTCGTGATGCATGAGCGTAGGCTCGCAGCAGTTCACCGATGTGTCGGAGACCGACGGCTCGCCCTAGACGCGAGCCAAGCTCGACACCGCCGCTGCCCTCTAGGAGATAGCGCGCACTGCCTGACGTTGCGTGTGTAGGAGCAACTTCGCTGCTTTCTGCTCCTGAAATTCCACGGCGACAAGCGGCCAACTCAGCAGCCGCCCTGGCCACCTTGAGTAAGTACCTAGCCGTTTGTAAGCACAGCACATTGTTATCTCCCTCATATGTCGCGTTCGGAGCGTAATTCCCAAAGGTAGATCCAAACCCAGAAACAGCCATGAAGCCTTGTCCACCGCAGCTCAACCGGCATAACTCGATTGCGTCTTTTGTTGCCCAGCTACAATAGGCTTTCAGCCCAGACGATGTAGCGTGTAGCTCAGGAAGGCTACTAAAGTCACCTGTTGCCCTTGACAACTTTTCATACTTAAAATACATCCGCCTCATAAAGTCAGATGTGCAGTGGAAAGCAAAAGCCTTGGCTAAGATCGGAAACAATGTTCTCTGCGAGTGTTGGTAATCGATCACCTGAAGTTCCAACTCGGGTGTACTGGTGCCTTGTCCGGAATTTTTACTACCCGGATTCGACTGTCTCCTCACAAGATTGTACCGCGTCGCGATAGTCACCGCTTTTTTCATGTATAGAGCTGCATTCATCACGATATCGCTCCGCACAAATACCATGGTTCCGTAACTTGCCTTTGCAACTGGAGGTGGTTGATAACTTCCATCTGACTCAACAATGCTGTGCTTCATTAACATGGCGCGTCGTGATATTCTCACGTGGTCGAAACGCAAGAACCCATTGTCAACGGCATTGTATCCCATCTTGGGCCCCATGTCACCCACCACCACCCCGGGCATTGCCTGATGATCTTCGTTGCGGCGTATCTGGACAACGAATGCGTGCGGCCCGTGGTCTTTCCCTTTAGTCAGAAGACGGGCCATAACTATGGCATGCGTTGCTGTCTTACCCATTCCACCGGGCCACCACTTTGTGGACGTCAGCGTGGGAGAGTGGATAATGAACTCCTCTGTATGAGACGACCGGGGGGTAATACTTGTAAAATATAGTTTAGGGAACAACAAGGAAACGGTGAAACCTACTGACATCGGGCACGCACCCTTTTCCGCATCGTATGTCGCCGTCGTTTCAAGACCTCGTATGTAGGTTCCATGTCCTAGTTCAGTCTGGGCGTACGTCCCCACACACTGCAGCCGCGCGCACTTGGGCAACCAATACTTACGTTGCTCTGCATCACCTTGCCCTTGTATCGTTGGGATGAACATGCCAAGGTGTAGGTCTAGACCTCCTGGCTCGTCGATAAGTTCTCGGATAATGCGTCCAACAGCGATTGGGGATTTCTCGCCCATCTTCCGCACTAATCGTGGCAACGCGAGGTACTTTTCTAGCGTCGTGCGATACAGCTCCGAACGCTCCATGAAGTACTTGCCTTTCTTGCTGAACACCGGTTCGGTGCGCACAGCATCGGCGATGCGCTCGCGAAGCTTGAGCTCTTCTTCTCCACCTTGCATTAGGGCAGCGAGTTCGCGGCTGGGAAACGTAGCGGAGGTGCGCTCGCGAGCAAGGTCAGCTTTTGGATCCACCTGGTTCGCGCTAACCAAGTCCGAGGACGGTCGCTGGAGGTTTCTCTGCAAGGGGTTAGGCGGGAGACGTCGGTCAAGTCACTCTGATAAAGCAAGGAATATGCGGAGTTTCTGACTTCGGTAAACATACCGTACGTTCATCGACGACGCGATTAAACGTGGTTTCCTTTCGGCCCTGGACTGGCGAGAAAGCCATCGTTTTGGGGTGCAGTTTTCAGTGGAACGAAGGTACACGTACACTCTGCTGTACCTTCTATCCTATGGGGTCACTACACAGCTACTGCGTGCTGTACACGTACTGTACACGTACTGTACAGTATGTGTACGCGTTTATTGTGAAGGCACAAGTGAATATTTACAGTACGAAGGTACGAAAGTACGTACCTTCGTACCTTCGTACGAAAGTACTTTCGTACCTTCGTACGAAAGTACTTTCGTACGAAGATAGAATACGTATCTATTGTAGGTGCGTAAGTGGTGCGTACACGTATAAATAAAGTTGTACACGTAGACATATGCGTACACTATCATACGTGTACAGCTGTACACGTACAACGCGGTAACGTCGTACGAAAGTACTTTCGAAAGTACTTCCGGAAGTAATATTTTCGTACCTTCCAACTGCTTCGTACACTGTTGTACGTGTACGTGTAGGTGACACTGCTGATTAGATCCGTCTATTCTCGTCCTCACGAGTTATGACGGCGCATGCGGCCAATTTTGTGCGCTTCGCTTTCATTGTATTCTCCTTATTTTTCAGAGTTGCGCTCGCGCACGACTTCACCGCAACCCGCGCGCATGTTATTCTCCACAAGGTAACTAATCCCAACGCTTCGCTTGGCCCGAATATTCATTTATCTATTGCCGCGCGTTCTCAATTTTTTTCTTCGCGTTCGCGTCTTCATGGATCGGTCATGCGGCGTTCCTCATGTAGTCATATTCCGCTACACATGTCCGGAAAATGCGATGCGTTCGATCCGTCGTTCTGGCTCCCAACTCATTCGTTCAATCAATTACATTCCAACCCAGGCTGTGTCTGCTGAGCCGTTAGTCCTTGGCCAGAACTTTACGGTTACCCTAACAGCCTACAACCGCGGCAACATCGATGCTCGATCCGTCGACATTATTGACGCGAAGTACGATCCTAACGTGTTCACGATATTGAACGGCGCGTCGTCAATTATGAGCGAGTTTGACGTCGTCGAGCCGGGTGAGAATGCGACTTTTTCTTTCGAACTTGTTGCAACACGCTTAGGTGTGTACACACTTACCCCTGCGGTAGTGACCTACCGCGCGAGCGATGGGGAGCAAAAAACACGCGGGACATCAAATGATGTCGAGAACTTGTGGTGCGTAACCGAAATGGATAAAAGTTTTGAACGAGTCTTCAGGATTGGCGCATATTTGACGTTAGGGTTAGCAAGAAATGCTGAGGAATGGAAGAAAGGCGCCAAGATAACTACTGGCGTGCTCAGTCTGTTAACTGTGAACTATGTTTTGCTTCTTTTAAAGCAGTTTCGGAAAGAGTGGGAAAGGCGCCGTGCGATAGTGTCGCTCACAAAATCGGACTGATACCTACAATGCGCATATGTGTATGCGTCAGATTCATGTTGGTGAATATAGGTGCGCACTCACTCTGGTTTGTTTATATATTTTCCCAGCCATGATCCGAGACGCTTCGTGTAGGGCCATAGAATATGAGCAAATGCAAAGATACAGTACATGTAGTATTCATATCATAGTACGTAGTACTTTAGTACCTTCGAACTATATATGTATACAAGTAATAATAAGTCAAGCAAATAAAGTACGAAAGTACGAAAGTACCTTCGTACACATAGTCACATACTGTACATATGGCAACTGTATATGGCCTACTGTACATAAAAAGTAAATCAGCACCCAGTGTCACCAGTGAATTTCGTGTAATACGTTGTACTCCTACTGGTATGACTTCTCAGTTAGAGCACGGTGGGGAATGGGAGGCAAGTATCACTTTTCTCCCCCAGACCAACAACATCCAATAATTTAAAAAGCTTGCTGAGCATCACCACGACCCTATTCCCCACGGAGGGTCCACGCGGTGTTGCATCAGTGACGCCGCGAGACAGTCACAGCAGACAGCTATCTACTGAGAGTAACGATGCCAATATCAAACGAACTTAGTTCATGCGATAATATATGGCACCACTCTTCGTCAAGAATCCGTCTCGGCACAGCAATTACGAGTGTTTCCAGTACTAGAATAATTTACCATACGATGTTCATTCCCCAATGTACCTACGTATTTACGTAGTACGTGTACTTCCGGAAGTACGAAGATAACAACACTTTCGAAAGTATTTTATTTCCGGACTCTCGAAGGTAACATTAAATTATGCTATGATATTAGTATCATCTATCTATTTCGCATACCCCCGAGCGAGGTTCTTAATAATATATATACAAGATCAACTTTCTAATGAAATTACTATCGAAATTATGTAAGTACTTCCGTACTTGCAACGGATTTATATTAAAAAATCGGGTGTTGTTGACAACTGCAAGTCACGAACAGGTGCCAAGAAACTCAGTCAAGTTATGTACCACAGGGTATCCCCTTCAGTTAATTCAACCATATCCACATTACGTTCCAGATCGCCAATATTTCCAGAGCCTTTTCGACGCTTAGACACACACACTACAATTGGAATTGGCCTCTGATGCCTAGCCTTGGGAATCTTGCCACCACTTGCCCATATGTGGCCTTCATGCTTAACGTTGTCAATGAAAACCAAAAAGTGATGAATTGGGACTTCAAGTGAAAGACATCTGCGGGAAATTTTATATACGCGTCCACATTTCTTTGGGTCAATATCTATGAAGGCCGCAACTTGCTTAAATGCTTTCAGACTAAGTGCTGACAGAAAGTTGCGACCATCACGTCCGGCACCCCAGACAGCGAAGCGAGACCATGCGAATGAAGACAAGACTCTGTATTCAAACGCGACAGCTCGTATGTGCAATAGGCGTTGGCGAGGAACACGAGTTGTCCCAGAACCTGGCGACCTTGAGCAAGGGAAACACAAAGTTGACAGACACGTCAATACTAAGTATGAGCATGGAGCAAGGTAGTCGCTCTTAAGCAGGTTCTCTTACCAGCGATATAACAACACGGGATCAGTCTGGCAACCTGCGCGAGCAAAAGATGGGAGACCACGGGAGAGATTGTATTGTCCACACAGGTTTAAGAAAGCATGGAAAAATACGAGGTCTTCACCCGAAGAGTAAGTGTGCACAACAGAACAATTTTTAAAATTAAGACAAGCTGCGTCAATTTCAAATG